>TARA_B110001454_G_scaffold20347_1_pt1 | contig 28958 bp, 23 predicted proteins | sample TARA_B110001454 | Tara Oceans TARA_B110001454 (sample SAMEA4397004) | marine metagenome | biome: Polar Biome; feature: [MES] marine water layer (ENVO:01000295) within the mesopelagic zone...; material: water (ENVO:00002006), including particulate matter (ENVO:01000060) such as...... | reverse complement strand
AGTAAAGACCAAAGTTTGCTCTTTTTCGGTTAACTGAAAAATTCCACCACTGAAACTGTCGCTTTTGCTTGACGTATTTTCATCCATAACGAGTTCAAGGTCTTGTCCACTTTCGCCCAACAAGCCTAGCTCAATAGGAATTAAGAAAGGTTCAGCGCAAGACTGTTTGAAATTCAATGTATAGGTTTTAGCCACGTCATCATACTGGCTAACCACATCAACAATCGGTGTGCCTGCTGATTTATACCAGCGCTTAAATTGCGTTAATGAAAGATTATTAGCATCTTCCATAGCCGATACAAATTCATTAATGGTGACCGCTTGCCCATCGTGGCGATCAAAGTACAGGTCCGAACCTTTGCGGAAACCTTCGTCGCCCAAAAGTTTATTGATCATACCAACAACTTCACAACCCTTTTCATAAATCGTCACGGTATAGAAGTTAGATATTTCAATAAAAGAATCTGGCTGTACGGGATGGGCCATAGGGCCAGCATCTTCTGCAAATTGAACCGTGCGCATTAATGCCGCATCTTCAATACGCTTAACCGTTGCTGAATTCATATCTGCGGTAAATTGAGCATCACGGTAAACGGTAAAGCCTTCTTTTAAGCTAAGCTGGAACCAATCTCGACAGGTGACTCGATTTCCTGACCAGTTGTGAAAGTACTCATGAGCAACAATGGCTTCAATTCGCTGATAAGCGCTGTCAGTCGCGGTTTGTGGATTGGCTAATACGCACGACGAATTAAAAATATTAAGACCCTTATTTTCCATCGCCCCCATATTAAAATCATCAACCGCAACGATCATAAAGATGTCTAGATCATATTCGCGACCGTACTTTTCTTCGTCCCATTTCATCGAGCGCTTAAGCGCGTCCATGGCGTAGTCGGTTTTATCAATATTTTGAGGTTCTACAAATATTTGCAAATCGACAGTTCGGCCCGACATCGTCTTAAATGTATCTTCTTTTACCAATAAAGAACCGGCAACCAGAGCAAATAAGTAGCACGGCTTTTTGTGCGGATCGTGCCAAGTAACACTATGACGGCCTGACGCGAATGTTTCGCGCTGAACAGCATTACCATTAGATAATAAAATAGGGTATTTAGACGCGTCGGCGATCACTTCTGTGGTGAAGATACTCATCACATCGGGACGGTCTAAATAGTAGGTGATGCGACGAAAGCCTTCTGCTTCACACTGAGTGCAAAACATACCACCCGATTTATAAAGCCCTTCTAAGGCCGTATTATTTTGTGGCTCGATTCGAGTAGATATTTCAAGAATAAAGTCATCCGCTACCGTATTAATGGTTAACGAATCATCTTCTACCTGGTACTCATCGGCGGTTAATAATTCGCCATCCACCTTTATACTGAGCAGCTCAAGTTGCTGACCAACCAATACTAAAGGTCCGGTATAACCTGCATGCTGCTGATGATTACGACGCATGACTAAGCGGCTATCTACTTGGCTATATTCTTCAAAAAGGTCGAACCGAAGATGCGTTTCTTCAATAACAAAATGCGGTGGCTGATAATCTTTTAAATAAATACTTTTTGGCTGAGTGTCTTGCATCGTCAAACCCCAATTGAATAATCAAATATGTAACGTTTAAATAATTTACAGTATGAATGCCGCGTATCCATAAACACAACGGCATTGAATAACAGACTAATAAGTGAATTCGATGTGATAAGAAGAAAACTTTCTTAAATTAATAACACCACAATCTAATAATAAGTATTGGCCTTTAATCCCCATCAGCTTGCCTTCAACTTCGGGCGTTTTGTCAAAATTCAAACTGCTGATTTTTGTTGGATATTCCAGAACAGGATATTCAAGTTCAACAACCTCAGCTTCTGGCAAGTGGACGATCGCCCCCGGCCCGTGTTCGAGCTCTAATTGCTGCAAGCCTTCACGGTATTGTTGATAAAGCTCATCACGAATACTGGCAAGGTCAATTTTCTCGGCTTCACCTTTTAGCATCGCACGCCAGTTTGTTTTATCCGCTAAGGTTTGCTTAAACAAGGTTTCAACAAGCCCAGACAAGAGTCGATCTTTCACGCGGAAAATAGGCAAACCTTGGGTCGCGCCTTGATCACACCAACGTGTCGGCAATTGCGTTCCACGAGTAATACCCACTTTTAGTGCGGAAGAATTGGCTAAATAAACGAAATGATCTTGCATGCAAAAATCATCTCCCCACGCCGAATCACGGCAGGTTCCAAGATGATAATGACACTTTTCTGGACTCATTATGCACAAGTCGCATTGGGGCAATTTTTTAAAACAAGGGTAACAATAACCTTGGCTAAAACTTTTATTGGTTTTACGTCCACAATGACTGCAATGTATCTCGCCGACATACTGCATTTTGATCGTTTTACCCACCAACGGGTTAAGGTCGATGCGGTGGTCATCAAGACTCATTTGATATTGGATGAGTGTGCCCGTTTCAGGACTAAGCTGGGTCACCATCTTATTAAGATGGCCAGATATCGTCGGCATAATGCTTCTTATTTAATCAATGTTTGGGCGTATACTAAATACAATTTATTGGATGGTGAGCGTCTGCGTATCATCATCTTTGCTCGATTTGCAAGAAGCTTCCATATAACCAATGCGCTGATCTGCAGGCATATTGGTCATTTCTTCATAACGAATAAGCGCTTCCATACACAATACTTTTTGCTCGCTATCCATTTTACGACCATCAGGCCAGCGGCTTAATTCAAGTGAAGTTTTCATGTTTTGAAATACTTCTGGCGTCATCGCCTTGATCAGCTCATCAACTGTCATGTTTTTCACCTTTTCATTCTTTAACAATTTTATGCGTCATTTTTTAATACAGAAATTGGCCATATCATCGCCATAACAACGCCCAACAAAGCGCCCGCAATATGAGATTCATGGCCAATATTGAGACCACCAAAGGCACTATCAAGCATAATCATAACGACCATCGATACCAGCATAAATGGGAATAACCAACTGGGCAGCTGGTAACGAGATTGCGCCTTTGCTTGATAGCGATATTGTCGCCCCCAAACCCATCCCATAAGCCCATAGGTAACACCACTAAGCCCCGCAAAATATGGCCCTACAGCAAGGTATTGAGCGTAAGCAGAACCTAACGCTAAAATAAGGGTTAATACAATCAAGCCAGTATGGCCGTCGTGAATTTCAATTTCTTTGGCTAATACCCACCACCAAAAACTGTTCATGACGATGTGCATCAGCGATAGATGAATCAATGCGGGTGCCCACCAGCGATAAACATCGTTATGCCAAAAACTACTGAAGTCGAGTTTTTCTCCAGACCACACAGAAGCGTCTAATAACCATTCAAGCGGCGATACAATGCCCACCTGTTGCGCCCCAAAGATCAGCCATAACATGGCCATCATTATAACTGTCACAGGAATGCGGCTGAAGACAATGGCATTTTGATGGGCACTGACTTGCCAAGGGGTTTTTTCAGCATGGTCGGGTTTAGGCGACAGCTGACCTTCTTGCCATTGCTGAACCCAAATTTTTACTTGCTCAGCATCTTCTAAGCGAGCAACCCACAAATCTTGAGTGCCTTCATTCATGACAACTCGATGCGGTATCTTTGCTTGCCATAATCGGTCAGTGATCGGGGTTAAATTGATATCAGGGCTGGCCTGAAATACTAAGATGGAACTCATGTTTAACTATCGCTCCGTTTTCTCAACTCTAACCCAAGTGAACTTACCATTATTCAGTTTATCTTCATTATCCATCCGGTAAGCAACTAAGCGCCCATATTTAACCGCGCTGTAATCAAGACAAGCAATGTTTGATCGAATAACAGAAGGAACCCCTGACATCCAATAGTGACCAAAAAATAGCGGTTTTTCTGTTTCTGAATAATATAAAAGCTTTTCTTTCTCTTCTGACGTTAAGCGCACGTGGGTTAAATCGGAAGGTAGAGGGTCTGGCTGAAAAATGACGTCGCTATAAACCTTGGGGTTTTGAGACCAGAATTTAGTACGGAAAAACTGGCGAATCATGCCGTCTTTAGCAACCATAGAGCGGTTATTCGGCAACTTCAATGAGGTGCCCCGCAATAACCGATCGAGGGCTTGGTATAAGAAGCTCTCTTGATTTACCGATTCGAACAACAATCCAGTATGCAGCTGGTTGCCACCATAACGCCCGATGAATTCATTAATTAAGGCGTGATCCCAGCAAGCATGAACAACGCGAAAATGATCAAATTCAATAAATAAAGGCAGTTCGGTAAACCACTCTAGATAGTCTTTAAATTCTTCCGGATGATCGGCAAACTGCTCGACGGTTTGCTTAACGATAAAACTGTTACGTTCGGTATGTTCGCGCAAGTAAGGTCGATCAACTCCGGCTGGCGCAGGCGTCATGTAGGTAACTAAATTGTATTCATGATTGCCCATAATCATATGAGCATGCCCCGCATCTACCATGCCACGGACAATCTCGCACGCTAAACGAATATGCGGTCCGCGATCAATGATGTCACCCAAGAACACCACTTTACGGCTTTTATGTTGGTACACGCCATTAATTTTGCGGTAACCCATCTGCTCTAGCAGAATGATTAATGTTTCACCGCAACCATGAACATCACCAATTAAATCGTAACCTTGATGCATTAATTAGACACCTGATTTTTCCCAACCCAACTTATTACGGCAAACGTCATAAAAGTTATGATCTTTCGGGTGAATCAATTTCAACTTATGCGGCTTCTTACGGATTGTCACCGCATCACCAGGGGCACAAGGAATGTGTTTTTGGCCATCACAGCTGACGGTCGGATAGGTTTCATTGCTTTCACCAATCACCAGTTTAATTTCACTGCTGCCATCAACAACGATCGGACGACTAGAAAGTGTATGAGGAAACATAGGCACCAGTACGATAGCGTCTAACTTCGGGTGCATAATCGGGCCGCCACCTGATAAGGCATACGCGGTAGACCCCGTTGGCGTCGAAACGATCATGCCATCAGCACGCTGGTGATGAACAAACTGACCTTCGATATACAGATCAAATGCGATCATGCGAGCGGATTTACCCGGGTGTAAAACAACGTCATTTAACGCTTCACCGGTAGCAATAGAAACACCATCGCGCTTAATTTCAGCATCCAATAAGAAACGCTGTTCTTCTATGTATTCGCCATCTAAAACCGCTTGAATAGCCTCTTCCATGCCTTCATCTGGGCTAATATCCGTCAAGAAACCCAAACGGCCACGGTTAATACCTAAAACAGGGGTATTGTGTTTTGCTAAGGCACGCGCAGCCCCTAACAGACTGCCATCACCACCCACGACGATCACAAGATCACAGATTTCACCTAATAATTTTTGCGTACTGACCTGCATGCCATGGCCCGGCATCACTTCAGCAATACGATCTTGCAAAATTACGTGATACCCTTCTTCAACCAAATAGCGCTTTAAGCGGCGCACGGTTTCAACAACTTTTTTACTACCAAGTCGGCCAATGATGCCGATATTACGAAACTCTTCCATCATGGTGGATCCAATTCATTCTTTGTTACAGCTTATACCATAACTGCCCAATAAAGGCTTGCCTGATATGCACAATCAACTCAGCAAACAACAAGTTTTTGATTTAAGCCAGCCCTGCGTACGAGATTTGGCTTGGAGCTTGTGGGGGCCCGCATTACTTGAACACAGCGCTCCTTACACAGAGGCTCACCACTTCCCTTTAGACCTCGAATGGCTACACTCACTGGATCAAAATAGCGAAGTATTAAGCGCCTATTTAAACAATAAGAATACTCGCCTGCTCGGTACCTATTTTGAAGCTTTGTGGCAATTCTATTTCAGCCACCACCCACGCTTCAAGAGATGCATTAACAATCTTCAAGTATTCAAATTAGACCATAAGCCAAAACAAAACCCAAAACGAAAAATAGGCAAGCAAACCCTTGGTGAATTTGATGTATTAGTCAAAGAACATACTCATTATTACCATGTAGAACTTACCTGTAAGTTTTATTTAGAACTTCCAACGAGCTCAAGCAATCTACCCGCGTCAAGCCTATGGTTAGGGCCAAATTGCCGCGATCGCTTAGACATCAAATACGATAAAACCGACAATAAACAAATGCCTCTATTGCTGACCAAGCAAGGCCGTGAAACGGTCATTCAAGCGTTTAACGACCGTTCGATACCAGCAGACTGCATTGACCAAATGACCATCAATACATTCCAACAAATTGCTATTTGGCGGGGGCATTTATTCGATAAAGAACACTGGGTAAAATACAAAAACCTGGCCGCACAGCTCGCGGTAATTGATAAAACGATCTGCGCAAACCGATCTAAATGGATCATCGCTAATAAACACCAGTGGCTATCACCCATGGTCATTTCAGGCACTGAAAAAGAAGAGAATATGATGAGCAGCCTTCAGCTGCTTCGATACGCAGAGGACTATTTTAGAGAAAAAGAGGAGCCCTTCGTACTGATTAGCCCCTTTATGCTCATTCTGCTGCACTTTGATGAGCCGCGCAATCAATGGCAACAAAGTGAACAATTTTTTATCACAGCCAATACATGGCCTCATGGCGAGCTTTCTGAGAGTGCAGCAATACCTCTGCGCCCCTGCAGCCCACCACTATGAATAATTAAGTAGCGTTTTTCATCATCCAATAAACCTGTTTGCCAATGATGCTCGAAAGCCATAATGAGCTTAGCGGTATACACAGGATCTAGCGCTAAACCTGCTTGGTCATATTCTTTAATTAACGCTAGCAATGCTGCCGGGCACTTGCCGAAGCCACCCAAATGACTTTCGGTATCAATCTTATGCGGCATACCCGCCTCTAATAATAAATTTTCAGCTAGCTGAGCCCCACCCTTAATCGCCAAGATGCCTTGCATAAGTGGCTCTATTGACTCAGATGCCTGAGGCAATGATGCTCGAATACCAGCCGCCAAACCTAAAAAAGTGCAACCTGAACCAATACTTAACCAGACCTCATCATAACCTTGGCAATAGTCAGCCAGCTCAGCACAGCCTTGATGCCCTAGCGCATTATCACCGCCTTCGGCAATCCAATAGCTGCTATGTGCATCTGCTTGCTGTTGACACCACTGATCATCATAACGCTGTTTATACGTTTGCTTATCAACGAACATCAATACCATCCCCATTCGCTGGCAGTCTAGCAGCGTCGGTGTTAACGGAAGATGCTCATAACCACGCACAAATGCCTTGGTTTTTAAACCGAAGACCTGCCCAGCACAAGCAAGTGCGTGTAAATGATTTGAGTGTGGCCCACCGCAAGATAATAACGAATCAAATCCCTGCTTTTTAGCTTCGATTAAATTGTATTTAAGCTTGTACCATTTATTGCCCGAGACAATAGGATGGATCTTTTCAAGATGCAGTATATCAACAGCTTTTAGCGGTCTAAGATGGGCTAATCGAGGCAATATAGGCATTGCCTCGATGCTAGGAGCACTTAAAGAAGAAACACTTAAAGAAGGATTTTTTAAAGAGAATGCTAACGAATCAATATTCACACGGTCTCAACACAGTTTAAATACGCTATTAAAATTTCTGCTTATTATCCACACTAGGGTCCTTTGAGAAACCATTTTCATCAACATCGGCAACTTCTTCTTTAGATAACTCCTTGGCTAAGCTACCACCCTCCTCTTCTTCGCTATTGAATAAGGCCGATGTTTTCTTCGCTAGGTCACGTATCCGATTATTCTTTTCAGGGTATTGCATTTTAAAGTCGATCAAAATTCTTCTGGCCGCTTTATAATAACCACTCGCCGTTGTTACATCTCCCCTGTGCGCTGCTACATCCCCCTGAGCAGTGAATGAATCAACTTCCATTTCTAGAATAGAAATACGAAGATAGCGTTTGAATTCTAAAATAGTCGCTTCAGAAGCTGTTTTATTTTTGATCAGCGGGCCAAAAGATTTCAAGATTTTAAAAAATTGCTTCTTGGCATACCGAATTTCACGATCACTTTTTAAGACTTTCTTCTTTTTGCCTCCGGCCTTAACTTTATTTTCTAACCCCTCTAAATCAAGAATCGCTTTGCCTTCGCGTTCTTTTTTAGGCAATGCCGACAAGTATTGATCATTCAATTGACGGACACGCTCAAGTATCAAATTCTGAATTTCGCTTTGATTATCGACTTTCAGCAAAAACTCTAGCGCTTCCGCTAATTCCAAAGCAAAGTCTTTTACTTTACGCGCCTGACCACGCTGCATAGCCGCTTTCTGGTGGCGTTTACTGATATACACCATTACTGAAAGTAATAGTAAAATCGGAACTGCTATCGCAATCACCAACCCAATAGATAACATTAAATCTTCCTACGTCATTGATTATTTTTAAATTCCAGCTTAGCTGATATAAATGCTAAAACCTGCTTCTATATAATGAGTTTAGCAATGATTTTCAGAGTCGCATTATTACTACCGAATGAAAATTCATTTCACTAAAGCTTGACCCGAGAGCTCTGAGTGCATATAAATTGTCGTTTTATACTGACTCGCATCGGTTATTTATTTCTTTAATTAAGGTTTTTTAGATCAATATGGGCAAATCGCTGGTTATTGTGGAGTCGCCTGCCAAGGCTAAAACCATCAACAAATATTTGGGCAAAGATTTCATTGTGAAGTCCAGTGTTGGTCATATTCGTGATTTGCCGACCTCAGGTTCTGGCACTAAAAGCGATCCGAAAGAGCGTGCCCGTCAAGCGGCTATTACGCGAAAATTGTCTCCAGAAGACAAAATCGTCCATAAAAAACGTAAATCAAAAGAACAGCTGATTAATCGCATGGGTATTAACCCTGACAATGATTGGGCGGCTAATTACCAAATTCTTCCAGGCAAAGAGAAAGTTGTCGAAGAATTACAGCGTTTGGCGAAAGACGCCGATACCGTCTATCTCGCGACGGATTTGGACCGCGAAGGGGAAGCCATTGCTTGGCACCTGCGGGAAGTTATTGGTGGTGATGATAGCCGCTATCGTCGTGTTGTTTTTAACGAAATTACAAAAAAAGCGATTAAAGCCGCTTTTGAAGAACCCTCTGATCTTGATATCAATCGCGTTAATGCCCAGCAAACTCGTCGCTTCTTAGACCGAGTGGTAGGTTTTATGGTATCGCCGCTACTTTGGGCTAAAGTGGCTCGTGGTTTATCCGCAGGCCGAGTTCAGTCGGTTGCCGTGCGCATTGTGGTTGAGCGTGAGCGTGAGATCCGTGCTTTTATCCCGGTTGAATATTGGGAAGCGTTCGCAAAATTTAATAGCACACAAGGCGAACAATTCCGCTGTCAGGTTGTTAAAGAAAACGGCGCTGAATATAAGCCTAGCAATCAAGAACACAGCGATAAAGCGATGGCGGTATTGCAGAATGCTGCTTTCACCGTTGCTAATCGTGAAGATCGCCCAACCAAATCAAAGCCCGCTGCGCCGTTCATCACTTCGACGTTACAGCAAGCGGCCAGTACACGCTTAAGTTTCAGCGTTAAGAAAACAATGACGCTAGCACAGCGTTTGTATGAAGCGGGTTTCATTACCTACATGCGTACTGACTCGACCAATTTGAGCAGTGAAGCCGTCGAAAACGCCCGTGCTTTTATCGCCAAAGAATACGGCGAGCAATATTTACCTGAAGAGCCACGCTCATACAGCAGCAAAGAAGGCGCTCAGGAGGCTCACGAAGCCATCCGTCCTTCTAATGTAGATTTCTCAGGCGAAGACCTAGAGAAGATGGAACCGGACGCTCAGCGCCTTTACGATTTGATCTGGCGTCGTTTTGTAGCCTGTCAGGTGAACGATGCGCAATTTACCAGTTCAACCATTACGGTGAAAGCCGCTGATTTCGAATTAAAAACCAAAGGCCGCGTGATTCGTTTTGATGGCCACTTGCGCGCGCTACCTACTGGCGGCAAAGGTGATGAAGATATTCTTCTACCTGACGTAGCGGTAGGCGATGTTCTTAAATTAGACGAATTGCAGCCCAAACAACACTTTACTAAACCGTCCCCTCGTTTTTCGGAAGCGGCACTTGTAAAAGAATTAGAAAAACAAGGCATTGGCCGTCCTTCGACCTATGCTGCGATTATTTCTACGATTCAAGATCGTGGTTACGTTCGCTTAGAAAATCGTCGTTTTTACGCTGAAAAGATGGGCGATATTGTGACCAGTCGCTTAGTTGAAAACTTTGACGACTTAATGGATTACAACTTCACCGCTACCATGGAAGAAAAACTCGACCATGTTGCTGAAGGCGACCTGAACTGGAAAAATGTATTAAACGAATTCTATAGCGACTTCCAAAATAAACTGGAAATTGCCGATAGTGAAGACGGCATGCGTCCGAATGATCCGGTGAATACTGACATCGAATGCCCGACTTGCTCGCGTAACATGCAGATTCGTACCGGCTCTACAGGTGTATTCCTAGGTTGTTCAGGCTACAGCCTGCCACCGAAAGAACGCTGCACCACCACCATGAACCTAACGTCAGGTGATGAGGCGATTAGCCTTGATGGTGATGAAGAAGCTGAAAGCCGTCGTTTAAACGACATGCGTCGCTGCACAATCTGTAATACCGCCATGGACAGCTACTTGCTGGACGAACAACGTAAACTGCACATCTGTGGTAATAACCCAGACTGCGAAGGCTACGAAGTTGAGCTTGGCCAATTCAAGATCAAAGGCTATGACGGCCCGACTCTTGAGTGTGACAAATGTGGCAGTGAAATGCAGCTTAAATCAGGCCGCTTCGGCAAGTACTTTGGCTGCATGGCCGATGAGTGTAAAAATACCCGTAAATTACTTAAGAGTGGTGAAGCTGCCCCCCCTAAGATGGATCCTATCCCAATGCCTGAACTTCAGTGCGTGAAGGTAGACGATACTTACATCTTACGTGATGGTGCTAGTGGCTTATTCTTGGCCGCGAGTCAGTTCCCAAAGAATCGTGAGACTCGAGCGCCTTTGGTATCCGAAATTATTCCACACCAAGCTGAACTTGATCCTAAATATCACTTTTTATTAGATGCACCACGCTCTGATAAAGAAGGTAACTCAGCGATTATTCGTTACAGTCGTAAGACAAAGTCACAGTACGTCATGTCGGAGATTGATGGTAAAGCATCTGGTTGGAGCGCGGTCTTTGAGGATGGCAAATGGGTAGAAACCGAACCTAAGAAGAAAGCGCCGGCTAAAAAAGCACCCGCTAAGAAAAAAGCCCCTGCCAAGAAAAAAGCAGCGGCCAAAACAAGCGACGAAAATAAATAATAACTCTTAGTCACTGTATGAACCTGCCAGCTAAAGGTATCAATATTTAGCGGGCAGGCTTCGCTATAAAGTATGATTTTAAAGAGAAAACAGCAAAACCATACTTATTCCTTAAAGCACCTCACAGCCATTCTGCTATTTTTTAAATTCAACCAAATAAAAAAGGATTTAAAAAATGACACTACGGAATCTTCTCTCAAGCCTACTTGTGACATTCGCTGTATTCACCGCGGTACCTTCTTATGCCGATGAGCAGCCTGTTCTAAACATCAATAACGCAAGCATTGAACAACTGGTAAAAATCAAAGGTATTGGTGAACGTAAAGCGCAAGCCATTATTGAGTATCGCTTAAAAAATGGCAATTTCAGCCACGTTAATGACCTCGTTAAAGTGAAAGGTATCGGCGCTAACTTTGTTGAAAAAAATCATGCGATGCTTTCTGTTGAGTAAGGCCGTTGAGTAAGTTGACTCGACAGTGGGCGTATTAATGCGAATTTGCTATGCTTAGCACTATGATAAATAGACTCAAGGGATTTATCAGTGCCCAACACTGTAGAAGATCAGTTCATCAAACGCGATAAAACACAGTACAAGCTAGCCAATAAACTGCTAGCTTACGTACTGTTTTTTAGCTTTTTTGTAACTTTAGTGACATCTGGCTACATCATCTATTCCGACTACCGTCAGGGAACAAATACTCTTAATCAAAGCATTAGCCAAATTCAAGCAGGTTATCAAGAGAGCATCAGCTATAGCTTATGGAACTTTGATAGCCAGCAAATCAATACTCAGCTCGCGGGCATTATTAATTTCCCTGGAGTATTGAATGTTTATATTGAAACCAAAGAAGGCCTATTGCACAGCATGGGGAACTTCGAGCAAGAATCCGAAGAAAAATATGCCTTTGACCTCTTCTTCGTGAGCGCGGATCGTCAATACCCCCTTGGTGTTCTCAATATCACACTCGATTATCAAGGGCTGTATAAAACGCTGTTTCATAAAGCCCTGAATATTCTTGTATCACAATTTTTTAAAACCTTTTCCGTCTCTCTTTTCATTCTATTTATATTTCAGCGCCTAGTGACTCGTCGCTTATTATTAATGTCTAAATGGGCTCAAAGCTTCAGCCTCGATAACTTGGATAATGCGCTTGATATTAATTCAACGGATAAATACGATGAAATTGATGCGGTAGTAAAAGCCATTAACAGCATGAGAAATAGCTTAAAGGAAGATATCGCAAAAAGAGAACTCACGGAATACACACTGAATCAAACCCAATATAAGCTCTCAATTGCCATCAATAATGCAGAATTAGGATTTTGTGAATATAGCCAGCGCTCAGACCGCTTTGATGGCAATGCTCACTTTGCTCATCATTTAGGCAAAAGCCCAGAACTGTTAAATTCTATTGAAAATCCAGTTGATTGGTTTAAAGGACTGATTTGTGGTGAAAATAGTATCGAGCAGCGTGAGCGCATCAATCAGTTGCTGCATGGCCATATGGAAAGAATTTGTACGGAATTAAGCCTAACATGCGATGATCAAGTGAAGCACTTTGATACAACGATTCAAGTTTCGGAGTGGGATGATAACGGCCTGCCTTTCGCGATTGTTTTCTGCATTTTGGATAAAACCGAACAGGTGAATGCCAGTCATCAAGCCTCCGAGCTCAATTATGCACTAGAGCAAAAAGTGACCAAGCGAACAGAACAATTAAGCCACGAGCAAATACAATCAAAAGCTCAAATTAAGCAGTTGCAACATAAACTAGAAAATTTTGAGCAATATGAAAGTCGTCAAAAAAGCCAAGAAAATCTAAAACCGCTGCAATATGCTTTTCAACAATTACAAGAGCGCTTAATTAATAATTCAGCTGACGATAAAACAAAAGAATCTGAACGTGCCCAGCAAATTGAATTAGTTGAATTATTATCCAATCACTTAAAAGAATGCAACCAGCTTGATTGTGAGACGTTTGATGTTGTTAGTTTAATGAAAGTATTAGCCGGTAATTTCAATAAAGATAAGCCAGCTGAACAAGCACTCCAGCTAAAACTGCCTTTTTCATTGATGCTCGATAGCCATAAACACATATTATCATACTGTCTAGAGCGCTCATTACTGGCGTTATCAGAAATCTACCAAGAGCACAGCATAGCCAGTGCGACCTGTGCGTCTCTCATTTTAGAGGGAGATTTCGCGGTCATTTCATTAAGCAGCATGGCCAACATGCCCCATGTGATTGAACAGCAATGGGAAGCTCCAAAAGGCAATGCATTAATCATTGCGAAGATGTGTCACGCCGTCATAGAAGAGTTGCTAGATGGCAACATAAGACTGATTCAACATGACGATGATACAATCACCTTAAGCCTTCGATTCAACATCAATAGCCGTGATTGATCATCATACCCAATGATAGTATTTACCAAGCATCACGCTTGGCTCTTAATGCTTTAAACGTTTCACGCTCATTCCCCCCTTGCAGCTGAGGCAATAAGCCAGAACTTGCTAGACGCAAGAAAGGGTTGTATTGGCGCTCTTGCCCAAGAGTCATGTAAGGCATTTCGTCGGCCGATAAGCGTTCAACCTGGCCTTGCCAATAGCCAACGTTATCATTAAGAGGCTCGCAACTGGCCGCAAAGTTTAAGTTGGTTTTCATATAATCATGACCCGGAAATAATAAGGTCTGATCAGGTAATGGCTGTAATTCACGTACAAATGTATCGTACATTTCATCCACATCGCCGCCATTAAAACAATTGCCTGCTGATGCGTTAAATAGCGTATCCCCTGAAAAAAGGATGGGGGTTTGTTCACTTAACGTTAATAAACAAACATGCACAGGAGTATGCCCAGGCGTTGGTAATACTCTAAATCTGATAGTCCCAAAGTCAAATTCTTCATTGGCAAGCAAACCTCGACTTACATTAGGAATTTTACCTCGTGCGAACTCACTCGCCCATATCTCTGCGCCTGTCGCGGCCTGTACCGCTGGATTACCTTCAATATGGTCATGATGTTCATGGGTATTAATAATGAGCTTGATCTGCCAGCCCTGCTCTTTGGCTAAGGCAACCATCGCGTCGCCATCCAAAGGATCCAAAGCAATTGCTTGCTTGGTTTCCTCGCAACCGATTAAGTAATTAAAATTACGTAATCGGTTGTTCATATAAGTACGAATAACTTTCAAAATCAATTACCAACAATTCAAACAATTACCAATAAGCAACATTTTCGGCATCATCTTCCGCTTCAAGATCTTCAATAAAATGCTGTTGCAATAAACCTTGCAATTCTTTTACTCGAATTTCTAATTCATCCGCTGAATATTTAATCGCGGCGCTGTGTCCCCATACAGGACCAGGCCAAGCTGGATCATCAACATAGCGGCAAATATGATGTTGATGCAGCTGTGGCACAAGATTACCCAGCGCAGCAATATTCATTGATTTAGCAGAAAAATGGTCAGCCATCTTTTGGCTCACCATCGATGACTCTTTCATCAGTTGCATTTGGTCTTCTTCAGACAAATGATAGTATTCATAAACATCATTATGAGCGGGCACCAGAATGACCCAAGGATAGCGCTTATCGTTCATCAATAAGACTTGGCAAAGCGGCAAGCGACCGATCAATATCGTATCGTTCTGTAATCGTTGATCTAAATTAAACATAAAAGCTCTCTTTAATTTTCATCTTAATTCAACCCTATAACCTAGCCCTATAGTTTAGGCGCTTTTCTTTGCTGGGTCATCCATCCTACGTCACATTAAAAACGATATTCCATGCTCGCTCTTAGCATTCTTGGCTCTGTCGGATGCAAGTGAACATCTTCAACATCGCTACTCTCTCCAGGCATACGAGAGTCATAAAGATAAGTAATATCGTTGCCCTCTTCGTTGGTTACATTAATAATTTCGAAAGAACCCGACAAGCTTGTCGTGAAATCATAACCCAACTGAGCATTGAGCATGGTGACCGCATCAGCACGCTCACTATTATCTTCATTCAAGGCAAAGTCACCAAAATGACGTAAACGTAAACCCGCATCCCACTGGCCAAGATCATGCACCGTAATACCCAAGCTGAAGACGCGCTCAATCGCGCCTGGAATGTGCTGTTCAGAGCGGCCTTTAGGTTTTAAACGTGCTTGGCTGAATGCCACATCCGTATCCATAATTAACCAAGGCTGTGGCTGCCAAAAGAGGCTACCTTCAATGCCTTTTCGCTCTGATTTATCCGATGCTTCTGTCTCGCCATTATCCCCTACAAAAACCAATTCAGACTCAAGCGTTAACCACCAAACAGAGGCCGCTAACTGCAATGTATCGGTTAACTGAGATTGAATGCCTAAATCTGCACCTTCACTACGGGCAAAGACATCCGCTTTATCAGCAGAAGAAACTCTACTGCCTTCACTGAAACCGCGTGCATCATTACTGTGGTAGCCTTGGCCATAGTTTGCAAATAAATGCGTCGTATCACTGGTGCTATAAACCGCGCTGAATTTTGGGCTTACCATGCTATCACTTGCATCACTCTTCTCGCCGGTTAAACGATTTTCAACCTTCCCTTGCAAATAATCAAAACGCGCACCAATTTGTGTTTTAAAATTCTTAGTCCAGTGATGGTTATTTTGTAAAAATAAACCTAATCCCGTTTCTTCAACTTTATGGCGAATCAGTACCTCGCGCGTCTTACGCTTTTGTGTCGCGGATAAACTCACATCGCCAATATGATCATGACGAATATCTAAGCCGAGCTGCCATTCGCCATTATTGGTAGGCAATACATCAAATAATAAAGAGCCACCAATGATTTTTCGCTCATCGTATTGGCGCATTTGATCACCATTAACAGGATCTGTTGTATAGGTATAATTTGAGAATAAATCCAAACCGTAGTCGATAACATACAGATTGCTTTGCAGAGATTTGCCCGCAAGATCATGCCAGCCTTCATAGTTTATGCTGTAACGATGGGATTCACCGCCGGTAGTATCGTCTAAAGAGTCATAGCGATCGCCACCATTATCGATATAACGCTGAGGGATTTGATCGGTTGAAGTCCAAGTATTATCAAAGCCCATAAAGCTGATATTACCGCCGTTAACCGCATTACCAAAAGTATACTTAGCCATCGCAGAGTACTTCTCTTGGTCTTGAGCAACATCCCACGGGCCGTCATAGCGAATTGTATCAAACGCCGCAATGAAGCGATCTCCAGTGCTGAACAAATCACGTGTACCACCCGCCAATAATAAGCGCTGATAACCAAATTGGCCTAACCCCACTTTTATGAGGGTATCTTCCATGGTGCTTTTAGTGTGCATGCGTACCACACCGGCATTCGCAAAATCCCCTTCTTGGCCATAATAAGGCCCTTTACTATAATCGAGAGATTCAATCATCTCTGGAATAATAAAGTTAATATCGGTATAGCCTTGACCGTGTCCATGAGTCCGATTATTGATTGGCATACCATCAATAAACGTCGCCATATCGGTGCCATGGTCTAAATTAAAGCCTCGTAAAAAATATTGGTTCGCTTTACCTTCACCACTGTGCTGAGTTACGATCAAACCCGGTACCGTTTCTAGAATTTCTCCTGGACGGCTAATCGGACGTTGTTCTATTTGTTCTGCAATAACAGTTCCCATTGACGCAGATACTGCATTTCCTGATTGGGCACCCCCCTGATCGTAACATTGCTCAGTTCTGACATATCAGACGAGGAATTAACCCCTGCAGCCTGAACATCAGCAAAAAACACCAAATTTGAGGCGAACGAAAGCGCCAAAGCTAAAGAACTTTTTTTCATTTTATTCCACATATTGTATTTAATGATTGATTAGAAAATCACTGACTTATCAAAATCAGTTTTCCGGTTTTAGGGTCTTTATACACCTGCCCCATAGACTGATAACCATCGGCGCCTTGCACCGAATCTCTTAATGACTCAGGCACTTCAATTAATTCTTTTCCCTGTTGCACGGGCTTTGAATTTTCGACATTAAAATGCTGTTTCAGATCGGCACTTTGCGCAACCAATGCCGCGATCAATCCACAAGCAAAAACCAGCATAATATCGACTAAATTTGCGAGCGGCCCTAAAGGCTCATCATCTTGTGCATCAAAAGAACTGCTGCGCCATTTATCCATGCGTTTCGGCCTCGTTTATTGCAAACGTTTCCATGGCGGCGTCATACCAACGTCGACGCATGCGTCCTAAAACAAACCCCATAATACCCGCCAACAAACCAATCACCGTCGTATCAAAGGCAACCGTCATCGCCGTGGTTAAAATGGTGAGCTCACCCTCACCTAATGCCGCTAGACCTGGGCCTAATGGAATAAGGGTGCCCATCAAGCCGAGCATGGGGGCAATGCGGGTAATAAAATCAGCACGTTCAATACGACGTTTACCCGCCTGACGCAATCCAACAAGTCCGGCACTATCGGCCAAACGCTGAATGCCGCCAAAACGTTCACCGATCGCTAAGCCTGTTTCATAAACCGCCAAGGCGATAAAAAATAATAATCCCCAGACTACTGGGTCTAATAAAAACCCCGTTATCTGGTGCATTAAATTTAACGATATTGAAGAAAACATAATAACTACCTTTTACTCGTTAAAGAGCGAATTTTTAAGGGTTAATCAACGCTATAAGCGGCGAGCGCGTATAAAACCGACCAACATTAATAACAGAGCGAATAACAGAACTGCGTATAAATAATCATCAACTTCCCCTTTATTCACTGCCTGATCTACACGCTCTTGCGCTTCTTTTTCCTGTGCTTCTTTTTCTTGCTGACGGTCAGTTTGCAGATCGATTTCTTGAATGCGCACAGGGCTTTTTTCAGCATTAGCCTCGTCATTCTCTTGCTGATAATTCATACGACTTGCGGCAAGAGTTTGTTCCAATTTTTGTGCCTGCTCAGGCTTCAACAACGGCTTCACAAAATCATAAACAGGATGGTTTGCATGAGTATGGCCACTGCCTGGAATGCCTTTCTCAATAATATTTTTAGCAAAAGCCTCGGCCAGTTGCTGCTTGGTCGCATCATCGGTTTGCCAAAACTCTTTATCAATCGCCACCAGCATGACCGCTAGAATATTCGTTTGCACATGCACGTTATGACTTTCTTTTAAGAACTCATCCAAGCCCATGTCCAATGAATCATCAACGTAGACCGACTTTACCTCTTCCCAAACCCAAGACTGAATAATCTCTGGACTCGTCACCTGCCAACCCCACAGATATTCAACAAACTCACTGCCCATCGTACGAGCACCGGCGTAACCTTCTTTCATCAACGGTTCAATCCATTGGCGGTTTAAAAAACGGCCTCGTAGCTCGCCTAATAACGCGACCTGCAAAGGGTCCATTTTCAAATTCTGATTATTCGCATGAGAAATCACAAAGCTATCGGGCTGCTCACCCGTCACCGTTTCAATGGCTAAATTTAGCCCCCCAAGATAATCAAAGGCATCGTTATTATCGATTAACCCATAAAGATTACTGGCACGGCCTAAATAGGTATTACCGACACTATTAAGTTGTGCTTTAAACAGATCCTGTGCGCCTGCGCCACTATTTAATCCTTCGGACTCAACACCATAAGCGTGACCCATGCGTTTAATGAAAGCTTGTCCTAACTGCTTACGATCATCCCAAGCACCGGAGCGTTCGGCTAAGCGATTAACCCCTGCGCCATAGGCCCCCGGGGCGGTACCAAATACTCGTAAACTGGCTCTGCGCGCCAATATGTTCTGGTCAACATCCGGGTGAGCAATTAATAAGGCTTTCGCTTCATGCACCCAATTACGGGCAATTAAATTTTGCTCAAGACTCTCAGCATCCCATGCTTTTTGCTCTTCCACGATGTCTTCTGATGCTAGATCAATAGCATCTATCATGTCTGTAACCGGTTTTAGCGCTTGCAGCAACATTAACGTTAATGCCGGATACTGTTTATTAATGGTTTGTTTTGAAGCCGCCAACGCGAGTAAAACAGATTTGTCCAATAATTCTAATTGCGAGCCATACAGATCACGAAACAATCCAGAGCTGGTGAATAACACATCACGGCGATGTTGGCGGTTCTCATCAAGGGGTAATAATTCAAGGCCCTTGATGATTCCTCGACTATTCCATGCTGGCTTTACCCCAAGCATATCCAAACCGAATGCAATCATGGCACCTTCATCACGTACGGCATCAGAAGCCCATAAAATGATCGCTTCTTTTTCGGCGACTTCGTTTGTCCTAAATACAACCTTATTTTCTTCGCGCGCTTTTTGCGCTAATTGCTGGCCAATTTCCACCCCTAACTGAGTTGGTAATAAACTGCCATCAAGGGCATAAAAATTACGCCCTGTGGGTAAAGCTTCTGGGGTACGAATAGGATCATTACCTTTACCCGGTGCAACAAAACCGCCGTTTAACGCATTGATTAACGCCTTCATTTCCGCCTTAGGGGATGCTATTAATGCGCTGCGAACTTTTTTTGTTATTTCAGATTGATCTTTATTTTCATCGAGTGATAAAAGATTATCGCCCTCCGCCATCGAAGTCATCATAGTATCAATCGATTCAGTCACCCAGTCACGGCCAAAAACGTGCAGACCAAGCGGCATAAACTCTTCTTGCAAGTGGGTTAAATAATGCCCGACTTCATGCAATAAGAAATCATCATCAACATCACTAAAACCAACACCGCGCACAACCAGCTCTTCATCCATACTGGCGATCAGTTCATCCCGTAAATTCAAAACATCAATTTTATGGCGCAGAGCTTTAATGGCTTTTTTCTGAGTGCTTTCATCGCTGGCCGCTTCTGCACTTTCAATTAACTGGCGAAGTTGCAATAGACCATCATACAATTCAGTAATCGCTAACGGCGGGGTTAAGTGATCAACCATAATCGCGACACCACGGCGCTTCGCTTGAATACCTTCACCGACACCATCAACGATGTATGGATAAATACTTGGTATGTCTTGCACAACAATCGACGGATAATCGATAGCCGTTAAACCCACTCCCCGTTTAGGTAAAAATTCATACGTTGAATGACGACCCACATGAATAAGGGCATCGGCTGCAAAGTCTTTCGCCAAATATTTATAAAAAGCCAAATATTGATGCGGTGGAGGAAATGACATATTGGCGTGTAATAATTCTTCATTCAGCTCCCAGCCACGCGGAGGCTGTGGTCCTAAAAACACATTGCCTAATTGGATGCCCGGAATCAGCAACTTATTATTCCAGACCATGGTTTTACCTGGCGCTTCACCCCAACCACGAACACCTTCAATGTTCATGTCTAAAATAGCGTGTTGAATCTTGCTCGCTTGCTGCCAGTTTGCCGTATTCTTTTGGCTCGATTTATGGCTATTAATGTCGGCTTTTTGCGCCTCGATTAATACCACATATTCTTCTTCTAACTGCTCTAATAAATTCAATGCGCGTTCACGGCCTTCATGGCGAATGCCATCTAAAGCATGATGCAAATCGTGCATGGTTGAATCCATCATTTCGTACAGTTCAACTAAAATGCGCTGGCGTTCAGGCTGAGAAAGCCCTAATAGATATTCATGGCCACTACCAAATAAAAAATGCTCAATACGCTCATGCATAAAGCCAAGCGGGCCTTGCTGCATTTCTTTTTGTACGGGCGGCGGTAGTGTCGCAAACCAAGACTGATAGCTTTCTGCACTCATATTATGAATAAGCCCAGACATCTCTTGTAAGGCTTTTGCATCTTCCGGCAGGTTAACGGCTTTTTGCTGTAATAAGTCCAATAAAGCTTCTGCATTTTCAGGTAATTGATCGGCAGGCCCCAAATCATAACCCTGCTCTTTTAATGCACTCAGCATATCCCACAACGACTCAGGAACATTTAAGTTATCTGCACCAATGTTGTGACGGCCAGGAGGATGATTATAAAAAACGATGGCGACTTTTTTATCTTTATTCGCCTTTGTTTGCAGCGCAAACCATTTATTGATGCGACGGGTTAAACGCGTCACTTCAACCGCAACAGGTTCCGTCTTAGAGACTTGCGCTCCCGTTAATGCGTCAATGCCGGTTGCCGCCGCTAACGCCAATACGTGCGCTTGACCAATACCTTGCAGCTCAGGCATGGCAATTCGATAATGCACACTGTCCGCAGGCAAACCTTGGCTCGATAAATCGTATAATGCACGATTCAGTTCGGTGATACGAATGCCTTTAAAAACAGGAACATTAAGCTCAGAAAAAAGATCACTTACCTGCTTACGACCATCACCGCCGCCCACTACAAAATCTTGCAATGACAGAATTGCGAATGGCTGCTTACTGTTTTGAGTAATCGCTTTCACCGCATGAACTGCCCCAATACTGGCATCGCCCCAAGCTGATAACACAGAAATACAATGAATAGCGGGATCGAGTATTGCGCATAATTCTTGATGCAGCTGCCAGTCACCCGGGCGGTCACCGGTATCATGATCAAGAATAAAGACATTCGCGGCTTTCTGTTCTTTTACCCGTTCAATAAGTTCTTGCTGAGTTGTTTTTATCTTACTATCAAGATAAAAACGCAGTGTTTCTGCGGGTTTTATTCCTGGCCAGTCATTATCTTTTGAATGCTTATCGCCAGTCGAGGTTAACAAGGTAAATAAATTTACACGGTTATCATCGCTGCGGTTTTGCCAATAGGCTTTTGCTTGCAGCCAATATTTAAACTGCGGCCATTGCTGCTGTTGATCTTTTAACTGTTTAGCATAGCTGCCTTGCTCAGCATTGGTTAAGCGCTTAAATAATGATTTTTTTTGTTGGTTGGATAAGATGTCAAATAAATCTGTTTGATATTGATTTAACGGATCACTATTTAGGCTTAATAAACGGCGATCGCCATTGATCACAATACGTGTCTGAGCGCGGGGGTAATTAAGGTTTAATAATCTCTCGACAGGCTCGGCAAATATCGCAGCCATTAATAATGCATCCGCACTATTTATTAAATTGGATAAAGCCTGGTCCGTCATTAAATTAATTTGACTGACCGAGCGGATTTGAATGTTATGTTGCGGGTGTAAATCTAAGAATTTATGAGCAGAAGCAACCAAACTTCCACTAGAACGATCAGAAACAAAGGCGACAATAGTATTGCTTTGTGCAGAGTAACTAGAAACTGAAAAACTCAATGTCAGCAACAGCAATAAAACGGATTTAATAAACATGGTAATGAAACGTCCTCAAACAATATGCGTGACTAATTGAATCGTATTAGTATTAACTATAGTCATTAGCTTAAGCGAGGAAATAGGCGTGCAGAATGAAATATTCCGACAATCACAGGGGTTAAACCCGTGTAATACTCATAGGAATTTGAATTCAATCTGTCATGCGTTTCAGGGTCACCCCGCCTGAGATATCATGTTTTAACAGGCCGGTCTCCGGACTCAAAATCATCTCATCAAAGATGAGATATTCATTACCGTTGCGGGGGCAGCACAGGGTTCGCACCTGTTTCCCGATTATCTCTTGACCTTACTAATGATCAGAGCACCTGAAAAAATGAGAGCATACCAGCGTAAAGATTGAATTCAAAGCGATTATTCTGCACACTAAGATGAACGTTTTTCAATACCCCCTTATAAACGCCCCGACAAGTGTGTAATTTTTTGCTATGACCTACATCGTCCGCTTTGCTACTTCTATTCACCAAATAGGCATCGATGAATGGAATTCGTTATTAAATACCGAAAACCCTTTTTTGCGTTTTGAATTTCTAGCGGCACTGGAAGATTGCCAGTGCGTAGATTCTCCAAGAGCAACAACGCCATTAAATACTGGCTGGATTCCAAATTACGCAGTGCTTGAACAGCAAAAAAATAATGAACTGAAAAATACTGTCGCGATCGCCCCTGTTTTTCAAAAACTTCATTCTTATGGCGAATACGTATTTGACTGGGCTTGGGCCGATGCTTATCAACGACATGGATTCAGGTATTATCCCAAATTAGTATGGGCAATTCCTTTCACACCTTCGACAGGACCACGAATCATTAGCCAAGCTGATCCGCAGCAAAGTGAGCCGTATTACCAAGCCATTGCGCAAGGGTTAACCAATTTTTGCCAACAAAACGATTTCTCTGGCTGGCATTGTCTGTTTCCTGAGACCACAGGCAAGCAAGCATTAGATCAAGCCAGCAATACGATGAATCGAACCAGCTGCCAGTTTCATTGGTTTAACGGTGACAATGATGGGATGGGGTTCACCGACTTCACTCATTACCTTGAAAATTTTACCAGCCGAAAACGTAAAAACATCAAGAAAGAACGGGCTCGATTACTTGAATCAGGCTTCTCTTTCCACAGAAAATCAGGTACTGAAATCAGTCATAGTGACATTGAAAATTTCTACCATTGTTATCAGCTCACTTATGCTAAGCGAAATTCCAGAGGCTACCTTACCCTAGCTTTTTTTAAACAACTGTTAAAAACCATGCCCGAACAATTACTTTTAGTTCAAGCTCGTTATCACAACAAGAATGAAAGCAGTGATAATGAAAGCAGAATTGTTGCCAACGCCTTATATTTCAAAGACAGTGATAATTTATATGGACGTTATTGGGGATGCTTAGAAGAGTTTGATAGCCTGCATTTTGAGTGCTGTTACTATCAAGGTATTGAATATTGTATTAAGAATAACTTAAGCCACTTTGACCCAGGTACTCAAGGCGAACATAAAATAAGCCGCGGTTTTGAACCCACTATTTGCCATAGCCAACACTGGATTGCACACCCTGAATTTAGCCATGCTATTAATGAATTTTTAACAGAAGAAAAATTAAACATTCAGCACTATGCAGCTCAAGCAACTGAACACCTACCTTTTAAAATCAAGACGACAATTTAATATGACTTTCATTAAAAAATGGCTATCCCACCCTGTTGCATTTCGCATAGCTTTTGTATTGTATGGCTTATTGGTTGTGTGGGCGTCGTTAAAACCAAGTGGAGGCCCACAACCGATTGAACATTTTGATAAGGTTATGCACTTTACTTTTTATGGGCTATTTACAATTATTGCCGCTGGTTGCACGACACAAAGAAAAACGTTTATTTGGCTCAGTATTTTCATTATTTTATATGGCGCGTTAATGGAAATATTTCAATCGTTTGTTCCATCACGATTTATGTCAATTGCGGATATCGTTGCGAATACATCGGGAATTGTTATTGTTGCCGTTCTATTTTTAAAAATACGCTTCCGTCGTTTATAAAAGAAATAAAAACGAACATAGGCTCGTTTCTATTTCTTAATTATTATCGTTAACTATTAAAAGTTATAAGATACCGCAAGCTTCCAATTAGCAGGGGCACCGTAACGAACCTGACCGCTATTGATATAGCTATAATATTTCTCATCTAAAAGATTCTCAATATTAAGCTGTACTTTCACATTATTGTTCACGTCATAACGTCCCATTAAACTCACTAGCTGATACGAATCTTGAACGATGTCATTTTCATATATTTTGTCTTGCCAGTTAATACCGCCACCAAGAGTCAGCTCAGGCATTAAATCAACAAAGTTGTAGGAAGAATAAATGTTGGCTTGTTTACGTGGATGATTAGTATTGACATCAAGTGAGACACTATCATCTGCAGTCAGTTTGAATTCAGAGTATCCTGCACTAAGGTTTAAACCTTTGATTGGTTGACCAATAACTTCTAGTTCATAACCTTCACTGTTAACATTCTCTGCTGCTTCATACACAGCACGTGTGGCATCATCAGGGTGAACCCCTGTTTGCACTGCAACGTTATCTTGGTCAACTTTAAAAATAGCAACAGACGTTTGTAGCATGTTATTTAAGTAACTACTTTTCAAACCCACCTCGTACGTTTTACCTTCTAAAGGATCTAGCAACTCGTCATTTGCATCTTGTTTATTTTGTGGGTTAAAGGTTTCTGCGTAGCTCACATAAACACGGTGATCATCGGTTAAGTCGTATAAAACACCACTATAAGGGACGAATACATTATCATTGCCGTAATCACCCGTATCCGAGTATGAATCTCCTTTGCGGTTCCAACTCGTCACTCGTCCACCTAGAATAACCTTTAGATCATCCGTTAAATGCAAACGCGTCGCGGCATACACACCTTTATTTGTTACCTCAATATCTTTATCTAAACTACCATCAGTTGACCACTCTGGTTCCGGAAAATCCCCATTCCAATCATCAAAGTTTGTTACTGGCAAAAATGCATTTGTCAAAGCAGCATAGCTGTAAGCTTTAGACTTTTGCTCACTATATATGGCGCCAATCACGATATCAGCGTCTGTGTCAAAAGCATTTGCTTGACCGCGCAATTGAACGTCTAAGCTGTGTTGTGTTGATTCACCATCACTTTTGTAAGGCCAAGAAGTCAGGCCATCACCTGTACTCTCATCAAAACTGTTCGCTGCGTCGTACATATAAAGCAGCTTACTGTCTGATTCATATTTCATGTAATTATAATTAACCGCTAATTCCCAGCCGTTATTAAACAGATGATTCACATTTGTAAAAACATTCGTGTTACTCGTTTCCCAGCGAGTCCAATCAGCAGCGGTGGTAACAGATCTATTGAAGTCGGTATCATTGCCATTGCTATACTTAGCTTGCAGTCCGCCCCATACAGGAGCAATAGGGTCATCATGCTGATAACTAACCCCCACTCGAACTAAAGTATTTGCTGATAAATCCTTCTCAATAACGCCATAAAAAACCTGAGTATTTTGTTCAAACAAGTCTGTATAAGAATCGCCATTAACTGCTTTTGCCACAACTCGACCGCGCAATGATCCATCTTCGCTCAAACCTGATGCAATATCCGCGTTTAACTCTTTGCGATTCCAACTACCTGTCACAGCACTGACGTGACCGTTAAAGTCAACACTATCAGCTTGCTTACGAACTAAATTGATAGAACCAGAAGGATCACCTGTTCCCGTTAACAGCCCTGTTGACCCTCGAACAAATTCGACGCGCTCATAAATAGATACATCAGCAATTGTCTCTCCTGAGTCACCTAATATACTCCAGGCCATTGGAACACCATCAATTTGATAGTTTTCAATTTTGAAGCCTCGTGCTTGTAATTCATTGCGCACATTATCCCAAGCAGAATGAGAAACACCAATCGTATTTTTAATCGTGTCGACGACCGTATCTAAACCTTGGTCTTGTATGCGCTGCTCTGTCATCACGCTGACCGACTGCGGAGTTTCTTTCAGTGTTAGCCCTAAACCCGTAGCCGTATCAATTACTTTATTAACTGAATATTGACCTGAAACCGTCACATTACTTAGATCTACCGCATTCGCATTATTTAGCTCAACTACCTCACTCTCACTGGATGCGTAACTCGATACAAACGCTAAAGAAATAGCCGTCGCCAAAGCAGAATTTTTAAAAAGCATTAAATCTCAACCTCTAAACCAAATGATAATTATTCGCATTATATACAAAGCCAAGCATCAAGCAATCAATTACGAATATAAATAATAATTATTATCATTTGCTTTTGCTGAATTTAAAAATGTAGTACCCTTCGGAAACTTTAGATAGCACCACTATCATCCCCCACTAAAAACAGATAGCTAGGTTATGAAGGTTATTAGCTCGGTTTGTTTCTCATCATCTGGAGAGTAAGGTTTTAATAATGAGTAAAATTAATAGACGATTTTGGTTTCAATTACATGGTTGGTTCTCTTTACCTATTTGGGTGATATTTAGTTTCGTTTGTTTAACGGGCACTATTTCAGTGTTAAGCCATGAAATAACATGGCTGGTGAACCCAGACTCTAGAGCCAATAATCCTGAACACTTAATAGCCAAGCCTATTAATGATCTCATTAAAACTGTTGAACAGAAGTTTCCAACATCTGAGGTAAGCTGGGTAATGACACGCGAGCCATACCTTAGTTATGTTATTAGTTTCACTGATACGAATAAGCCCGCCGCTCAGGCTTACGTAAACCAATATACGGGAGAGATACAGGAAGTTTTTCAGGGAATGACGTTTATCGGCTTTATGCGTTCTCTACATGGCTGGTTACTATTTCCATGGCACCATAATTTCAGCGTAGGTTATTACCTAGTTTCTTTAATGGCAATCGTAATGATGGGTGCTTTAGTGACTGGCCTAGTCGTTTATAAAAAGTTTTGGAGAGCATTTTTTAAGCCCCAGCTAAGGGTACATAAAGGCCTACGTATTTTTTTACAAGATGCTCATCGCTTTAGTGGTGTTTGGTCTATGTGGTTTTTATTTATCATCAGCATCACGGGGCTCTGGTATCTTACACAAGCAGTATTGTGGCATAACGATGTTGAAATTGAGCCTCACGCTCCACTTCTCGATAACAAAGCAGTGCCTACTTATCAAGCCAAAGTACCCGATTTTTCGATAGATCTCGATCAAGCCTTAGAAGTTGCAGAGCAAACATACGCAGATTTCACACCTACTTTCATAATGCTACCGGAGCACAATCGAGATACTTTTAAACTGGTTGGTAAAGGTGACTTCATTTTATATGACGATACGAGCTATAAACTCAGTATAAACCCATGGCAAGGAAATATAGAAGCACAACAAGATCCCGACAATATGACTGTATTGCAAACCATTTCACATATTACAGACCCTATTCACTACGGCACAATTGGAGGCATTTGGACCAAAATAATTTGGTTTGTTTTTGGACTGATTTTAAGTGGTATGTCGGTTGCTGGATTTATGATTTGGCGCTACCGTCTAGTTGAATCTAAGGATGAAAAATAATGGCTCGAATAGAAGCAACAATTTGGAATAAAAACAAATTCCTACTTAGTGGATTAGTGTTAATTTTACCTTTTATATTTTTATATAAATCACTCAATCCCGTTTTTCCTGATCCATTACCTACAGTAACGATCGGCAATTATACGGTTACACCTATGCCTTTTGATTTAGCTCCTGCTTATCAGCATGACGGTGTCTATGTGAAGGACTTTTTACTAACGTTTACCGCTGGAGATATTGATGATATTCGCCAAGCATATCTAAACATTGATGACCAAGCCATTCCTTTATCAGATATACAAACAACCAGAGGTGGTGAAGGATTTTTACATGGCAGTAAACACGGCCAACATGTTCATGCGATTGCAAAACCTAAAATAACGACTGACGATAATATTTGGTTAACGATAGAAAACTGGGATGGTAACGTACTAATAGCCCGATGGGATATCCCCAAAACAATGCTTGATTAGCCATCAAGCACTGCTGTTTAAACACTACTAAGAATGAACCTATAAATTCACGTCAGGAAAAAAGGTATCTAAATCACCCAAAGTATCCTGAATAAATTCTAAAAAAGCACGCATCGAGGGTGTTGGGTGTTTTCCTTTTGGATACACCACACACCATGAGCGTTTTAATGGAAATTCCTTAAGAGGTACGATTTTAAGTAGACCTAATTTTAATTCAGGCAAAATACTCAATTTAGGCAAAACCGCAACACCTAGTCCCGCTAATACGCCATGTTTAACGGCGTCGTTAGACCCAAGCTGCATAATTGGGGCAATGGATAAACGATGCT
>TARA_B110001454_G_scaffold139517_1_pt1 | contig 29216 bp, 28 predicted proteins | sample TARA_B110001454 | Tara Oceans TARA_B110001454 (sample SAMEA4397004) | marine metagenome | biome: Polar Biome; feature: [MES] marine water layer (ENVO:01000295) within the mesopelagic zone...; material: water (ENVO:00002006), including particulate matter (ENVO:01000060) such... | reverse complement strand
ATTGATTCTCACAACACTATATTCCGCTGTCGCTTTTGTCAATTTGATATCACTTTCGTAGCCTGTTCGGTTATCAAGGCACGTTGATATCACAGTAATAATTATTATATTTTTCAATTACTTACGACATATAACCTAAAGGTGATAGGCGAACAGCTCATCTTAGTATCGGCTAATTAACGAGTTTTATTGTTGAAATTCGACCAGAGTTGTAGGACAACTGCACGGCTTAAATAACCCGCATTTTCATGCTCACCCCAAGCTGCAGTAAAGGTTTTGCTAAATGAATTGTCGTAAGCTTTGTCGCGTATGCAATACTTAAACATCTTTTACTTCTAAAGCGGCACACAACATATGCTAAAGAAAACACTTTTATTACTCGTCACTCATGGTCTTACGGCTGGCTTTGCTTTTGCAGTGGGCATGTATAGCCTTCCTATTCTTATGGCGCCCCCTGAACCAACCTCTGGCGCACTGGCATTAACGATTAAAAATACCCGTTATGTCGCAACAATTGCTGACAATTTAGAGGATTCTGATTGGCTACACTGGGGAAAAGGCACATTTTCTTTAGGTGATAATCACATTGTTTTTCAGGGTAAACTTGCACCAGGGCCGGCTTATCGACTGTACTTATCTTCCCGCTTCATCGAGACTGAGCAGGATTTTCTGCAGCAAAAATCTACAATGGTTGACGCAGGAGAAGTCAAAAGCTTTGGGAATTACATACTGCCTATTAGGGATGGTATCAATATAGAGAATTATAATTCTGTAATTATTTGGTGTGAATCATTTAACCAATTCATTACTGCGGCGCAATTTAAACAACCATTTAAACAATAGCTAGGCAGACTTCGCTAATGACTGTCTTAATTTCTTTCATCCCGGTATTAATTACGCATCGAATGTCATCTATGGTGATAAGTTGATCACTTTTACCTGCTGCTGGATTAACCACTAGGCATAAACTTGCGTAAGGAATATTCAGCTCTCTGGCAAGCGCCGCTTCTGGCATACCCGTCATCCCAACGACAGCACAGCCATCTTTTTCTAAGCGCTTGATTTCAGCCAGTGTTTCTAAACGTGGCCCTTGAGTTGCGCCATAGGTCCCAAAATCACTGCAACCATAACTCAACGATTGCTTCGACAAGCTTTGTATAAGAATTTGGCGTAATGACTCATCATATGGGTGGGTAAAGTCAATGTGATCTAAGGGCTTAAAAATACCATCAAAAAAAGTATGTTCCCGGCCATGTGTATAATCAATAATTTGATCAGGCACCGATATGTGCCCAGCAATCATGTCAGAGTGAATACCACCCACAGCATTAACGGCAATAATGTGTTCAGCCCCTAACTGTTGTAATGCTAGTAAATTCGCGCGGTAATTAATCTTGTGTGGAGGAACGACATTAGGAAGACCGTGACGTGCTAAAAACAACAAACGCACACCGTTAAGCATACCTTCTACGATGTCAGAACTAGGAACACCCAAAGAAAACGCAAAGGAGGAAGGATGATGGCGTTCAATGATATCCAATTCATTAAATTCTGTTAAACCAGAACCGCCTATAATTGCAATTGTCTTCAAGCCATTCCCCAGTTGTTTGCAAACATTAATAAAAATATAACGTTAAGTAAAATACGGCGAACAGATGGCAAGATGATGAGCCCAATCAGCGCTTTCATACAAATGTTCATCAACTAAAGGCTTCGCTCGCATGTCTTGCAAAGTAATCAATGGCCACTGCTGATCTCGAACCGTATCAACAATTTCTTGCGCGGCATCCCGTTTATTACAAATCAATAATACATTGCAGCCTGCCTCTTTCGCTTTCTGAGCACGAATACTCGGACGACCAGAGGCAGCAGCCCCTTCCATAGAAAGATCATCACTGTAAATCAAGCCCTTGAAGCCCATGTCTTTGCGCAGAATATCTTGTAGCCAGTGCTTAGAGAAGCCCGCCGTAAAATTTGCATCAATTTGGGTATATACAACGTGGGCTGGCATGATCGCCGCTAATTGATTATCTGCAATAAGCTGTTTAAACGGTATTAAGTCATTATGTTCTAATGCTTCGAAACTGCGTGCATCTGTTGGTAATTCTAAATGAGAATCTGCAGTCACATAACCATGCCCAGGAAAGTGTTTCGCAGTAGCCGACATTCCAGCTTGTTCCATTCCCTTAATAAAAGCCTGAGAAAGCGCTAATACCTGCTCTGGTTTTTCAGCAAAAGCTCGATCGCCAATAACGCCTGAGCGGCCAAAATCCAAATCAAGCACCGGTGCAAAACTGATATCCACTCCATGATAAATAAGTTCCGCAGCCATCAACCAACCCAAAGAGAAAGACTGTTTAAGCGCTAAACCTTCATCGCTGACAAAAACATCGCCTAATTTACGCATCGCCGGAAGTCGCAAAAACCCCTCACGAAAGCGCTGCACTCGACCGCCTTCTTGGTCAACAGCAATCAGCAAATCGGCCCTCAAAGCTTTGATACTGGCGCATAAATTGGCAAGTTGTTCAGGGCTTTCATAATTACGAGAGAAAAGAATCAGACCAGCAATTTCGGGCTGTAATAAAAATTGCTCATCTTCAAGTGTTAATACTAAGCCTGCAATATCGGCCATTACACAGATCGACATGGTATCCTCGCGAATGTTGATTCTTGCAACCAAATACTTGTGCCAACAGGGATCAGATCAAACAACTCAATCACATCCGCATTACGCATACGTATGCAACCATGAGATTCAGGAACCCCCATAGGCTCGCTATCTGGAGTGCCATGAATATAAATATAGCGCTGCATACTATCGACATTACCAAAACGGTTATGACCGATCTCACAACCACTCAGCCAAATAATTCTGGACAAAATCCAGTCACGATGAGGAAATTGCTTAGCCAACTGTGGCGAGTATACTTCGCCCGTCAAGCGACGACCTACAAAGACACTATTAATGTCAGCTTCCGCCCCAATTTTAGCGCGTGCAACATGCCAGCCTAACGGTGTTTTATTAGAGCCTTTTTGTTCACCTATGCCCAATTTAGCGGTAGAAACAGGATAAATTCTAACTTCGCCTTTAAGCTGAAGCCGTAAACATTGATCTTGAATAGAGACTTCAATCACTGGCTTGAAATTAGCCGCAGTCGGATCAATTTGCATCGTTATCGACAGCCATCAAACCTGACGCTAAGAACGGCATTAGCTGGCTAATGACATCTTTTACATCCGATTGAGTTCCTAAATCATGATTTTCCATCGCCACCAATGAATCGACACTCGACATGGTGAAAACTGCCGCACCCAACATAAAGTGAATACGCCAAAAACGTTCTTTCGGTGATAGCTCAGGGGTTATACGATTAACCTCTTTCATATAACGCGCAAATACCTCACCGTACTCACTGGTTAAAAATTTGCGCAAATGCCCCTGCCCCTGACTATAAGCCAAACCGAGCAAACGCATGAATACTCCAAATTTTTCCGGCTTTTCTAAGCCAGACTTTGCCAGCGTAATCACCAACAACTTTAATAACTGCTCAGGGGTATTATGCTGCAACTCGATGACATCAAGCTGATCTGAAAATTGGTGACTAAAAGGCGTAAGGTAACGTGCAAATACCGCCTGTATAAGAGACTTCTTCGACCCAAAATGGTAATTAACTGCCGCCAAATTCACCCCTGCTTTCGTTGTAATATTACGCAGTGACGTTTCGGCAAATCCTTTTTCAGAAAATAAAGCTTCCGCTGCGTCCAGAATGCGCTCGACGGTATCTTTCTGTGCCATATGAACTCATATTATTAATAAATAAAATTCAAACATACGTTTTAAACACTATGAGTGCAAGCGATTGCAGCGCAGATTTAAGAGATAGTTTTTGAGCATTATTGCAACGAATCACTTTACAGCAGTATAAACACTGTATATATTTACACCCACTGTATAGATAAACACCATTAACAAGCACTCGAAAAACTACGGGAATTGATTATGACTAAGCTCACTGCGAGACAACAAGAGGTTCTTGATTTAATCAAGCGCGCTATTGTTAAAACTGGTTTCCCGCCTACACGTGCTGAAATTGCTGAACAGCTGGGTTTTCGTTCACCCAATGCTGCCGAAGAACACCTAAAAGCCCTTGCGCGCAAAGGTGCCATTGAAATGATGCCTGGTGCATCTCGTGGCATTCGAATAGTAGAAGAACAACAGCAAGGTTTACCCATTATTGGTCGCGTCGCGGCTGGAGAACCGATTCTGGCACAAGAGCACATTGAAGATCATTGTCAGATTCCAGCCAACTGGTTTAAACCCAATGCTGACTTCTTATTAGAAGTACATGGCGAAAGCATGATTAACATTGGCATTATGGACGGCGACTTAATTGCGGTACATAAAACAGAAGTTGCCCGCAACGGCCAAATCGTTGTTGCTCGAGTAGAAGACGACGTCACTGTAAAACGCTATCAAAAGAATCGTAACAAAGTGACTCTACTGGCTGAAAATGACGACTTCGCACCGATTGAAGTTAACTTAAAAGATACCAATTTCTCTATTGAAGGGCTTTATGTAGGCGTTATCCGCAGACAATAAGCCTCATATTTCAATACGGCATAACCGGTATAAATTTAGCAACGACACATAATTTCATTAATACAAGGAGTTCAGCATGCGTCAATTACCACTTGGAATACAAAACTCTGAATTAGCATTAAGCAGCGGATTAACTGCCAATAATGCACCTCAGTCAGGTATTAGTGAAATTATTTTAGCCGCGGATAGCGCATTACAACCCGTTTATTTATTGCCCATTCTTGCACAAATGTCATTGGATAAACGCTGGTTAATGTGGATCGGCGATGAACATAGCCTGAATAGAAATTGGGTATCGGCGCTAGGCATCGACACAGCACAAGTTCTTTATATTAAAGCGGAAGAACCCTGCTTCTTGCAAGTATGCTGCAAAGCCTTATCGGCGGGCACTGGGCACATCATTATTGAATGGACGGGGAAAATCAGCGATGAAGAACTGACCTTACTTGATGAAGCGGCCAAGCAAGGAAACAGTCATGGTTTGCTAATACGCCGTCGTTAATATTATTCAAACCTATAATCGATTAGTGGATAATACTGGGAGTTTCCGGCTCTGTTACAATACTTTCTTGCTCAAACTCTAAGCCTGAAAGCTCACTTACTTTATTAACGCCGGCCTCAATCATCGCATGAGCCACTTCAATATGATTGTTTTTTAGATTCTCACGCGCTTCCTCAGAGAATTTAATTCTAACAATCATCTCTTCAGAAGTGTCATCTGCTTTACGCAAACCGATATCACCGTTTGATAATTCTATAATTTCAAAAAAATCAGCCATGCCTAACTTCCCCACTTAACTCGCTGTACGTTTTTAACTAGCTTTCTTGGCGATTATTTCGCTGCAATTCAATAATACCGGTTAACGCTGAATACCATTTTCGCAAAGGTAACTCATTAGACGTTGTATCATTCAACTGAATCATTTGAGGACTGTTCACGACCTTTGGAGCCATCACAACTTCTTTCTGGCTGCATTGCTGAAAAGCTAACTGCAGCTGACTCAGCCAGCTAAAACTGTCTGACTCTAACTGCTTCAACTCTGTCATCTCACCAGTGGCGACCGTGACATTTTCCAATAACTGCGATAACGAATAAAACTCATCACGATATTGAGCAATGTCGGCTAACTCATGCAAATAAGATTGATAAGCCAATACCAGCTGAAACAATACCGACTCCTGCATTGCGCTAATCATCGCAACCGGTACATCGCTATAAGAACCTGGCTGCTGGCTTTCTTCTTCCATCTGTTCAGAGGCTTCAAGTAAAAGTCTTGCTTGATAGAGCTTTTGATTGCTATGAGCTAACCACTGCGCCATTAAAAGTCTACCTTTAAACCAAAGTGTAAGCCGTGCTCAAGCATGATGTCTTTCTTTGACTGTTCAACATCCAGCTTACTATTACGGAAGCCCGCATAGATGCGCGCTGTTGGCAGCAAAGCATATTGAATACGAATATCACTATCCAGCAAGCTTTCAGTGTCGCCAAAAGAAACAACGCTTGGCGCATAATAAACATAGCCCGCTAGACTAATACCTTGTGTTTTAGGGATGTTATAACGGAAAAAACCGCCTAAACCTAACGCACCGCCATCATAATCGTCGGCAACGTAGCCAAAAAGACGACCACCAACACCTAGATACAATGGGCTGTTAGGCTCACGCACATCAACAACATGCAGACCCAAGGCCGCAAGCTGACCTTCGTCTTCATGATGCTGAATGCTGGCACCAATATGCAAACCAGAACCTACTTTGGTTGCATCATATTCAAGGCGCGCAGAATCACTGGCCAAGCTAATATCTAATGAACCACCCGCAACGGCATTCATACTTCCCGCTAGCAAAAGGCTAGAACACATCAATTTCAAAGTTTTCATATTTTTTCTCAACCCATTTTTTTAGCATGATACCAGAAGCCTTGTCATTTTTTTAGACAATCATAAAAAAGCAGTGCTCAAGGCACTGCTTTTTTAACTCATACCAAATAAAGCGTGATTATTTTATTACTTCATTAAATCATGAAGTAGTTTATTCAATTTAGTCACGTATTCAGCGGGCTTCTGCAACTGACTGCCTTGGGCTAACTGAGCTTGACCATAAATCACGTGCGCCAAATCATTAAAGCGTTCTTCATCCTGCTCTTTATCCATCGTTGCAATCAATGGGTGATTTGGGTTTACCTCAAGCGTTGATTCAGCTTCAGGGACAGGTTGCCCTGCGGCGGCCAACATTTGACGCAAACTGTCGTTCATATCGTTTTGGCCAACCACTAAGCAAGCCGGAGAATCGGTTAAACGCGCAGTAACACGAACGTTATTAACTTCACCCTTAAGAGCGCCAGTAATACGCTCTACCAAGCTCTTATTCTCTTCTGCTAATGTTTCAGCTGCGGCTTTTTCTTCTTCACCTGTCAACTCATCAAGGTCTAATTCACCCTTAGTGATGTCTTGGAAAGATTTTTCATCAAAATTAGCAAGATGGCTAATCATCCACTCATCAACACGCTGAGTCAGCAACAATACTTCAATATTGTTTTTCTTAAAGAACTCTAAGTGAGGACTATTAAAGACCGCGTTATAGTTCTCACCCGTCACATAATAAATCTTCTTCTGATCTTCTTTCATGCGCGAAACATAATCAGTTAAAGAGACAGACGCTTTATCGCCTTCACCTTGCGTACTCGCAAAGCGGAATAAATTGGCAATTTTTTCTTTATTCGCAAAATCTTCTGCTGGGCCTTCTTTTAACACCTCACCAAATTGCGCCCAGAACTTAGCGTATTTCTCTTCATCTTTTTTCGCCATTTTAGTCAGCATATCAAGAACACGCTTAGTTAATGCCGAACGAATGGAATCAACATTCTTGTCTTGCTGTAAAATTTCACGAGAAACGTTCAAAGAAAGATCATTAGAATCTAAAACACCTTTCACGAAGCGCAGATAAAGTGGCAAGAATTGCTCAGCCTCATCCATAATATAAACACGCTGTGTATACAGTTTTAAACCACGAGCGGCATCACGATTCCAAAGATCCATAGGCGCTTGCGAAGGAATATATAGAAGGCTGGTATAATCTAACTTACCTTCAACCTTGTTATGCGACCATGCTAACGGCTCTTGCCAATCATGAGATACATGCTTGTAGAATTCTTTATAATCCTCATCGCTAATATCGGTCTTTGGCTTAGTCCAAAGCGCTTTCGCATCGTTAACCGCTTCAGGAATTTGCTTGCTTTCACCTTCAGCATCTTCGCTACTGACTTCTTGAGGTAAGAAAATTGGAATCGCGATATGATCTGAATATTTTTTAATCAAGCTGCGTAAACGGAAACTATCGGCGAATTCAGTTTCATCATCTTTTAGATGCAAGGTAATACGCGTACCACGTTCAGCCTTCTCAATATCCTCAAGGCTAAATTCACCCTCACCTTGTGACTGCCAACGCACAGCTTGATCCGCAGCCAAACCTGCACGACGGGTCTCAACAACAACGTCTTTAGCAACGATGAAAGAAGCATAGAAACCAACACCGAATTGACCAATCAGCTGAGAATCTTGTTTTTCATCACCACTTAGCTTGCCCAAAAACTCTGAAGTGCCCGACTTAGCGATAGTACCTAGATGATTAACAACATCATCACGGCTCATGCCAATACCGTTATCTTCAATCGTTACTGTATTTTTTTCTTTATCAAAATCGATATGAACAGCCAGCTCAGAGTTGCCTTCATAAAGATCGGCATTTGAAATGGCTTCGAAACGCAATTTATCACACGCATCGGATGCGTTAGAGACAAGCTCACGCAAGAAAATTTCTTTATTGGAATACAGTGAATGAATCATTAAATGAAGTAGCTGTTTTACTTCAGTTTTAAAGCCCATTGTTTCTTTTTGTGTCGCAGTCATCTGATTTCCCTTACTCTGAACAATTACTTCTGAACAATTACTTTTGAACAATCAAAAGCATCATAAATCATTGGCTAGTGTTTTAGCCTTGTATCAGAAATTGGGACAGGTGAGGGAATTTCAAGGGATGACCTAGCATTTATTTCTTTGCCAATAGAAAGTGAGCACGTGCCGTTGCGATAGGATTTGCGCGATCGGTTTGCCAAGCATTGATCGCGACATTAGCAACACGACTGCCCTGACGCCAAATTTGGCATTCAGCAAACGTATCCTGATCACGCCCTGCTCTCAAATAATCCAGAGAGAAGTCGACGATTTTAGGCATCAAAGGAGTATCCATAAACATTAATAAATTAATCGCCGCTGACAGCTCCATAAATCCGCCAATCACACCACCATGAATGGCTGGTAAAATAGGATTGCCAATATTATCGATATTGCGAGGCAGTTTAAAAATCACATTATCGCCAAAACGTTGAAATTCAAACCCGATATAATTTGCGTAAGGGATTTTGTCAACCAGTGGCTGAAAATCACCACTGACTTGTGCTTCATGAATGGTATCTTGAAAACTCATTAAAGGTTTCCCCCGAGGCTCTTCTGCGTTTTAACTAAAGGAGCGGTCCCCATATAAATACTGGCATCTCCGGTTTCGATAACACGTCTAAAATCAGGCGGCGTCATTTCATGCCCTATGCGCATAAAAGTAGCATTGCACTTGGCCACAAGCGTATCGTCTAACTCTTGCTTTACCTGACACTCAGTAAATACCACGTTATTGGTAATGCGCGTAACAGAAGCATGAGCAACTAAATCCAATCCCGGCTCAGATGCTTTCATATAGTCAACGCGTAAATCCAGCGTTGGGCAGAGCTCCATCCCTTCAATCGCTACAAAACAAGCGGTTCCACAGGCGGTATCCATTAATGTCGTTAATGCCCCACCATGGATAATCCCCATCAAAGGATTGCCAATAATATCATCGCTATAAGGTAAACGAAGTTGCAAACTGGTCTCGCCAGCACTTAGAACTTTCAGCCCTAAAAGCTGACAATGACGAAGCACAGAAATGAAACGTTCTGCTTTTTGCTGAGCGGTAATATTCATAAAAATCACAGTACTCTAGTAATTATTATTTGCGTTAATACGTATTATTAGAGCGAGTTTATACATTAATCTTAGTAAGGATAAAACCAGAACCTTTGTTAAACCCTTGAAATTGTTTATTTTTTACTCATGAAATATCAATTTATAATAATCATAGGCATAAAAAAGGGCGCTAAAAGCGCCCTTTTTAAACATCAACTCGGTACTAAGACCAACCGGTAATCTTTTGCAGCGCCTTACCGATATCAGCAAGACTGCGAACAGTCTCAACACCAGCGTCTTCCAGTGCCGCAAACTTCTCATCGGCCGTGCCTTTACCACCCGCAATGATCGCACCGGCATGACCCATACGCTTACCCGCTGGAGCGGTAACACCTGCGATATAAGAAACGACCGGCTTGGTTACATTCGCTTTAATGAAAGCAGCCGCTTCCTCTTCAGCACTACCACCAATTTCACCAATCATCACAATGGCTTCTGTTTTAGGGTCATCTTGAAACAACTGCAGAATATCAATGAAGTTAGATCCAGGAATCGGGTCACCACCAATACCAACACAGGTAGACTGGCCAAAACCATAATCCGTGGTTTGCTTAACCGCTTCATAGGTTAGTGTGCCTGAGCGTGAAACAACGCCCACTTTACCTGGCAAATGGATATGACCTGGCATAATACCAATCTTGCATTCGCCTGGAGTGATGACACCTGGGCAGTTCGGGCCAATAAGGCGAACACCCAGTTCGTCACATTTCACCTTCGCTTCAAGCATATCCAGTGTAGGAATGCCTTCTGTAATACAAACGATTAACTTAATACCGCCATTAGCCGCCTCAAGAATGGAATCTTTACAGAACGGTGCTGGTACATAAATCACAGATGCTTCAGCACCGGTCTCTTTTACCGCTTCGGAAACCGTATTAAATACAGGCAAACCTAAATGCGTTTGACCGCCTTTTCCTGGCGTTACACCACCCACCATTTTTGTGCCGTATTCAATAGCTTGCTCAGAATGAAACGTTCCTTGCGCACCGGTAAAACCTTGGCAAATAACTTTGGTATTTTTATCGATTAAAATGCTCATTATTCACCCTTAATTATTTAGCGACGGCTTTAACAGCCTGTTCGGCCGCGTCAGTTAAACTGGTTGCAGCAATAATATTCAAACCACTATCGGCCAATACTTTACTGCCTAATTCTGCATTATTACCTTCTAGGCGAACAATAACAGGAATTGTCACACCCACTTCCTGAACGGCACCAATAACACCTTCAGCAATGAGATCGCAGCGTACGATACCTCCAAAGATATTAATCAAAACGGCTTCAACATTTTTATCGGATAAAATAATTTTGAACGCTTCAATAACACGTTCTTTGGTTGCACCGCCCCCCACATCTAAGAAGTTAGCAGGCTTGCCACCATGCAGCTGAACGATGTCCATCGTTCCCATTGCAAGACCAGCGCCATTGACCATGCAACCGATATTACCATCGAGGGCTACGTAGTTAAGCTCCCATTTGGCCGCATGCGCTTCACGCTCATCTTCTTGAGAAGGGTCATGCATTTCTTGCAAATCTTTATGACGATAGACCGCATTACTATCAATATTGATTTTCGCATCCAAACAATGCAAATCACCTTCACTGGTAATAACAAGAGGATTGATTTCTAACAAGGCTAAATCTTTTTCAACAAACAATTTTGCTAAACCTAAAAAGATTTTAACAAACTGATTAATTTGCTTACCTTCAAGACCAAGCTGAAAAGCCAGCTCACGTGCTTGATAAGGCTGAGCACCGACCAAAGGATCGATTTCAGCTTTTAGAATTTTTTCTGGAGTTTCGTGGGCGACTTTTTCAATCTCAACACCACCTTCTGTCGACGCCATAAAAACAATGCGACGACTGGCACGATCAACGACCGCACCTAAATAAAGTTCTTGAGCAATATCGGTACAAGTTTCAACCAGAATACGACTTACAGGCTGACCATTGGCATCGGTTTGGTAGGTCACTAGATTTTTACCCAACCAATGCTGAGCAAATTCTTTTATTTCTTCTTTTGAAGAAACCAACTTAACACCACCGGCCTTCCCTCGACCTCCAGCATGAACTTGGGCTTTTACTACCCACTTATCACCATCGATTTGATCTGCTGCAGCGACTGCTTCTTCAACTGTCTTAGCGGCGATACCTTTTGATACTGGTAAGCCGTATTGAGCGAAGAGCTGTTTACCCTGATACTCGTGTAGGTTCATTCAAATTATCCCGTCAAATTGAGTAGGTTGATCATTCAACTAGTCAAGAACAAAGTCAACTAGACTTAAGTATAGTTAACTCATAGTGCGCTTTACACATTCAACCACTGCACACTTTCCATCACGACACTAACGCCAGAGCTCGCTCCGAACTAGCTGCTAAATTTTCTTATAACCTTTAGTGATAATAGACTGTCGTAATTAGAATTCCAAACGCCATATACAAAAAAAGCCATAAAACAAAATTTAATTGCCTAACCGATGATTCAAGTCAGAAATTAAAACCCTATTTTACAGCTTTTTTGATGCGTCAAAGCCAATGACAATGCGCATCATAACGCTTAATACTTGCTATTAGCATCGCCCTTATTACTTACGTATTAAGGGCTAAGGATTAAGAACTATTTTTTCTTCGGTTTACGATTTGCTTTATGAATTGCGGAATTATTAACCGCCAAAGCCGCTTCGTGAACAGCTTCAGAAATGGATGGATGAGAGAAAACCATCATACCAATATCTTCAGCACTCGAACCAAACTCCATCGCAATTACAATTTGCTGGCATAAATCACCGGCATTAGGGCCAATAATATGGGCACCCAAAATGCGATCAGTTTCTGCATCAGCAATAATCTTCACAAAACCATCAGTATCCGTAGAAGCCATTGCACGACCGTTAGCCGCAAATGGGAACATACCTACATTGTAAGATTCACCATCAGCTTTTAACTGTTCTTCGGTACGACCAACACTGGCGATTTCAGGGCTAGTATAAATAACAGAAGGCACCACATCATAATTAAGCTGAGCTTTATGACCAGCAATGCGTTCTGCAACCATAACACCTTCTTCAGAGGCTTTATGAGCAAGCATAGGGCCACGCACAACATCACCGATTGCCCAGATACCTGGAGCATCTGTTGAGCAATAGTCGTTAACAAAGAAGAAGCCGCGCTCATCCATATTAACGCCACTATCACCGGCCAACAAACCTTCAGTATAAGGGCGACGGCCTACCGCTACGATCAGTTTATCAAAAGTGATTTTCTGCTCACCTTCAGAATCCTGATAAGTAACCGTTACTTCTTCGCCATTCACTTCACTGCCAGTTACACGAGCACCAATGCGAATATCCAAACCTTGCTTGGTTAAAAGCTTCTTCGCTTCTTTAGCAACGGTTTGATCAACCATATGAAGGAAAGAGTCTTGTGCTTCAAGCACAACAACTTCAGAACCTAAACGAGCCCAAACACTGCCCAATTCCAAACCAATTACGCCAGCACCAATCACACCTAAACGCTTAGGTACTTCAGTAAATTCCAACGCACCCGTTGAATCGACAATAATATTGTCCGTCAAAGGCGTTGGTGGAATCTCAACAGGAACAGAACCTGTTGCGATAATCACGTTTTCCGCTTCAATCATTTCACTAACACCAGAATGGTTAGTGAATTCAACTTTACGACCCGCTAATAACTTACCAGTACCTTCAAGGGCAGTAACACCATTGGCTTTAAACAAGGTAGCAACACCCATGGTCAGATTTTTAACAATCTGATCCTTGCGCTGAATCATTGCCGGCACATCCATTTTCACTTCACCGGTAGAAATACCGTGCAGTGCAAACTTCTCATGCGCCTCTTCGTACTTATGCGTACTATCCAAGAGAGCTTTAGAAGGAATACAACCAACATTTAGGCAAGTACCGCCAAAAACACCCTTGCCTTCCTTATTTACCCACTTGTCGATACAGGCCGTTGATAAACCTAGCTGGGCGCAACGAATAGCCGCTACATAACCACCAGGACCACCACCGATTACCACAACATCAAATTGCTTACTCATGTATCTTCCTTATTAAATATCCAATAACAAACGTGCTGGATCTTCTAGCATGTCTTTAATTGCTACCAAGAACTGAACGGCTTCTTTACCATCAATCATTCTGTGATCGTAAGACAATGCCAAATACATCATTGGCAAAATCACGACTTCACCCTCAACAGCCATTGGGCGATCTTGGATCTTATGCATACCCATAATAGCGGTCTGCGGCGGATTCAGAATAGGTGTTGATAATAGAGAACCAAATGTTCCACCATTAGAAATAGTAAAAGTACCACCTTGCATCTCATCAATACCCAACTTGCCATCACGGGCACGGGCACCAAAATCACCAATAGTATTTTCGACTTCAGCCAAACCCATTGCATCAGTATCACGCAAAATAGGCACAACCAAACCACGCTCAGTCGATACGGCTACACCAATATCTTGATAACCGTGGTAAATCATATCGCTACCATCAATGGAAGCATTCACCGCAGGGAACTTCTTGAGCGCTTCTGTTGCGGCTTTCACGAAGAAAGACATAAAGCCTAGCTTAACGCCATGCGCCTTAACAAAACGATCCTGATATTTCTTCCGCAGCTCCATAATCGGCTTCATGTTGACTTCGTTATACGTAGTCAACATGGCAGCATTTTGCTGAGCACTTACCAAACGCTTAGCAATGGTTGAACGTAAACGTGTCATAGGAACACGTTTTTCGATACGCTCACCCGCATCAAAGCTGATTGAACCGGCATTAGAAGCTGGTTTCTGAGCTGCTTTTGCTGGTTCAGCAGCGGCAGGCGCAGACTCAGCTTTAGGAGTTTTTAGGTGATTTAATATATCTTCTTTAGTAACACGACCGTCTTTACCCGTAGCTTCAACATCGCTTGCGCTAATGCCGTTTTCTTCGGCAAGCTTACGTGCTGCTGGGCTCATGATGATGTCATTAGAAGACTCAGCCGCTTCTGCTGGTGCTGATTTCTCTTCAGAGCTGGTTGCTGTCGCCGTACCACCTTCGTCAAAAATCCCAAGCACTTCTGCGCTCAAAACAACTTCGCCTTCGCCCTTGATAATTTCTTTTAAGACACCGTCAGCAGACGCGACTACTTCTAATACAACTTTGTCAGTTTCGATATCGACAATAAGCTCATCACGACTGATCGCTTCACCTGGCTTTTTATACCAAGTCGCTACTGTGCCATCCGCGACAGATTCTGGAAATGTTGGTGTTTTTATTTCGATGGTCATTTTCTTTCCTTAAAATTCTGTTGCTCACTACCCTAAGGTTAGCGCATCGTTAATTAGTTTTTGTTGTTGTTCTATGTGTAACGCCATATAACCTGCTGCAGGCGATGCCGCAGCATCACGACCAGCGTAATTCAAATACAGACCTGGATTTTGCATATGTAATACACGACGCATGTGATGCTGACTGCTGTACCATGCTCCCATATTCATAGGTTCTTCCTGACACCACACCATATCTTTAATATTGGTATAAGGTGCAAGAGCGTCAAGTAACTGCTCTTCTGGGAAAGGATAAAGCTGCTCAAGACGAATAATGGCAACATTATCTTGTTCGCGTTCACGGCGCTCTTGAAGTAAATCGTAATAGACTTTACCGGAGCACAAAACAACACGCTCAACCTTCGCTGGATCTAATTCATCCGCTTCAGAAATAACGGTCTGGAAGCTGCCTTCCGCAAGTTCTTCTAAAGTACTAATGGCCAATTTATGACGCAACAAGCTCTTAGGTGTGAATACAATCAATGGTTTACGTAAAGGACGAATCACCTGACGACGCAACATATGAAAGACTTGCGCTGGCGTGGTTGGTACACATATTTGCATGTTGTGCTCAGCACATAATTGCAAATAACGTTCAAGACGAGCAGATGAGTGCTCAGGGCCCTGACCTTCATAACCGTGAGGCAAAAGCACTGTCAAACCACACAAGCGGCTCCACTTATGCTCACCACTGGAAATAAACTGATCAAATACAACCTGAGCGCCGTTAGCGAAGTCACCAAACTGAGCTTCCCAAACAACCAAAGCACTTGGGTTTGTTGTAGCATAACCATATTCAAAACCCAGTACCGCCTCTTCCGACAATAATGAATCATAAATATCACAACGAGGCTGATCTTCGGAAATATTCTGAAGGGAGCAATACGTTGTACTGTCTTTTTGATTATGCAATACCGCATGTCGGTGAGAGAACGTACCACGCCCAACATCTTGACCCGTAAAACGCACCTGATGGCCTTCCGCTAGCAAAGTACCGTACGCTAGTGTTTCGGCGAAACCCCAGTTAATCGTTAAAGCACCGGCCGCCATTTTGCGGCGATCATCAAGAATTTTGCTTACTTGACGCTGAATCGAAAAGCCTTCTGGCACTTCTTGCATTTTAATCGCAAGATCCTGAAGTTCTTTCAGATCATATTGAGTATCAGCATACGCTGTCCACTCATGTCCGACGTGAGGCGTCCAATCCACAAACAGTTCTTCATTTGGCTCTAATACCAAACTCTTTACTACGTGCAAACCGTTATCAAGAGCATCTCGATATTCGTCTTCCATCTGAGCAATCGTATCTTCAGCAACAATGCTGGTCGAAACTAGATTCTCAGCATACAACTGGCGAGTTGTCTTTTGTTCACGAATTTTCTGATACATCAATGGCTGAGTGCCTGATGGCTCATCCGCTTCGTTATGACCGCGACGGCGATAACACACCAAGTCAATCACAACATCTTTTTTAAATTCGTTACGATAATCAACCGCTAACTGAGTCACAAACAATACGGCTTCTGGATCATCACCATTGACGTGCAAAATAGGCGCTTCAACAATTTTCGCAACATCGGTGCAATATTCTGTTGAACGAACATCTTCACGTTTATTTGTGGTAAAACCTACTTGGTTATTGATCACAACATGAATCGTACCACCCGTCTTATAAGCACGAGTTTGCGATAGCTGGAAAGTTTCCATAACCACACCCTGACCTGCAAATGCAGAGTCACCGTGCAATAATACTGGAATAACCGCATCACCACCGGCATCATCTCGACGATCTTGACGAGCGCGTACAGACCCTTCAACAACAGGAGAGACAATTTCTAAGTGAGAAGGGTTAAAGGCTAATGCCAAATGAACTTCGCCACCCGGCGTCATCACATTCGATGAAAAGCCTTGATGGTATTTAACATCACCCGAGTGATTATAATGTGCCTTGCCTTCAAACTCATCAAACAAGTCTGAGGTCTTTTTACCAAAAGTATTGATCAACATGTTCAAACGACCACGGTGCGCCATACCAATAACAATTTCTTTGGCGCCGTAAGTACCGCTGCGTTGAATCAATTCGTCCATTAGAGGAATTAAACTTTCACCCCCTTCAAGACCAAAACGTTTAACACCAGGATAACGAGAACCTAAATATTTCTCTAAACCTTCTGCCGCGGTTAAACGTTCTAATAAATGCTTTTTAACTTCTTCGCCAAACTTGGGATGCGAACGTACGCTTTCTAAGCGTTGTTGGAACCAACGTTGTTCCCCAGTATTAACAATATGCATGTATTCAGCACCGACTGTTGAACAGTAAGTTTGCTGCAATGCATTAAGAATTTCGTTAAGTGTCGCTTCGTCTTGACCTATAAATAATGAGCCAGTTTGGAATGTTGTATCCAAATCAGCTTGAGACAACTCATGGAAAGCCAAGTCTAAATCTGCTACCTGCTCACGCTCCATTAAACCTAATGGATCAAGCTGTGCATGCTGGTGACCACGCCCACGAAAGGCATTAATCAATTGCAATACTTTAACTTGCTTACGTTCGAATTCACTGCTTACGCTGGATTGCGAGGTAGGTTTTGCCCGATTCTGGTTTTTAGAAATTAACAGAAATTGTTCGCGAATCGGTTTGTGTGGAATATCAGTCGTTACATTTTCTTCAACTCTTGGGAGTTGATTAAAATATTGACGCCATTCTTCCGGAACTTCGTTTGGATCACGAAGATAGGTTTCAAAGAGATCTTCTATGTAAGCTACATTCCCACCGGCGAGTTGGGACGTACTCCATAGTTGCTCCATTGTCAGCTCGTGCATTTAGGACCACCCTGTTTGAACATTTCAAAGGGAACACGTCTCAAGGCACCAATTACCGGCTCACCGGAGCAGGCCGATCGGATAAGATCGTAGGCCTTGATGACGAAACGGATGTTACCCGTCCCCTCTCTTATATACAGCTTAGTAAAAAATATCGCCTTGTAAGCAATATTTTTGAAAGTTTTAAACAAAGGGGAATTGTATGTCCAATTCCCCTTTGATACAGACGATCAACTCGAGCTTTAAAAAACAACAAATGTGTTTTTTAGATCTCGCGTTGTAACAACATTCCACGAATGTGTCCGATTGCTCGCGTAGGGTTTAAACCTTTCGGGCATACATTGACACAGTTCATGATGCCACGGCAACGGAAAACGCTAAATGGATCATCCAAATTAGCCAATCGTTCATCTGTAGAAGTATCACGAGTATCCGCTAGGAAACGGTAAGCTTGCAATAAGCCTGCAGGTCCAACGAATTTCTCAGGATTCCACCAGAATGAAGGACATGCCGTTGAACAGCACGCGCACAAGATACACTCATACAAGCCATCTAGTTTTGCACGCTCTTCAGGTGACTGCAAACGCTCAATAGCAGGCGGAGGCGTATCATTATCAAGGTAAGGCTTAATGCTTTCATACTGTTTGTAGAAAAGCGCCATATCGATAACAAGGTCACGGATAACGGGCATACCAGGTAAAGGACGCAAGACTAACTTGTCGTTTTTACCCTTAGTTGCTTCAGAGATTGGAGTAATACACGCCAAACCGTTTTTACCGTTAATGTTCATACCATCTGAACCACACACACCTTCACGGCATGAGCGACGGTAAGAAACAGAAGAATCCTGTTCCTTAACTAGGTTTAATACGTCCAAAACCATCAAATCTCTACCCGCAGGGACAGCGATATCATAGTCTTGCATGTAAGGCGCTTCATCTTTTTCAGGATTGTAGCGATAAATACTAACTAACATGATTTATTTCCCTATTAATAAACACGGATTTTCGGTTCGAACGCAGGCACAGTCTTAGGTGCAAAGTTCACATCACGCTTACCAATGGTTTTAGTTTCTGGGAAATACAATGAGTGGCATAACCAATTCACATCGTCACGTTCGGTATAATCATTACGGGCATGAGCACCGCGAGATTCTTTACGCTCAATAGCGGCAATAGCTGTCGCATAAGCTGTCTCGAACAAGTTATCCAGTTCCAGTGCTTCAATACGAGCCGTATTAAATGCGCCACTCTTATCATCAAGAACGGTATTGCGTACACGCTTTTCGATCTCGTTCAATAAGCCCAAACCTTTAACCATGCTATCGCCATCACGGAATACACCGAAATACAATTGCATTGTTTTTTGCAGGTCTGCACGAACTACCGCTACATCTTCACCAGAAGTAGAGTTGTTCAAACGATTCAGACGAGCCATCGCGCGTTCAATATCTTCTTCGCTTGCATCAATTGACTCAAAGCCTTCTTTAAAGCTCTGCTCAACTTGAATACCAACAGCACGACCGAATACAACCAAATCAAGCAGTGAATTACCACCTAAACGGTTAGCACCGTGAACCGATACACAAGCGATTTCACCGGCGGCGTATAAACCTTCGATAATAACGTCTTTACCGTCTACCTGAGTCAAAGCTTGACCACCGATATTAGTCGGTACGCCACCCATCATGTAGTGACACGTAGGTACTACAGGAATCGGCTCTTTCACTGGATCAACGTGCGCGAAGGTACGAGAAAGCTCTAGAATACCAGGAAGCTTAGCATTCAGCGTTTCTTCACCTAAGTGATCTAACTTAAGGAATACATGATCGCCGTCTTCGCCACAACCACGGCCTTCTAGGATTTCTAGAACCATAGAACGAGCAACAACGTCACGACCCGCAAGATCTTTCGCGTTTGGCGCATAACGCTCCATGAAACGCTCGCCATCTTTATTGATCAAGTAACCGCCTTCACCGCGGCAACCTTCTGTAACCAATGTACCCGCGCCAGCAATACCCGTTGGGTGGAACTGCCACATTTCGATATCTTGCATTGGAACGCCAGCACGAATTGCCATACCAACACCGTCACCGGTATTGATTAATGCATTCGTAGTCGACTGATAGATACGACCTGCGCCGCCCGTTGCTAATACAGTTGCTTTCGCCTTGATGTAAACAGTTTCACCCGTTTCGATATCAATCGCGATAACACCCGCAACCTGGCCTTTAGAGTTCTTAACCAAATCAACCGCATACCATTCGTTTAAGAAGGTAGTACCGCCTTTAAGGTTGCCTTGATACAAGGCATGCAACAATGCGTGACCAGTACGGTCAGCGGCTGCACACGTACGAGCCGCCTGAGTCGGATTATCCGGACCCTTAGACTGACCACCGAAAGGACGCTGATAAATACGACCTTCTTCAGTACGTGAGAAAGGAAGACCCATGTGTTCCAATTCAAAAACAGCTTGTGGGCCAACAGAACACATGTATTCGATAGCGTCTTGGTCACCGATATAATCAGAACCCTTAACAGTATCGTACATGTGCCAGCGCCAATCATCATTCGGATCAGCAGAAGCAATCGCACACGTAATACCACCTTGAGCAGATACGGTATGCGAACGCGTTGGAAAAACTTTAGTAACACAAGCGGTTTTAATACCGGCTTCTGTTAACTGAAGTGCAGCACGCATGCCTGCACCACCGCCACCGATTACGATAGCGTCATAGGATAAAGTACGAATCTTAGTAGACATAACTTACGCTCCCCATAAAATGTCAATGCCCCACACTAGGTATACGAAAACAAACGCCGCAACCAATAGTAGGAAAAGGAAACGAATACCTGTTGGCTTAATGTAGTCCGTCGCGATGGTCCACATACCAACCCAGCCGTGAGCACAAATCGAAATCAAGGCTAGCAAGCTAGCAACTTTCATCGCTGTGCAGGCAAACAATTGCTGCCAGTCACTGTACTGAAGATCTGGATGAGCGATTACAAAGCCCAGCAAGAACAAGGTATAAACTGCTAAGATAACCGCAGTTAAACGTTGGATGACCCAGTCGTACAAACCACTGCGTCCTAAATTAGTAATACTTGCTACCATACCCAAACTCCAGCCAAAGCGATCACGATTGCACCACCTACCAAGGTAATAATGGCACCAACTTTTCCGCCTTCTTTGCTTTCACCAATGCCTGCGTCCATAAATAAATGCTTAATACCCGCAACTAGGTGGTAACCCAGAGCAGATAAAATTAACCAAATAATTACTTTAGCAAGACCATTATCAAACGTCGCTTTTAGTTCTGCGAAACTTTCGGCTGATTCAAGTGATGCGTTTAACGCAGTCAACATGAAGGCAACAGCAAAAAATAATGCAAAACCAGAAATACGATGAAGGATAGAAGCCTTAGCAGGAAGTGGGAGCTCTATAGTAGTCAGATCCAGATTTTTAGGTCTATTGCTATTCACGGCTACACTCTATTTTATTGTTACTGTTTAAAAACTAAACAAGTAACGTTGGCTTAAAATAATCAACAACAAGACTGCATAGATTCATACAGATAAATGTTGCGACAAATTATAATCATCCGCACACTGTTTTACAAACTTAAGGCGCAACTAAAATAAAACTTAATTTTAAAGCACGCTAAATACGACAATTAGTCTAGTATACTTTCTGTACAAGATGAAAAATAAGTGAGAACTGGCAAGGGTTTCAGGCGCACGCCCCACTCAACTGCAACCTTAGTTGACAATAAAAATGAGATTCGCATCGTGCTAGAGTAATTGACAAACACAGACAAGGCTCTATAGTTTCGCCCTTTGTTTAAGCAGTAAATTAAGCGTTTAAAGCTTTTTTAACTTATAATAACGCAAATGTATTCAGTAGCAGGAGGCCTTTATGGCTGATATTAAAGCGACCTTAACCGTCGATGGCATTGAAGAAAGTTTAGAGTTGCCCGTTTATAAAGGCACCCTAGGACCAGACGTTGTTGACGTACGCAGCTTAACCGGTAAAAACCTTTTTACTTACGATCCAGGTTTTGTTTCAACTGCCGCATGCGAATCTAAAATCACGTTTATCGATGGTGGTAAAGGCGTTCTTTTACACCGCGGTTACCCTATTGATCAGCTTGCTGAACATTCAGATTATTTAGAAACATGCTTCCTACTTCTTCACGGCGAATTACCAACAGCTGAAGAAAAAGAAACATTTGTAAATACCATTAAAAACCACACAATGGTTCACGAACAACTAAACCATTTCTTTAACGGTTTCCGTCGTGATGCACACCCAATGGCCATCATGTGTGGCGTTGTAGGCGCACTATCTGCGTTCTATCATGACTCAATGGATATCAGCAACCCACAGCATCGCATCATTTCTGCGCATCGCTTAATTGCTAAAATCCCAACACTTGCTGCGATGGTTTATAAGTACTCGATTGGCCAGCCTTTCATGTACCCACGCAACAATCTTTCTTACTCTGAAAACTTTTTACACATGATGTTCAATACACCGTGTGATGAAAAGCCAATCAGCCCAGTATTAGCAAAAGCAATGGATCGTATCTTCCTATTGCATGCTGACCACGAGCAAAATGCTTCTACGTCAACAGTACGTCTAGCAGGCTCTACCGGCGCTAACCCATTCGCATGTATCGCGTCGGGTATTGCAGCACTTTGGGGCCCAGCACACGGCGGCGCTAACGAAGCTGTATTGAACATGCTTGAAGAAATCGGCGATGTTTCCAATATCGATAAGTTTGTTGAAAAAGCAAAAGATAAAGAAGATCCTTTCCGCCTAATGGGCTTCGGTCACCGAGTTTATAAAAACTTTGACCCACGCGCCAAGGTAATGAAGCAAACCTGTGACGAAGTTCTCGCAGAACTTGGTATGGAAAACGACCCTCTACTTAAGATTGCTCTTAAGCTTGAACAGATCGCAACGGAAGATGAGTATTTCATCAAACGTGGCTTGTACCCGAACGTAGACTTCTACTCGGGCATCATCTTAAAAGCGATTGGCATTCCGTCTGAAATGTTTACAGTGATTTTCGCAACTGGCCGTACTCCTGGCTGGATTGCACACTGGAACGAAATGATCAGCAGCGATTACCGCATTGGTCGTCCGCGTCAGCTATACACAGGCTCACCTAAGCGCGACTATCCAACTAAATAATTATTTAGTTAAGTCGACTTAAAAGCCTAAAAGCCGTATCCATTGGATGCGGCTTTTTTTTGCCTCTTTTTTATCGAGTCTTTTGCTAAAAACCCAGCAAGATAACGAAACTCATCTATGCTTTTTATATTGCTAATGGATGAAAATATAATGTCAAAACCAGAACGCCACTCTCTCGGCAGCCAAATAGCACAACCCGTGTTAGACTTCAGCCAAGTTGGAGAGACAATTGCCATGCTGGCACTCACCGTCGCTCAAATAGAAACCAGCATGAAAGAAGGCGACAAATCGGTTAATCAACTAACAAGCAGCTTCACCGACTTAGCAAATCATAGCCAAAACATTGTTCAAGAAGCCAAAAAACTGGATGAAAGCAGCCCGCACGAATCCGCTATTCGCAATAACATACTGAAAACAGCAGAAGATCTCGGGGGAAAAATACAACAAGCCGTTATCGCCTTTCAATTCTATGATCGCTTAAGCCAGCGGCTGGATCACGCATCTCACAGCTTAGAAAAAATCGGTCACCTGATTGCAAATTCAGAAAAACGCTACGAAGAAAATGCTTGGCGAAACATGCAAAATGAAATAAAAAACAGCTACACCATGGAGGCCGAACGCATCATGTTTGAACACATCATGAGAGGCCATAGCGTAGCCGAAGCCTTAGAAATTTATCAGCATCAATTCGATAAGAGCGAACAAGAAACATTCAATACCGATGACGATATAGAATTTTTTTAGCGCAGTTTAAATAACAACATCATCACCAACATGCAATTCTAATACGTCAACTGCCATCGCCGAATCCACCGCCGAGAAAGTAAGATTTTGCCCAAAATACAGTTTTTTATCACGACGGCAATATTCTAACAGCACCCTTAAAATGCTTCGCTCCTGCTCCGCCGTTTTAGGGTTTAACGCAGGAATAACACAACGCTGACAAGGCTTAACAACGGTCATATCAACCACTTCCGTCGCAATGCTTTGCCAATTGCGCTCATCAAACACCTCCGTATTGGCAATAACAATGTTGGGTCTAAAATTTTCAGCCGCGATATCAACATCACATACACTGTCTAAAAACTGAATACTAGAATCCGCTACAGCTAGCAAAGGAAAACCATCAGCATAGCTAACCTGAGTGCCCAGCGAGACATATTCGGTATCGGCTAAACGTTCACAACGACCCTGATAAATCAATCGGCACTGGTAATCTAAAATCTCACTGAAAAAGCGTGCGCTTTCATCACCACAATCAAGACCCTGAACCTCATCCTCCCAGATAGAAACATCGATCAGACGCCCCTCTGTTGGCAGCTCCATCAGCTTTTTATCATTACCAAATCCAGCCCAAACACGTCCACATTCAATGGTTGTCGAAATTAAAGCCATCCGAGGAACTTCACGCTGAGAAAGAAATACTCCCGTAGAAGCATCAACCAACATCCAATTGCGGTCAAGCCGTGGGCCACGGTGATCAAACTTAAGTATTGAAACTGAAATACCCGCACAAGACTTGATCGGGTAGATAAATAACTGACTTATATAGGGAGAGGCGGTTTGAGTAGACATTATTATTCCATAATGATGTGACATATCTGTCACATCATTATACACAGAGGCATAAATTCAAAGCATCAATTACTCGACGCCATCAATTACTCATCAGACTCCTCTATTTTCTCAGGCATTCCCAGCTTTTGACGAATAATGCGCTGTACTTCTTTTGTTAATTTTTCAGGCTGAAATTTCGATAAGAACCCATTACATCCCACTTTTTCAACCATGGCTTTGTTGAAACTGCCCGATAAAGAGGTATGCAAAACAATAAACATATCTTTCAATTCAGGATCTTTACGAATTTCAGTGGTTAACATATAACCATCCATCTCTGGCATTTCAGCATCGGTAATCAGCATCAACACATCATTGACAATATCCTTGCCTTCAGCTTTCCAAGCTTCCAATACCTGATAAGCCTCCAAACCATTATGAGTTGCAACAACGTCAATACCGAGCTTTTCTAATACCCCCGTTACCTGATTCAATGCCACCTGCGAGTCATCAGCAATCAAAATCTGCTTACCCTTGATCACATCAACCAAATCGTCATCAATCCACTCAGCGCTGATTTCACCGTTATAAGGGGTTATTTCAGCCAATACCTTCTCGACATCAATAATTTCAACAATGCGATCATCCATGCGGCTAATCGCCGTTAAATAATGAGAACGCCCAGCACCGACTGGAGGTGGAAGAATCTCATTCCAATTCATATTCACAATGCGTTCAACACTCGCAACCAAAAAGGCTTGCACCGTCATGTTGTACTCAGTCACGATAATGGTAGAGTTCTCATCAATAACCGTCTTTCCCATCTTGATCGCTCGGCGTAAATCGACCACAGGAATGGTCTGCCCTCGCAAATGAGTAACACCCACGACAACTTCATGTCGATCTGGAATTTCGGTCAATGGAGGTAGGCTCATAACTTCCTGAACCTTAAACACATTAATAGCAAAACGCTGACTTCCACCCAAACTGAATAGCAGCAGCTCCAATCTATTTTGCCCAACCAGCTGCGTACGTGCATCAACTGCACTTAAAACACCGCTCATAGTCCACTCCACTAAATATTCATCTTATTTTAAAGTGTAGACAAAAGGATCTGAAACGCATGACAAAATTTATAAATCCTCAACTACACTAAAAAAGATACCTGAGGATTGATATGCACAACAAAGCCAATGTTTTACTCGCCAGACAACCTATATTTGACCGAAATGCGGTAACCATTGGCTATGAGCTGCTTTATCGCCCGATACCCAGCGGTGAAATTGATTGGCAAGAGTTGAATGGAGACCTAGCAACTAACGAGGTATTAGTATCGGCATTTGATGATATTGGCATTGAATTCGTCACCGGAGGCAAGCCCGCCTACATCAACTTTACCGAGCACTGGCTAAGCAACCCACCCCCATTCAGCCCAGACAATGTCGTTATCGAGATCCTAGAGCACATCCCAGCAACACCTAAAAACGTTGATGCAGTCATCGCTTTACGTAAAAAAGGCTTTCGTATCGCCTTAGATGACTATTTAGGAAACCCAGAGCAAGACCCTTTCCTACCGCACATTGACATCATTAAGCTTGATATTCTAGCGTTTGACGACATCGCAAAAGCACAACAAGTGATCACTCAAAAAGGTCAAAACAAATTTACTTGGCTCGCCGAAAAAGTGGAAACTCAATTAGAATATGAGGCCTGCCTCAAAGCAGGTTGCGATTATTTTCAAGGTTACTTTTTTAGTCGGCCCGCCAACATTTATGGCAAGAAACTGGGCAATAACAAGCGTGTTATTTTAGAACTGATCGCTGCACTGCAAGACGACAATATCAACCCAGTTAAACTTGAAGACTTATTATCACAAGATCCCTCTCTATGCTTCAGGCTTTTAAAGCTGGTCAATTCTGCCTCTTTTCATCAACAAAATCCCGTCGACTCACTGCAGCGCGCCATTATTGTTGCAGGCCTAGAGCAAATCAAAACATGGGTAACCATGCTGAGCTTTGGCAAACTTGAAGATAAGACCAAAGAATTAAGCAAACAGTCCTTACAGCGAGGATTCTTTTGCAAATCACTTTCAACATCCATACCCGAAATTGCTGGCGATATCGCCTTTACCGCAGGCTTGCTATCAAACATCGATGCCTACTTCGATATGCCACTCGAACAACTGCTGGCCAAGATACACATAGATCCAGACATCACCACTGCGCTACTTAAAAAAACGGGAAAGCTTGGATTTATTTTCACAACTGTTTTATTTATGGAAAAAGGAGAGTGGCAAAAAATCCGCTGGCCACTTTGGCAGAAAATAGGATTAGACCCAAGTCGGATTGAATGGCTCTACTTAGAGTCGATCAGAGAAGCTGAAAAACTACTCAAATCGACTTTAAGCTAATATAACCTACCTTTTAGGGTAGCCCGTAATCTCACGAATAGAGCGATACAATGGCTGCATTCGCTTATACATTTTACGATAGACCTCTTTATACAAGCGATCATACAACTGAACGGTTGGCAGGTGTGGCTTAAACACATCCCCGACTCGCGTCATCTTATCAATGGCAATCTCATAACTTGGGTGAATCCCTAAACCCACAAAACAGTTAATAGCAGCACCTAAGCCCGAAGCCTCAAAGGTATGAGGGCGCTCGGCCGCCATGCCAAAAATATCCGCGGTCAACTGCATCGCCGCATCACTTTGCGAACCACCACCAGAAACCCTTAAGCGTGTTATTTTTGTGCCGCTGCGTTTTTCGATTTGTTCTTTGCCGCTGCGTAATTCATAAGCCAAACCTTCAAGAATGGCTCGATAAACATGAGCGCGTTTATGAACATCGCCAAAACCGATCAAAGCGCCCTTACCTTCAGGACCAGGCTGGCGCACCCCAGGAGACCAGTAAGGTTGCATCATCAACCCCATAGAACCGGCAGGTACTTGATTCAAAAGCTCATCAAACAACGCTTCCGTCTCAATACCCAGCTCTTTTGCCTTGCGCTGCTCGGCTTGAGCAAATTCATTTTTAAACCAACTTACCATCCAAAAACCGCGATATACCATCATCTCGGTATTATAAAGTTTAGGCATGGCAGCAGAATAAGGCGGAATAAAAGGAATCGTTTCTACGTACTTTTTGGTCGCCGTATTAATTGTTGCTGTTGTGCCGTAGCTCAAACACCCAATATGAGGAGCAATACCACCAGCCCCCAAAACCTCACACGCCTTATCAGACGCAGCCGCGATCAACTTCAACCCTACAGGCAAACCCGTAACCATAGAAGCTTGCTGGCAAATACGCCCCAGTTCATCACTCGGACTCACCAACTCAGGCATCATATCTCTCGAAGCCTTTAACAACTTCCACTTAAGATCACTTTTTTTCGCCCACCGCTGCTGACGATAATCATAAGGCAAATACCCCATCGTAGAACCGGTCGAATCTTTCAATTGCTCAGTCAGTTTGTAAGTCAGAAAGGCTGATAAACTGACATAATGTTTGGTTTTCGCCCAAATATCAGGCTGATTTTGTGAAACCCAATTATCTCTCGCTTTTGCACGCAATTCAGAAATGAGATTATTTAAACCCAGCGCCTTAATCAAAAAGCCCCAAATACCTGGCAACGGTTTTTCAATACTTGCTTTACGCTGATCCATCCAAACAATCGCGGGTCGCAATGGCTTTTTATCTTCATCCAAATTAATCATGGTATAGCGCTGAGTTGTCAGTGATACACCGTTAATTTGTTCAGGCGTCACAACCCCTTGCACCCACAAGTTCTGACATGCCAAGCCAAGTGATTGCCAATAATAATCTGCCTCTTGCTCTGCCCAGCCTGGTTGAGAAGAATAATACGCCTCAATATCAACCTTACTTTTAGCCACAACATTGCCGCAATCATCAAATACCAAAGCACGAATACTTTGTGTCCCATTATCAATGGCTAATACATACTTAGACTGGCTCACAGCGCTGTCCTTATTTTATTTTTGTTATTGCCGCCCATATTAAGCCGGAACACTGTAATATTTATTCCAAATGCCCTGGTAGCGGTCACGCTCTTGCTGCCACTGATCATCTGTCCATTTCAATTCTTCACAGCAAATTTGCTTAATTTTCTGTTCAAAAATCAAACCGCCTTGCTCAACCAATAACCCCACACGGGTACGGCGCAATAATAAATCGTCTAGATGAACCACCGCTTCATTGCGAGCAGACCAGCGCAATTCGGCCCACATAGCCAGCGCCCCCGGAATAACATCAAATTCGTTATCACGCGCGCACTCGTTCGCTTGTTCCAGTAGCGTATTTGCATCCATACCATAATGGCCCTGCAAACGCTTCTGCAAATAACTAGGCAAGCCTAAGAAAGAAGGGTGCTGAATAACGGATGGAGTAAAAATATCAGCGCCAAAATCGTCAGCATCAAACCCTGGAAGGTATTGGCTCGCGGCTTTAAGCACATCCAGCGCAATCAGTCGGAAAGTCGTTAACTTGCCACCACTAACCGTCACCAAACCATTATCATTCCAAACACTGTGGTCGCGTTTTTCTTTTGAAGGATTTAACGCACCGGAGCTGACCAAAGGACGCACCCCAGCCCATGAAGAAATAATATCTTGCTCTTGCAGCGCCGC
>TARA_B110001454_G_scaffold219156_1_pt1 | contig 29330 bp, 25 predicted proteins | sample TARA_B110001454 | Tara Oceans TARA_B110001454 (sample SAMEA4397004) | marine metagenome | biome: Polar Biome; feature: [MES] marine water layer (ENVO:01000295) within the mesopelagic zone...; material: water (ENVO:00002006), including particulate matter (ENVO:01000060) such... | reverse complement strand
TTTCAAGACAGCCCTTTTAAATTTCAACTAAACAACTGTCTTTCCAATAAAATTTAGCTTCTTAGCCGCAAGCTAAGGAGCCAGTTCTATTACTTCAAAGCACTCATCAGCTTATCATAAATACCGTCAAAACCACCATTACTCATGATAACAATCAAATCCCCAGCTTTAGATTCTTGGCGAACTTGCTTAACGATAGATTCAACATTAGTGTGAGCTACCGCCCATGGTTGCGATTTCGTTTTATTCAGATCCTGAATCAATTCATCAACAGAAAATCGATCATCTTCAGCAATTTTTGATGTATCAAATGCTTGCATCAGGTGAACATTCTCTGCGGATTGAAATGCCGCTGCATAGTCCTTTTGGAAAACTTTACGGCGACTCGTGGCCGATCTTGGCTCAAAGATAGCAATTAGTTTTTTTGCGGGGTATTTCTTCTTGATCCCTTTTAGAGTTTCCATCACAGCTGTTGGATGATGAGCAAAATCTTCGATCACTAAACGACCACCGGGCTCACCCAATATTTCCTGACGGCGTTTAACCCCCAAGAACCCATCAAGCGCCTTTTGAATAATACCGCTATCGACCCCTAATAAATGCGCCTGCAAAGCCACTGCAGTTGCATTTAACACGTTGTAATCCCCTGGTTGGTGCAAATGATAGGGACCTAATGTTTGGCCTTTGAAGACTACTTTAAACTCTGTTTCTTTTTCTGTGACAGAAGTGACTTCACAGCGTGCGTGGGTATCGCCGTCTATGTTTTCAAAGCCATAGCTATAGATGTTGGCGGTATTAGCATCACTCAATAAATCTTTGATATTTTTTTCTTTTTGGTGGTAAATCAGCGATCCATTAACCGGTATTAACTTCAACAATTTTCGAAACGCGGCTTTCACAGCATCTAAATCTTTATAGATATCGGCATGATCAAATTCAATACTAGTTAATATTACGTGCTTTGGATGATAGTGAACAAACTTGGGAACCTTATCAAAAAAAGCTGTGTCATATTCGTCTCCTTCAATAACGAAGAATGGAGAATCTTTTTCGGGATTGCGAAAGCTATTATTGAAATTTTTAGGAATACCACCAATCAGAAAACCGGGTTTTTTACCAGCGGATTCCAAAACCCACGACATCATCGAAGTCGTTGTGGTTTTACCATGAGTTCCAGAAATGCAGATGGTAGAATGGTTTTTTAAAATCATTTCACCTAATGATTTTGGCAAGGATGAATAGGGAATTCCTAACTTCATCAATTCAACCGCTTCTGGATTATTTGCCGAAATTACATTTCCAACGACTACAAAATCTGGTTTTGGATTTAAATTTTCTGCCTTATATGGCGTTTTGATCTTAACACCTAAGCTTTCTAACTGCGTAGACATCGGAGGATAGGGGTTTGAATCAGATCCTGAAACTTGAAAGCCCTTTGCTTCCAATAGGCCGGCAAGTGATGCCATAGCTGTTCCACAAATTCCCATTAAGTATACATGACTTCCACTCTTTAGATCCATTTAGCACCTAAATCCATTTGCTCCCCTATTACCCTAACGATGATTTCCTTAAACCTTCAACAATCCAATTATGAATTTGTGGACGTAAATTAGCAAAACGATTTGTTTCACGCCCATATACAAGGCGATTGCTTAATATGGCCACTGATAAATCTGATTTTGGATCATACCAAACTGACGTGCCGGTAAATCCAGTATGTCCAATCGAATTCAATGAAAAATAACCACCACAACTGGCTGATCCTGGTGTTGGCAACATATACCCAAGTGCCCAATCTCCCTTACCTTCAGGTCGTGAACGTTTAGTAAAGAACTGAGTGGTCTTTTGTTTGATAAAATAACGGGCGATCCCCATCAGCTGAGAACGCAAATGAAGCGAATACCACCCCAGATCATCAATGCTGCCAAACAAACCGGCGTGAGTGGAAACTCCGCCCAGCGCCCAAGTGTTTTCGTCGTGAACTTCGCCTTGTAATAACTTTTTACGCCACGGACATTCTTCAGTGGGCGCAAATAGGCTGGCGCGAATGGTTGTCTGGTTACGTGGATGAAACTCTAATGTCGTACCCGGATAGTATTGATCTTTAATTTTATTCCAAAGACTCACCAAATCCATTTTGTAGAATTCTTCCAAAACAAAACCCAACACCAAAAATCCAACATCACTGTACACACTGACCTCTGATGGTGTCATGGGAATATCTGCAATCATCTTGCGCAAATCTTCGCGGCGTTTTTGCCACGTATCTGATAAATTCAAATCCTTATAAAATGGTTTCCACCAAACTAACCCCGCCGAGTGATTGAGAAGTTCTGTGATTTTAGTTTCCTTATGAGGATACCAGCTTAAGAATTGACTGACTTTTGAATCGACTTGCCATTTTCCTTCTTCAAAAGCATGCATCATTGTCTGCACTGTAAAAATGATTTTAGTCAAGCTAGCTAAATCATAGTACGCGTAGGTTGAACCAACACCTACATCACAAACCAAACGACCATTTTGATAAGCGCGAACTAACACGCCCGGTGTTACGTCTTTAATGTTATCTTCGATATTTTTGATTAATGTTTTTTCTAAAACTGAGTATTTCATATTATCCGCTATCTTTTATTTTCGATGATTAAATGGCAGCGGTCATTAACTATTTTAATTTCAGCCGGTGTCCCAAAACTCAGCGGCCACTGGGCTTTTTCATGCCCACTGGGAGCCCCACTATAGACTGGGATTTCAAGATTCTTTGCCCATTCACGAACTACCCATGGCCATAGCTTTTTACCATTGGGTTCGTTGCATGCTGTGAACTGGCCAAACACAATCCCCCGGCATCCATTAAGGACTCCCGATAAGCTTAACTGAGTTAAACAGCGATCAATTCGATACGCCCGTTCACCAATTTCTTCGATAAATAAAAATCGGTTTTTAAAACTGGTTTGAAATGGAGTGCCTAAATGACTGGTCAATGTCACAAGGTTCCCCCCGGTCATCGGCGCCTTAATTGATTTAACTTGTCTTGCTAAATCATTAACCGGCTTAAGGTTTTTATAAATACTCGTATCGCTTTCATTCTTTATTATAGACGTAAGTTCTTTCAAAACTGGCTTTGGCAGCTGATCTGATATCCAGCGATCTAAATTAGAACCGTGGATCGACGTCCAGCCCCAAAACTCATTCACAAATAAGTGCAACGATGTAATGTCGCTTAGCCCTACTATAGTTTTTTGTTTTTTAGGCTTAACTATCATCTTTAGGTACTTTAGCAAGGGAAGCGATCCATACCCGCCTCGCAAACACCAAATAACATCCACTTTATCATCATGAAGAGCATTCACCAAAAACTCAGCGCGCTTTGTTTCATCATTAGAGAACAAAGGATTTTTTTGAATAAGACGCGGAGGGAAAATAAAGTTAAACCCATCATGCCTGCCAGCAAATTCCTTGAATTTCTTTTGAACTTCTAGAGAAGGAGAAAACCCAGGGGCAACGACAGCGACATTGATTTCATTTTTAGCTCGTGTTGACATACCCATCTATTATGAATAATTTTTAACTAAAAAGGAACAACAATGTCCTTCTCTAACAGATAAAAGCCAACGCTATGAACAGCATCGAATACCAAAGATACACCCTTCAGCACCTTATCGATCGTCTAGGTCCATCGACTTGGGTGAATACAGCGCTAGCTGTTATCGTTTTTGCTATAACCTTAATCACCTCTTCGTTGTCGTTCCCTCATATTTTAGTGTATACGCTTTTCGTAATTCTTTTTGCTCTTAGAGTTCGTTTTTATAAAAAATCTTATCACCGGGCTTATCCCACTCTTTCCCATCAACAATTGAAGCAAGACCTAAATTACTTCAGCCTTCTCGTTGGAACTACAGGGTTTTGCTGGGCTATCATCATCGGACTTCCCGCGTTTTTGAGAATCGATTCCAATTTTTGGAATCCGTTTGTATATTTTTTAGCAAGCGGACTGATTGCATCCTCATTATTTAATATCGGAATTTCTAAACGTGATTTTTTCTTTTACTGCACACCGATTTTAGTTTCACTATCACTATCCAGCGTTGTTACTCAAAATTCAGTATCTGGGCGAATCATTTTTCTTCTAGTTGGAGTTTTGTTTTTCTTTTTTATTACAGTACTTCGGAGCAAAACAGCGTTGTTTTACTCCGAAATTTACAATCGCCAACAAGACTTAATTCAGATCTTAGAAGGTTTCCCAGGGGCAATTTCATTGGTACAAAACGGCCGCTATCTTTATAGGAATCAAAAACTTATTTCTTTGATGGGAGACACCTCTCTAAATATCAACAACGACAGTCTTGGTTTACACCATATCAATCAGGCGTTGATAGATCGCATTAAACTTTTCGAAGTATCCATTCGATCTGACGAAGAATTCGAAACTGACCTAATGACATCTTCTGGCCAAAAAACATTCTGGGTCGTCCTAAAAAAACTCCATGAAAACAAAATAATGATTCTGAGTTTAGATATTGATGAAAAGCGTAGCAATGAGCGAAAAATAGCTGAGCAAAACATAAAATTAATTGAATCATCCAAAATGGCATCTTTAGGCGAGATGTCGTCCGGTATCGCTCACGAAATCAACAATCCACTCACTATAATTCAGGGGTCAACTCGTCAACTCAGTCGCCTGGGGCCCTCGCTTCCTGAAAATATCCGCTCCGATGTCGATCGTTTGACGAGCAAAATCGACTTAATGACAATAAGAATAACCAAAATTATCAAAGGCTTACGGTCGTTTGCCCGCGAAGGGTCTCATGATCCATTTGACTATGTTTCCGCTAAACAGATCATCGATGAAACTTTATTCATTTGCGAAAGCCGTTTTAAAAATTCAAATATTGATGTTAAAAAGAACTACAATACGGATGCTTTTATTTTATGCCGAGCTGTTCAAATCTCGCAGGTGCTTTTAAATATTTTGAACAATGCTTATGATGCCATTGTAGAAAAAAGAAACCTATATCAGAACGCTGAATATCACTCAGTTGATTTTATTGAAATCAACACATTAGTTACAAATCAGCAATTTACTATCGTAATAACCGATACAGGAAAAGGAATCGAAAAAGAGTCGCAAGAAAAAATCTTGAACCCATTCTTTACCACGAAGTCTGTTGGTAAAGGCACGGGACTAGGTCTTAGCATTTCTAAGTCAATTATGGAAGAACACCAAGGCACTTTAAAATTTAATTTTGATGCGCCTCAGACTCAAGTGAATTTGATTTTTAATAAATTCACTCCTCCACCTAGTTAATTTCTAGATGACCTTGCCTACCTAGCGCCGAATTTGCCTTTTGACCTGTTAGTATCGCCGTCGCAAATCCAACTAAACGAACAAGAGCAGAATCAGGCGACCTCCAGTAGTCTGCGCTTTCAATTTTTACTTTAATTAAACACAAATTAGGATCATCCAAACCTTCCGGAAACCAGGCTTTATACGCTGGATTCCATAACTCTTTCGCTTTTTCTTCATCAGTTGTTATTTCCGCTACACCTTGTGCGGAGAGGAACGATAAATCTTTAGGGTTTGAAAACGCTAAATTAATATAAGGGTTGTTCTCGATTTGATTAACTAGTTCGGAAGCCCAGGCTGCAAAAAACCACAGATCTCCATCGAATTCCATTTGCTGCAATGTCATCGGACGACTCACCAAAGTATTCCCACCCACCTCTCGCGTAGTTAGCATGGCAAACTTGATATCCTTAATGATTTTTGCAAAACGAGCAATGTCAGTTGTTACCGCTTCTTTCATCTTACCCTCCTTAACGAGCTGTTCGTTATCGCCTCAACTACCTTAATAGACTGTGGCAAAACAGGCCTGCTTAATATATAAAAATGACCCCAAATTCGTTTGGTGTCCGCACTGAAGACTACACTGCAATCAGTACGCCGAAAGGTAAAGAAGCGGCATTTTTAGCCGATCAGCTGTCACTGTCTCTATTCTATCGCGGTTGGATACTTCTCTCCGAAACAAGCCGCACAAAACTTTTTATTGTCGCCATTGACTGATTTATACAAACCTTCCATTGACAAATAGGCCAGCGAATCAGCGCCCACATAATCTTGGATTTCTTTTTGGGTACGGTAAGAAGCAATCAATTGATTTTTTTGAGGCGTATCGACACCATAGTAACACGGACTTACCGTCGGAGGGGAGGCAATCCGAAAATGGATTTCTTTAGCCCCAGCACTGCGAATTAAATTAATAATTTTTTTACTGGTTGTACCACGCACCAAAGAATCATCAATCACGATAACTCGCTTACCTCGCAATATTTCAGATTGAGGATTCAACTTAATTTTCACACCAAAATCGCGAATACTTTGCGAGGGCTGAATGAACGTACGTCCCACATAGTGATTTCTAATAATACCAAACTCAAACGGAATTCCACTTTCTTGCGAGTATCCTATGGCTGCAGGGGTTCCGCTATCGGGCACGGGGATTACTAGGTCCGCCTCAACTGCCGATTCCCGGGCTAAAATTTTTCCTAAATTGCGTCGGGACTCGTAAACACTGATTCCAAAGACTTTTGAATCCGGTCGAGCAAAGTATACATGCTCAAACACGCACTGAGCTTTAGTTTCTTTTTTCGCATAAAAAGTCGACTGCAAACCATCGTCATCCATTGATACAATTTCACCCGGCTCTACATCACGAATATAGGTAGCACCAATCAAATCAAATGCACATGTTTCACTGGCAACAACCCAACTGTTATCAAGCTTACCAATGCAAAGTGGTCGAAAACCCCAAGGATCACGCAAAGCAATTAATTTCTTTTGAGTTAGGAAAACTAAACTAAACGCGCCCTCAACCGTTGGCAGCGCCAGTTTGAGCGCATCGATTATGGGAATATCTTGGTTTTTAGATAACAAATGTAGAAATATTTCTGTGTCGCTAGTACCTTGAAAAATTGCACCCGAAGATCGCAACTTAGACTTTAAAGTCTTATGATTCACAACATTTCCATTATGAGCCACGGCTACCGGACCACGCACAAGCTCAGCATGAAATGGTTGCGCATTGGCCAACAAATTCTGACCCGTTGTTGAATAGCGAGTGTGTCCAATACTCGCTTTGCCTTTTAATCGCTTCAGCTCTTCTTCAGAAAAAACATCGCCGACTAAGCCTAGACCTTTATGGATCAGATGCTCACCCTCATTCAGTGTGACGATTCCGGCTGACTCTTGTCCGCGATGTTGCATGGCGTACAAACTCAGGTAAGTCATTCGACTGGCTTCTTCATGATTCCAAATGCCGAACACTGCGCACTCTTCGCGAAAACCGTCCTGTGCCTCTTTCATGACTACCCCTTTCGACTGCTACCAAGCACGTACGAAACTAAGTTCCATTTTTTCACCAATTCATCTAATTCTTTTTCGAACGAATTACGGTGGTTTCTTTCCACTGCAAAAACAAAATCATAAAGACGCTCTTCAAATAAAAAACTTGAACTGCTAAACAAATGGCTACTATCCACTTCAATGGCACATTCAAAACCTGCCGACTTCATTTTGTCGAGTGTTACAGCTAGTCCACCCTGCCCTACAACACGACTAACTTGTGGCTTTGCTCTAGAAACAAAAGCTGCCAGCGAAGTTACTAAATCTGCCAAATAACCTACCGACAAATCACCACTAAATGACATTTCTTTTTTCAATACTTCAGCTGTTTTTGCATAGCTAACAATACCAGGCATTTGAACCAAGTACACAGTTAGCTCCGCCTCTGTAAATACACAGTCTGGGATGCGCTGCTCATTCTCTTTTAATCCGACAACCCCCACAGCTGGTGTCGGTGTAATTCCCTTTCCTTCGGTTTCATTGTAAAAACTGACATTGCCCGAGATAATAGGAGCATCTAACTTTTGCGCCATTTCCGCATAAAGATCACATGTCGTCACAAAGTCAGTCATCACCTCTACTCGCTCTGGATTTGCAAAATTTAAACAATCTGTGATTGCGATGGGCTTAAACCCTTTAACTGCCTGCTGTAGAGCGGGATACATAATGGCATCGATGGAACCTATGCGCGTGTCCAGTCTCATAAATGAAGGACGACATCCAACCGAAATCGCTAAATCACGACGGGAATTTAACCGCACAACGCTTAACGTATTCGACGCATCTTTTACAGTTCTAGTTCCGACACGCTGATCATACTGCTCGTATATCCAGTTTTTATTTTTAAAAAACGCATTCTGTTTCAAAGTTTCTAACATCTGCGTTTGATCATGATTAAAAACAGGTTTAATTTTATCTTTTTTGTTTTTTGATTTGTAAGCTGTATAGGGACGTTCATAGCGAGGTGCTGAATCAGTAATGAGTGTCGGATCAATTTCTGTAACGACGTCCCCCTTCCAGAAAAGTCGCATTTTTTTTGAATCTGTAATAGTTCCAATCGGTGCCGCATCCAAATCCCATTTTTTAAATACAGCTTGAATCGCCTCTAAATTTTTCGGTACACACACCAGAACCATACGTTCTTGGCTTTCTGATAACAAAATTTCTTCCGGAGTAATTGAAGAATCCCGCTGTGGTACTTTGTCTAAATGCAAATCCATTCCGACTTTACCTTTAGAAGCCATTTCGAACGTGCTTGATGTTAAACCAGCCGCACCCATGTCTTGCATGCAAACGACTAGATTCTTAGAAAGAACTTCTAAGCATGATTCAATGAGTAGTTTTTCTAAGAACGGGTCACCAATTTGAATATTTGGTTTTTTGCTATCAATGTCTTGGTCAAAAGATTCACTGGCCATAGCGGCCCCATGGACACCATCTTTGCCCGTCTTCGCCCCAACATACACAACTAAGTTACCGACACCTTCAGCTTTGCTGCTGGCCAACTGCATTTGTCCTTCAAGCAAACCAACCGCCATCGCATTGACTAAGATATTTTTATTATAATTTTCATCGTATTCTGTATAGCCTGTAATCGTTGGGACCCCAACACAGTTGCCATAACCACTGATACCAGAAACGACTCCCTTAACCAGACTTTTCATGCGAGGTGCATTTTCATCACCGAAGCAAAGATAATCAGCCAAAGCAATGGGTCGAGCGCCCATCGTAAATATATCACGCAAGATTCCACCGACTCCCGTCGCAGCTCCCTGATACGGTTCGATAAAACTAGGGTGGTTGTGACTTTCCATTTTAAAAACTATTTTCTCGCCAAAACCAATATCGACGACACCTGCATTTTCGTCAGAATCATCGCGAGTCATTCCATTACGGTAGGAAAACTTGCGTAAGTGTACTTTTGAACTTTTATAAGAACAATGTTCACTCCACAACGCAGAAAACAACGCCCATTCCAAACCTTGCGGGGGACGCCCCAAAAGACCAGTGATGCGCTCGTATTCATTTTGAGAAATACGATAATGTTTTAATTTTTCAGTCAACGTCCGCTCCGCCATAAATAGCTCCCAATCACAAACTATCGTTTAGATAAACTTAAATCCATCACTACCACCCATCCAATCAAACATGGCTCGCTCTGGATGAGGCATTAATGCCGCTACATTTTTTTCTTTATTCATTACCCCAGCAATATTATTCAATGATCCATTGATATTTTCTGTATAACGAAACCAAACTTGACCTTGGCTTTCAATTTTTTCTAATTCCGATTTTTCAGCAAAAAAGCGTCCTTCGCCATGTGCCACTGGTAGTTTTAATTTTTTCTTATTTGATTTCGCAAAATGCTGAGTTGAATTTACAGTTTCAATCTCGATCCACTTGTCTGTAAAACGACCATGATCATTTCTTACTAGAACACCTGGAAGCAAACCGGTTTCACAAAGTATTTGAAAACCATTGCAAATACCAAGCACAGGCTTACCTGTTTTTACCAATTCTTTCACGGATGCCATCACCGCTGAACGCGCAGCTAAAGCACCACATCGCAAGTAATCTCCGTAACTAAATCCACCTGGCACAATCACCATCTCAACTGATTTAATATCGAATCGATCTTTGTGCCACAACGGAACAACCTGATAACCATGCACTTGTGACATCTTGACGACGTCTTGATCACAATTCGTTCCAGGGAAAGTAACGACGCCTACCTTCATAACGACTCGATGGTGTAAGTTTCGATTAATGGATTTATTAAAGTTTGCTCTGTGATTTCAATCGCTTTCTTTTTCGATTCAGCCGCATCCGTCTGTTTCAAATCCAAAACGATATACTTGCCAACTCGACACTGATTCACTGTTTGAGTATTTTGATTCAAATAGTCCTGAACAGCGCGACCTTGAGTATCTAACAAAACTTCGCGTGGTAATATTTTAATTCCCCATTTCATTTTGGCCTCACCTATTTCAATGCTTGCATTAAGCGTTGTTTAACATCTTCGTAACTTTCTTTAATAGAACCTAAATCACGACGAAAACGATCTTTGTCTAGTTTTTCATTTGTTTTAATGTCCCATAAACGACAACAGTCTGGCGTGATCTCGTCCGCGAGCAGAATTTGGTTTCGTCCGTCCTTACCGAACTCAACTTTGAAATCGATCAGCTTAATACCAATTCCGACAAATAATTCTTTTAAATGATCGTTGATTTTAAGTGCGTAATTTTTAATTTCTTGCATTTGCGCTGTTGGTATTTTGTAGATGATTCTAATTTGCTCCTCCGAAACAAAAGGATCCGCAAGTTCATCATTTTTTAAGTAGAATTCAACCAAAGGTTCCGTCAAAGCGACGCCTTCTTCAAAGCCCAATTTCTTAGCCGTAGAGCCAGCCAAAACATTTCTAACCACAACTTCAAAAGGAATGATTTCTACTTTTTTAACCACCATTCCATTAGTACCTTCGGAGCTCACATAGTGAGACGCGATTCCACGACCTTTAAGATATTCAAACAAACGAGCCGCGATATCACGATTGACTTGCCCCTTGTTTTCAAAGGTCCCTTTCTTTAAAGCGTTGAACGCGGTCAAACTGTCTTTGAATTCTAGATAGTACTGATCAGCAATTGACGTTTTAAATACTTTTTTTGCTTTGCCTTCATATAACAACTCTTGATGTAAACTCATTTTTTATTATCCTCGTATTGAAGAACTTTCTTTTGTTTTTTTATTACCTTTAAAATAGTATCGCGATGCTTTTTTCCACTGAAAATATCTTCTAGATCTTTCTTCGTGAAATAAGGCGAAATAACTTCATCTTCATTGATTTTGTATTTCAAGTGTTCGCCAAAACCTAAAGAATGACATAAACGTTGAACATGAGCATATGCTACCTCACGAGAAAGGCCTTTCTTTACTAAATGAAGTAACACATGAGAACTGTACAACTGACCCTGCGCTTGCTCGATATTATCTAACATGCGTTTTGCATTTACCTCTAAGCCGTCAACTAACACAGCCATGCGGTTCAACGCGTAATCGGCAACGATAAAACTATCGGGGAACACAACACGTTCAACCGACGAATGCGAAATATCGCGTTCGTGCCATAGCGGAATATTTTCCATGCCAGATAATGCGTAGGAGCGAAGCAAGCGTGACAAGCCTGAAATGTTCTCGGCACTGATTGGATTCTTTTTATGTGGCATCGCCGATGACCCTTTCTGCCCTTTTGAAAACCCTTCCGTTACTTCGGCTACTTCACTGCGCTGCAAGTGCCTGAATTCAATAGCTAAGCGCTCAAGTCCTGCCCCTAGCAATGAAATTTGATTGAGTAAATTTGCGTGACGATCACGAGGAACTACTTGAGTCGCTACCCATTCTGGTTTTAAATTTAAATATTCACTGACTTTCTTTTCCACGATTGGCTCTTGACTGGAATACGTTCCTACCGCTCCCGACAGTTTACAGATTCTAAGTTCTTCAAGTGCCTCCACGACCCGTCTTTCATTCCGAATGGTTTCGGCCAAAAAACCCATCAATTTCATTCCGAATGAGGTCGGCTCTGCAAACATACCGTGGGTGCGACCCGCACATAGAGTTTCCTCGTTTTTTGCGATCTTATTCTGCAATGATTTTTTCAAACGATCGATAGACGCTAATAAAACAGCACCGGCTTCTTGAATTTGCAAACTAAACGCCGTATCCAAAACATCACTACTGGTCATTCCGTAATGGATATATTTTCCATCTTTACCAACGTTTTCCGCGACGTTACTAACAAAGGCAATCACGTCATGCTTAGTTACACTTTCGATTTCTAAAATGCGCTTAACACTGAATTTTGATTTACGTGCGATAGCTTTATAGGCTTTGCGCGGGATAATACCTAATTCGCTTTGGGCTTTAGCGACTGCGATTTCCACTTGCAACATTTTACTGAATCTATTTTCTACTGACCACAACACAGACATCTCTGGTCGTGAATAACGATCTATCATCTTGCTAATTCCTTCGTCGTTTCTTTTTTAAGTTTATCTGTCACTTTGCTAATCATTTTCTTTTGTGATTGAAACTGCGTTTCGCGATTTAATTGATCCCACACTTCATAACTGTTGAAAAATGTATTTGTGAATTCCTTAGATTCAACAGCACGCTGATGTTTTTTTGGATAACGAACCCAGCGACTAGGTCCCAAGTCTTGATAGGTATAAACATACTCTTGCGGATAATTTTGAATTTTCGCAGACGAAGTTGTAAAACGAGCCTCCCACTTTTGAGTGATTTTCTCGCCGTAGTATTTAATATAGTCTTTGTTGAATCGCTGATTATTTGGAATCAATATCCACACGTCAAAACGATTCTCATAAGTCGTACGCTGCCAAATCAACATGTTTTCATGAGTCCATGGTCCATACAGGTCTTCAATCCATACGGAATGCAGTGGCAACTGCTGAGCTTCTCTGTCCACCAAAACTTCGATGGAGTACCGAGCCCAAGTCCACACAGGTTCAACAACACCTTTAGGAAATAAAATTTTTCCTAACTGAGGTTTATAGTAATACGTTTCCTCCGACGAAAGACCCCACACTAATGTCTTAAAATGCGTGATCCCATTTAATTCCCCTTTAGCTTCAAATCCGGTGACTTCTTTATTTGAATTCAAAGCAAAGTCTAAAATTTGAGTTTGCTCAAAGGCATCGATATTCTGTCGTTGCAACCACTGGTGGTTTCGTTCTAACGATCGACGACTCAAGAAACGAGTGAAAAATGGATTCATTAAAGGCAAAGGAAATTCCGAATCCACAGGGTCACCAAAGGTGACATCTTTGTGACTGCTTAAAGATCGGCTTAGAAATTCTAGCCATGATTTTTTAAATTGAGAATCAAGACCTAATGAACGCTGCCCTGTCGTATAGAAATTTTCTGTCGAGGATTCTAAACGGGTGATAAATTCGGGCGACACACCCAATTCTTTCAATTGATACTGAATAAAGCTAGATTTAAATTCTAATGGCCCCGAACCCAAGCACACCGTAAAACCAGAATCTTGCGACACCATGGCTTCTTCATTGTTTAGCTTTTCTACGAAAAATGGGTTCATCGTTTCCGAAGAGAAAAATCCAAATGGACCTTCGATGTCTTCCATGGGCCAACGACCTAACCCCGAATGTAAATCAATATATAAAACGCTCCAGCCTTGCCGAGAGAGTTCGCTCGCCACCCAACCAACATTGTAAAAGGACCCAACGACGGCGACGTCGTATTTTTTCAATTCCATTTTTCTCCCACTCGACGAACTAAATAATGTTCGCGAAAGGTCATCATCAATGATGCCTTCTCTATATTTTCAATTCTTTCATTTGGTCTGAAAACCAAAGACTTTACTATCGACTCACCGGCATCCATTTCTGGAATAACATGATGAACCGTGATTCCCATGGGCGCTCTATCTTGAAAGGACTTTTCAATCGCTTCAAGCCCCGGATACAGCGGCAATAGACTAGGATGTAAGTTTAATATCTGACCTCGGAACGAGTTAATAAATTCCGCAGGCACAATCCGCATAAATCCCAGCAAAAACAGTCTACTGATTTGTCGCGACTTTAGAAACTGTTTCCATTCAGAAAAATCGATTTTTTTTGTCTTAAAAACGGGAATAAAATTTCGCCGTGCTTTGAAGTTTGCCGCAGCCTGAGATCGATGAGAACAAACAAGCCTTATGTTACAACCTTCTTGGTCTAGCAGAGCGTGCATATTACTTCCTCTACCCGATACCAAAACGGCCATCTTCCTCACCTATAGACTCCTTTAGGTCCTAGCGAAGACAAAGTCTTTGTCTTTGCTACGTTTCTTCCGTTTGACAGAGCCCAGTTCAAACGGACTCATCAATACGTTCTTTTTATTGAAGTACGCCTGAGCCGCTTTCAACACGTTGGCTTTATCTTTTTTACTAACCACCAACACCATGCCAACACCGCAGTTAAACGTCGTCAGCATATCATCGTGACCAATGCCGGCTTTATCTTGAGCTTTTTTGAACAACTCAGGGAATTCCCATTTAGTTAATTCACAATACATAGATTGAGGGATAACACGCGGAATATTTTCGATACCACTACCCGTGATGTGAGCGGCCGCTTTGATTTTAGTTTTCTTTTTCAAAGCTTCTAAGAATTCAACATACAAAAATGTCGGAGTTAGAAGGGTTTTCTTGAAGCTCGAGGATTCGTTCGCAAAGATTTTTCTAACCAAAGAAAATCCGTTTGAATGAAAGCCTGAACTTGGCAGTGCAATTAAAACATCGCCCGCTTTTACATTATGAGCACCCCAACGTTTTTTCTCGTCCACTACGCCTACAGCAAATCCGGCACAATCATAGTCGCTGCCCGCATACACGCCGGGCATCTCTGCCGTTTCACCGCCGATTAAAGCCAGATCACTTTGATCACAGGCATTTTTAATCGACGCTAAAATTTGTTTAGCTTGATTCAGATCTAATTTACCCATCGCTAGATAATCCAAAAAGAAAAGTGGCGATCCGCCGGTGCACATAAGGTCGTTTACGCACATTGCGACCAAATCTTGGCCAATACCTTCATAGTGCTTAAGTTCAACCGATAGTTTAACTTTCGTCCCCACACCATCAGTACAGCTAACGATGCATGGGTTTTTAACACCTTTTGGTAATCTAAATAGAGAGGCAAAGCCGCCCACAGCCTCGACAATTTGCGTTCGATGTGGTGATTTTTTATTAGATCGCTTACCGATCCAATCCACAAATTCATCGCCTTTTACAATATCAACACCTGCGTTTTTGTAGGTGATCGATGATCGAGATGCTGTATTTGTTTTATCTTTGTGTTTTGACTGTTTTTTGGAAGATTTTAGGCTCGGGTTTTTGACGCCAGCAGCGTCTGTGCTAGTGAACGTTCCGCTAGTGTTTGCATTAGCACGAAATTTGTTCATAATCACCCTTGGTATGGATGTAATATGTAGTCGGGTTCGATTTTTTTGTCAAAACTAAATCTCTAACATGGAGGATAATAATGAAAAGTTTTTTAATTACGATGGCAACACTGTTTCTCACGCTAAACGTGACGGCAGCATGGAGCGCGGAGGAAAAACAGAACTCGTCCTCTTCATCAGCAAAAACTCTATTTGATTTCAAAGTTAAAGATATCGACGGCAAAGACGTCGACTTAGCTCAATATAAAGGCAAAGTGACTCTGGTCGTGAACACAGCATCAGCCTGCGGGTTCACTCCGCAAATGAAAGACCTACAAGAATTACAGACTAAATACGGTCCTAAAGGATTCACTGTTTTAGCATTCCCTTCAAACGATTTTAAGCAAGACACAGGCAATAACCAAGAAATTTCAAAATTTGCCCACGATAAATATCAAATCACCTTTCCTTTGATGGATAAAAACCCTGTTTCCGGAGCCGCTATTCAACCTGTCTATAAGTTCTTAACAGAAGCTAAACCCGGTTTGCTTTTTACCGACGTTAAATGGAATTTCGAAAAGTTTTTAGTGGGAAAAGATGGCAAAGTGATCGATCGATGGTCATCAACAACGTCGCCAACATCGGAAAGCATCATTAAAAAGATTGAGACGGCGTTAAAGTAAGTTTCAAGTCTATATTATTTTCAGTCGTATTCACAAGCATAGGCGATCTATGATAGCTATATTTGTGAATCACGAAGGAGTTTTTCATGAAGTTTTTAATAGTCATAGGTCTTGCGCTTACCTTAGCTATCTGCGCGTTAGCTAAAACAGAAAATAAAAAACTAGATTTAACAACGATCAGTAAACCCGTACCTAAATCGGCTGACCCTGAAGTGAAGCCCGAAGAAACAGAAGCTGATGGTGAGGCGTCTCCCGCAGCCACAACAGTGATAACTAAAGAGGGTTACACTAAAATTGATCTAAAACCATTCAATGAGGTGAACAAGCCTATTAAGACAAACTCTACAGCGACTGTTAAATGCCGAGCCTCCACAGGTATTCAGTATTTACCTACGGATTCAGGTTTTGAGAGCTGCTTAAAACAAAACGAAATTGAAAAATCGCGCGCCGCCAATCGCGAAGGCCAGCCCGCTCGGAATGCCGATCAAACTCCGGGACAGTCTGTTGAATTCTCGTTTGGCGAGAACAATTAAAGGTTTCTTCACTTAAGGTGCAAATAAAAAAGCTTTCTATTAAAGAAAGCTTTTTTTTGGGTTTTAGATAAAATCCTAAATCTATTTGACAGCGCCAGCTGGCTTTTCTTTTGGAGGTTCTGTCAGTGACGGCATCGGCTGCACCGGAACTCCGCTGCCAACCTCAACTCCATTAGATTGACCAGCTTGAGCATCGATTTCTGCTTGTGCGGCTGCCGCAGCACGAACTTGGCTGGCGTCGAAATGACCATTTCCGCCTAACTGTTTCAACAATGTACCCACAGCTTCGCACTCTACTTTCTGCAAATCATTCGTAGTCTGGCAATAACTTCCAATTGTTCTTACACGACCTTCAGAATCTTGCATAAATGGTGATTCTTCCATTTTCACAACGATCTCTTTTACTTTGTTTTGGTAAGCCATCCACTCTTCTGAATCTTGAACTAACTTACTCTTAGTAGTTTCGTGGATTTCAGCCAATTTGACGCTGCAACGGAAAGTCAACGATTCCAAGGGGCCTTTATTAATACAAAGCTCAACATCTAAGCCTTTTCCATCTTCTGTTAAACCGTAATTGTTACATTTGAATTTACCTGGTTTATTACACGACGGAGTTGAAGAAAGCTCTTTAGGCTCAGTACATCTAATATCACCGTTGAAATTTAATAACTTCGATGGGTAACCACCAAATAAGCATCCATAACCTTCTTCTTTCTTTACAGAATCAGTCACTTCTTCACCAACGATCTCGCCGTTTATGGCTTTGTGCTTTGTCTTGCGGTTGCTTTTTACTTTTTCAACTTTATCACGAAATGCTTCCGCCATCCCTGTCGAATTGTAAACATCCATTCCTATGGAACCGACCTCATAACCAAGCACCCCGGCACCAGCCACCGCGAATGCTTTTTGGCCTGTGCTCCTATTTTTTGCAGACGCTAATCTATTTAATTCAACACGGCTGCCGCCCATAGCATTAAACTTACCGTAGTCTTTTGCTTGCTGAACCTGGATTGCTTTCATTTGTCGTTCAAGTTGCGCAATTTTCGCCTTGCTTGGTTTCACGGCGCTTCTTGCCGCTGTCAATTCATCACTCAGAGCCGCATATTTTTTCTCAGCATCAACTAACTTGTTAGATACGGCCTCTAGTGCCTTAGAATTTTTAATTCTCTTCACTTCAGCATCGATGGCTTTTCGAGGAATTCCAATTTCTTTATTCGAATTTTTAACGGCCGTAACGGCCGCGCGACCTTTCTTGACGGCGTTGACTTCCAGCTGCGCGGCACGCGTAACAGCTTTTTTCTCTAACCACGACAATTCAGCAGTGGACAGTTTTTGAACCGCAGGCTTACCGGCTGACCACACGTACTTGACTGTCGACTTAGCCGACCATAATAAGCGGGCAGCAATCCCAATTAAGGCATTTGCATCGGGGCCAATAAAAATTTTCGACAAAGCTTTTAGTTTTTCTGGAGTGTTGACCTTGAAACCTTCAGTTTGCTTTACAACATCTTGAAAATTTTGAGATTCTACACTGGAAACGTTATCACGATCATGAAGACCGACGTGAAAATTTTGAGATATTTCAACCACAGACGCCAATTGGATAATCGATATCATATAAACGGTACGGTCGTCATCGTTCAGCTTAGCGATTTCATTTTCTGTTAAGAACAAATCAGAAAACTTATAGTTTTTGTAAGCAGATACATCAAAGTTATCCGCTTTTTCAGTTCCGGCAATTGCCGAGGTCTGAAATAAAAACAATGCGCAAAATACAAAGCTAAAATATCGCTTAATCGCCACCATATTTCCCCCAACTCATCTTTCTATACCCTTAGTCTGTCGGCGTATGTAATTTAAACTTAATGCTAAACTAAGGTTACGCGGCGGAGCCATGCCTTAGTCTAGCCGTAGAATTTAGGTTTGCGAACAACGTTCAGTCAGCTGTTCAACTTTTTGATAGACAACGATTACAATTTCTTCAGCGGAATCTCAAAGTGAGACAACAAAACACCAACATCGCTGTATGATTAATTCGAATTGATTTGCATCCTACCCTGGTTCATAATAGAGCTACGGGGGCCGAGTGAAATCACTATTCGTCTATTTATTTTTACTATTATTTTTAGTTTCCGGACGTGTCTATGCTCAATCGGAGTCATCTGATGCTTTCGACCCTTTCTCAGATTACTCTGAGTTTGACCAAGACTCAGACGAAGAAGCTGACGTCAATTTCTTCCGCAATGGTCGCTTGCTGACTTTAGGCTTAGCAACGGGTCCCCGCCAGTTTACAGAAGGTATGGCTAAGGCGTATGGATCTGGCCCTAACTTCGGGATTCAGATCAGTTATTTCTTTGATCTAAAAACGGCTCTGGGCGTTGGGATCATGACGGGCGACAGCCCACTGAAATTCGCCACTCAGTCAGGCAATTCCATAAATAACTACTCGGGTAACGTTTCGTTCACGTCGATCAATTTCAACATTAAATACTTTATGAACACCCAAAACGTGACTAAGGGGCTTGCCGATATCAATCCTTATATTCTAGGTGGCTTCTCGCAGTGGTATAGAACCGTAACGATTTCAGACCTGAGCAGCGCCTCATCGCGTGAAAATGTAATGGGTGCCGACGTAGGCCTGGGCGTAGAAATTCCGCTGATGCGTCGTAAAGCCTTTCTTGGCTTTCAAGCGACTTACCACTACATCAATTTCGCGGATGAAAACAAAGATTTCTTGTACAACGGAAGCACGAATGAATTGCTGGAAAATAAAATCAATGGGGATTTGATGGATCTGCTATTGATTATTGGATTGAATTTTTAGATTTCTCTTTAGACAGTTCGGATTCAGTTTCGTTGATAAATTTAAATTACATGAAGGCCGGTGACGAACCGGCTTTTTTTATTTTTGTTCAAGCCCAGTCAAAACCGTTCCCACAATATTTGCAATCAAAAGAGCGGGACTTTTCGACACAAGATCGTTTCGGATAGTTCCATCCAAAATTAAGCCTATCATTCCATGAATCGAGGCCCAAAGCTCAATCGCCATAATATTTATATCTCCGGTCAATTTTCTTTCCGCGGACCATTCTTTTACTATCGACAAAAGCAGATCGTAAGGACCAACGTTGTTTGAATACTGGCCCGCAAGGGATATGTCGCGAGAATCCACACCAACACCTTTAAACATCACCCCGAAAAGAGCGCTCTTAGCAGACGCAAACTTATAGTATGCGTTTGCCAACGCCAAAATTTTCTCTTCAGATTTTAAGTTTGGCTTCTTCTTTAACTCATCGACCATCATTGCCGAGAGCTGGGTAAATCCAATCCGTGCCAAGGCCACCAAAATTTCGCTCTTGTCTTTGTAATGCTTATAGAAAGCCGAAGGGTCTACACCGATAGCACGGGACGCTTCTCGCAACGAAAAAGCTTCAATCCCTTTCTGAGAAATTAACTTTTCAGAAACAGTCAATATAGCGTCAGCCAAATCGCCGTGATGATACTGAGCACCTTTCTTTTGTCTTTTCATAAAAACAAAATAGCGCTGATTGACGCTGCTTTCAATGGCAAATTGAAGTTAAAAGCGGATACCTAAATTTACATCACCTCCAGCCACATTCTTTTTCTCGAGGTGCGAATATTCATCGCTTCGATAAAGATGAACACCAACGCCCAAGCGGTAATTTAAATAAAATAGTGGAGACAGGGAATGCTCATAGCCGAACATGGTCCACAATCGGGAAGAAATCCCTTCAATATTCTCTTTGTCGACTCCCGGCCGATTTCGCTCTTGTCGCCATCCTAAATTATTACTGATTTCAACTTGCCATCCCGACATAAAATAATATCGATAACCAAATTTAAAAGCCAGTAAAGAAACCTTTCCATATTCGTCAGTTCTGACAACTTTAGACGCATAATCTGAATATAGTCCTAAAACTAATTTGCCCACCCTGCCATCTTGGAAGGACGAAGATTTACCGATAGGTATCAGGTACCGAAACTCACTAATACCGCCGGGATAAAAGGGCCACAACAAATTCACTTCAAAACTTTCCATCTTTAAATCGGATTTCGAATTCCCCGCCATTGTTCCAACATCGTTAGGATTAGACCACGCAACCAACGCACCAAACGCAACCAAGAACACAAAAAGAAAAAACTTCACCACAACCTCCCTTAATTTAAAGGAGTCTAGCGAGCTTGAATATATATGTCAACAGTGTTTACTTTTATTATGATGCTCTGATTTAAAAGCCCCACAAACGGTACTCAAAAAAAAAGCGACTCGTGATTGAGTCGCTTTGTATCGAATTTTTTGTAAACTGATCGGTCTGACAGTTTTATAGCATCTGCTTACCTAGCGCCTTACTTCACTTCCGAGCTCTGCTCAGTGTGACCCTCAGCGGAAGCCGCATTTCTAGACAAATAGAATTTCTCTAACTCATCACGGAAGTACTTGCGCTCAAATTTTCTATAACTTTCATACTTCACCTGAGAACCAAGAATTTCTACGATCTTCGCTTCTGTTTCAGATTCAGTTTCTTTCAGCTTTTGCATTCCTTGTTCTAAGAAATCAGTTCTGATAGAGTCTTTTTTCTCGTGAAGCGTTTTAACCAATGTTTTTGACATCGCTACAACTTGAATCGATTTTTCTTCTTCGATTCTCCAAGTACGCAGTAAATACTCCATTGTGGCTTTACCGAATTTTTCATTAAAGTCCGGACTTAAGTACATTTCATAGAATTGATCGGTGTACAGAACTAAATCTACATACGAGTCTTTAACCTCAGGCTCGCGCTTAGGATTGAACTTTTTAGCTTCCATATCCTTTTTCGCTTCCGCCGCTTGCTCTGCAATTAAATCTTTAACTGGATTTAAATTGTTAGACACCTTTAAATACGTCGCTTGCAAAATACCGATACTGATCGCACCGATAACAAAACCCATGACCATTTGTTGGAAACGTTCTCGTTTTTGTTTCTTAAGTACTGTTTTCGTATCTGCCGTTAATTGATTACCATCATCATTCGCACTGAGAGCAATATGAGCCGTTTGCTCCTCTAACGTTGACTGGATTTTCGCCAATACGACATTAGATAACGCATTCAGTTTTTCCACCGGGATACTGCCCACAAGTGCTTTTTCAACTTGCTGGTGAATCTCTTTCGATAGACGCTCTTTTGTCTTATGCAACTCTGACAACAGGTCCTCTTTTAAACCTTTCATCTTTTCAAGTTCAAGCAACTTTAACTGATTCACTTGCTCGTACATATCTTTTGTCATTTGCGTTTTTTCCATCTCTACTTGCGTACGATGTTGCGCTTTTTGACCTTCAAATTCTTTTTTCAACCCGTCAAGCTTGTTCGCATGATTATCTATTTCAAACTTCATCTCGCCAAGTCGTTTTTCATACGATTTTGAATCAGAAACCAGCTGATCCCGATTCTGAATCAACAAACTGACTTCTTTCTTCAAGTCAATCATCTGAGACGAAAACATTTGTGTATCTGTTTTCGTCTTTTCATTCTCAGCCTTCAATACTTCATGGTCGCTTTGCAACTTACCATAAACAGTTTTTAATTCAGCAATTCGAGTCTCTAGCAATCCGTTTTCTTCCACTAAATTTTTATTTTTAGTGAAAAACTCCTGCTGTTTTTCCTTAGCCCATGCATCCAACTCTTTTTCTTTAACGGATTCCGCATTAGCTAGCTTAACTTCGCGATCTTTCCAATCACCTTCCCGTTTTGCCTGTTCAGATTCAATCCACTTTTGCAGCTCGACACGTTTTTGTGACTCTAGATTTCTAAGTTCAAGCTCACGTGCATTCCAATCTTTTTCATTTTTCGTGCGCGTTTCAACTTCCCACGAATTTGTTTTAGATCGCAGGTCTGCATCCCACTCTGCTGTTTTAGCGCGCAAATCAGCATCCCAAGCCGTCGTCTTGGATCTTAATTCAGACTCCCAAGCCAAAGTACGTTCTTTGGTGGACTTTTCAAATATAGCCAACTCCTCTTGCTTATCTTTTTCCAGCTTCTTAACGACGGCTTCCCGTTCATTCCATTCAGCCTCGTGTTTGGCTCGAGTTTCCACAACCCAGTCATTCGTATCTTTTTTGATTTTAGATTCATAATCAGTCAAATTCTTTTCGCGCTCTTCAAGCTCTTTAAGTTTGAATTCACGATCGATTTTAAGCTTGGCCCAGAATTCATCTTCTTTTTTCTTCAGACCACTATGAAATTCAGCCAATTCTTTATTTTTGCGTTCTTCTTCAAGCTCTAAATCCATATAGCGCGCAGAAATATCTTTCTCTGCCAATTCCTGACGTTTTTTAAGTCTATCTTCAAAATCAGTGCGTTTTTCAGCCAGCTGTTTTTCCAAAGCATCATCTTTAGCTTTCAACTCATCTTCAAAAGATTTACGACGTTCGATCTCTTCTTTTTCATAACGAAGCATTAGAAGCTTCTTTTCTTCTTCCAAATCCTTCACTTCAACAGTGAATTTTCTTATATCAATCTGCAATGTCGAGATTTGGTCTTTTAAACGCTCAATATCACTAGACGAATCTTTTTTAATTTGATCGATCTCGTTTTTAGCATTCAAGATCATTTTATCGTGTTCAAGCTTATTATTTTCTTCAGTTTCTTTTATTAAAGACTGTACTTTCTTTTGCGCTTCACGCTCTGTACGTTGCAACAAAAGCTCTTTTTCTTTCTCGGCATCGTTTAATATTGTTTTCTTTAGTTCTTCGATCTCTAATAGTGATTTATTTTTAAATTGATCTAACTCGCGTTGTGCAAATTCACGCATAACAGTGACTTTCTCGCGGGCTTCTTCAACAATTTTATTAGATAGATTTTCATTCTCTTTCAGAACGCGTTCTGCATCACCTTGAGCTTCTTCGATTTTATTTTTATAATAGTCATCAGCCTCTTTTTTATAGCTGTTGGCTTTTTCATATATTTCTTGAACTTTTTTCTGGGCGTCTTCTTGCGCTTCATTGATAACGCCCACGCCTTTGCGTTTGGCATCTTGAAGAATTTGCTGCGACTGCATAGATGCGTTTTGTAAAATTTCATCTTGCTTCAACAACGTAGCATTTTCAATACCCGCTGCTTTGTTTTCAGCGATTTTAACTAATTTGTCATGACTATCTTGAGCTAGTTTTACGATTTTTTGTGCTTCGGCGTGAGCCCCTTGAATCAAACGCAGTAAACCGTCTTTTTCGTCTTTAGGTAATTGGCTTCTAACGATTTCTTCTTTTCTGAAGCATTTTTCTAATAGATTGAACGATAGGTAAATTTCTGATTTACCGACTTTGACTTTATCGCCAGGTTCAACACTGACCGTTTTTTGAGCTGGAATTTTTTGATCGTTTACAAATGTACCATTGGCAGACCCTTGGTCTTCAATCCAAATACGATCATGCTTTAAGGTCACGATCAGGTGGATACGACTGATATCCGGGTCACCAAATGCAATTGTTGCGTCCAAAGAGCGACCAACCGTAAACGAGCTATCGTCAACTATTTTGTAGTCGACGTCTTCGCCCTGCTGTATCGTCACTATAAATACCTGTATACTCTTGGCCATTTTATTCCCTTATAAAGCTTTTCTATTAGACCCCCATCGCAACAGGGGTCACTACAAAAGCCTACGTCTTCGCCGTAGGCGAAACTACACGTTAAGAAGCTTTTGTTTTCTTAAGTTCGTCTAACTCACGACTACGAGCGGCTTTAGCGATCTCTAAATTAATAGACTCTTCCGCCAATGCCTCTTGTGGGTCTTTGTGTTCATCAAATGGTTTTTCATTTGATGGATAGTCATTGTTATCAGCGCGGTACCAAATTAAATCTAATGAACTTTCGAAACGATCAACCATTGATACAAACACGCGATCCGGAGAAAACATCGTGTTAATCATATTTAACGCTAAAGAAAAAGCGATACCAAAGATAGACGATTTCATCGCAAACGAGATTTCAAACAAGAAGCGATCCATGACGTTCTTAGTCGCATCTGCATCTGCCAGGTTCATGTTACCTAACTCTGGAAGACCTTTAGCGATACCAATGAATGTACCCAAGATACCCGCAACCACGAACAAACCAGGAAGAATCGAAACGATGTCATTTAACCCAGATATTGGAAAAACTCCAAACACACGGTTGAAACATGGGTTATGATGGAACGTAGCACGAGTGATGTGCAATAGTTTTGGCGTATCGTTTGTCCATTTCAAAAACTTCAATTGTTTTAAAATGTCTTTTACTAGCCAAGCACAACCTTGCTTAACTAACCAAATACGATCTGACCAACGCATAACTTTATCGCGTTGACGACGCATCATACGATCACGAACCTCAAAGGCTTCATAATATGTTCTTTCTAAAATTTTCTTAGACAACACATAAAATGATTGCTTAGTTGACTGCCCTGGAACTTGCGATTCCATGTATTGAGCCACTCGTTTTTCAAATTCACGAGCAAACCATTCATGTCTTTTTACTGTGTACCAAATCATGAAGCGCAAGAACGCACCTAACATGAAAATGGCTCCCATGAAATAAGGTAAGCTGAGAATAAAATATTCAGCCATTGTTTTTGATCCCATATCCATCTCCTTTAATTATTTTTTTCCATCCATACTAAAACGAATCACGACACGCTGAGATTTCTTACAGTCATTAGCTTTACAGAAATCCTGGCCTGGCTTGACATCTTTAACTTTCATAACTTCCAAGAAGGAACGTCCCGATACTTTCATTACCGGATACATATCCTTCTGATGTTCGAACTCCATCGTCTTATCATCTAAAATATGACTGAAGATCGATTTCGCACGTTTATAACTTAAATCCATATTGTATTTTAATGCTTCTTTATCTTTTTTAGCTGATGATTTTGGATCTACGAATTTACCACCATATGTTGGTGACGCAAAACCCACGATCTCCACGGCCGAGATCTTATCTTTTACTTTATCGTTACCAAACAATGATTTTGCGTAAACTGGCATAGCTTTTTCTAGGATAGATTTCATATCGCCATTCAGTTTCGCTGAATCCGTTTCGAAATACGCGTCCCCGAAATCAAGCATAACTTCACCCGTTTGCAAATCGATGTCTGCTTTTACACCCGCTTTTTCGAAACCTTTTTTAATTTCGTTCGCTACGTCTTTACGCAAATCTCGTTCTGCCATGGCTGCCTTAAGTTCTTTTTCTTTTTGACCTAAGTCTTTCGCCATACCCGCCAGTTTATCACCCAATTCTTTTTCTTTAGCTTTCGCACTGGCTTCGAATTCGCCCAAACGTTTTGCTTTTTCAGCTGCACTGAGTTTCGCACCACGAAGTTCGTTTTCAAGCTTTGCCTTGTCCGCCGCTTTCTCGGCTTCGAATTGCCCCTTCATTGCATTCATCTTTTGATTGTACTCACCTTCGATCGAACTCAGTTTTTTATTCAGGTCGCCGACTTCCATATTTTTAACATTCAACTCGCCCTGAGTTTTTGCTAAATCAGAAGACAACTGACCTAAACGCGCCTGCGAGTTTTTAAGATCTTTCTCGCTGCTTGCGATTTGCTCATTCAATTGATCAATCTTGCTTTGATTCTCATTTTGTAAAGCATGCAGTTTTTGTTCATATGCTTTTTTAGAGATCTCTTTGTTTTTCAAAGCGTCTTTCAACTCAGACATTTTATCTTCCAGTTGTTCTTGGGCTTTGGCGATCTTCATCTCGTTTTCAGCAATCAACTTTTTCTTGTTGTCGACTTCTTGATTCAAAGACGAAATCTGCTCCTCTTGTGACACGATCGTGTCATCCTGCTCATCGATAATATCATCACGCTTCTTGATCTTAGTTTTCGATAGAACGTTGGCATTAACGATATTACGAACCATTTGTTGATATTGATTAAGCGCTTCTTCTTTCTTTTCGTTTTCCTTGGCCGCTTGTCTTAAACGATCTTTCTCGTCTTTTGCTTCTTCTTTAAGCAAAGTCAGCTTATCCATTAACTCAGCGTATTGATCCGCCTCTGTTTGAGATGCCTCTTTTTTAAGATATTCTTTTTTAATAGAATCATACATTTTTAACTGATTCTTAAGATCTTGCACTTCCATGGTTAGCTTTTGCTTTTCCATTTCTTGCTTCATTCCCGATGTGTTCGTCTTCAATGAAGAAGTTACGTACAACAGAAGGAAAATCGTAGAAAGACCCAAGAATAAGTCAGAGTAGGACGTCCAAAAATGACCGTCATCCTGATGATTTTTGTGCTTATCGTAGTTGAAAGACATAGTCTCCTCTTTGCTTTTAAGCTTTCTTTTCATTTGCCTCATCGAGAAAAACCGAAGTTTTCTTGAGGTCCAGATAGGCAAAACCGAAATACACGACCTTCATCTTGAGAAATCCGCAACTATTTCTTGATTTTGGTCTAGGTTTAAAGAATCATTTGCCTATGCGCCTGAACGGAATCTTGTTATTTTTCATTTTATCTATGTCTTTCAGCAGACATGCATCCGCGTATCCGGACTTTATTGGCTACGGTTATAGTTCATGCATGCTTTGTCACTTCAACGGGCACGGTAATGGACCCCTGACTGATTACGGTCGTGGTGTTTTCGCATCTGAAATCGTCTCTAAAGGTTACATGGATGCAAAAATTACGGACGACGAGCTTTCGCAAAAGAGTGGTTTCTTAGGTAAAAAACAACTACCCTGGTGGCTGCGTCCAGGTTTTAAATACCGCGGACTATGGTTCCAAACAAACCCAGGTAGCGAAGGCACGATGAAGAAATTCATTAACATGCAGGCCGATGCGAGCGTGGCTTTATTATTTGATCAAGATCAGAAATATGCACTTATTGGCAGCTATGGTTACTACCCAGTTCCAGAGAATTTAAAAAATGATCCTAACAAACCGTCTGAATTTTTATCACGCGAACACTACTTCCGGTGGATGAAAAACGACAACCTGACTTGGTTTGTCGGTTTAATGGACAAAGCCTACGGTATTCGCATCGTGGACCACACCGCATACTCTCGCGCTAAAGTGGGTGTTGCGCAAAACGATCAAACATACGGCGTGATGGCGATCTATCGCAAGGAACCATGGGAATTTACACCTCATATATTTATGGGAAACCTAGCGCAAAACTCAGATCAGCGCCAAAAAGGTTTCTCGTTCATGACAGAAAGAGACATACATCAATATTTCCGTCTGGGTGGATCTTTCATGTTGTCTGAAAATGACTATGTGAATTGGACACGTATGGCGGCTCATAGTAAATTTGGTTACGGCAAAGGTAACAGTTTATTAACGGAAGCCGGTATTATCATGAATAAACCAAAGAGCGGTTCAGGAAAAACAGGCGGCTATGGAATGGCACAAAGTATGGCGCTGATTAAACGTGGCTACTTCTTCTTGTCACAAATTGAATACTACAATCAAACACTATCGACACAATCTCCAGATAATTTAAAATGGACATTTGGTTTACTCGCATTCCCTTATTTAAAAACAGAGTTTCGTTTTACCGTAGTCAATGGTCGCGATTTATCGGATGAAACGGTAGTGGGCGATTCGTGGTCGATTCAAACACAACTGCATTTATCATTATAGGATAGAGTGATGGATTTTAAATTTGTTTTCTTAATTATTGTAATGAGCCTTAGCCTAGCATGGCCGCAAACGAGCGTGGCTCAACAATATATTGATATCGATTTAAATCCGCCGACCAAACCGAAACAACCTCAACAGTCGCCACCAGCAAAAAAAACTGTACAAAAGCCAGCAGTTAAGCCAGCACAAAAGCCACCGGCACGTCCTGCGTCCCCCGCCCAACGAGTCGCGCCGGCACAGCGCCCAGTGGCGCAACCAAAACAAACAGCACCTCGGCCGTCGGCTCCAGTCAAACAAGTAGCACCTCAGCAGGCGGCACCCGCTGCAAAAAGCTCATTGCCGCAACAGGCGGCCCCAGCGGCCCGTAAGCCAGTTCCCACAACCGCAGCACCACTACCAACCACTCCACCCCCAGCGCCAGCCCCAGGCTCAGCGCCAACGCAGCCACCAGTCGCAGTTCCAACGACACGCCCGGTGGCGCCGGCACCGCAACCAATAGCAACACCACCGACAAACAAAGCCGCTGCCACCTCAGACGCTCAAAGCTCTATTGATTTAATCGGTGACCCTACAGGAAAATTTAAAAACCGTCATGGTTTCACAGTGGATTACACTACCTGGTATGAAACAATGAAGCTTACCAACCTCACAACGAAAGGTTTAGTTGAAGGCAATACTCATTATTTTGGTATTTCATTTAACTACGATTACACGGTTTACCGTGAACGTTGGGGATTCGCCGTCAACGTGGGGGCAGCAACAGGAAATGCACAAGCCGGAACCAAGGACGCTGGTGATTACTACGAACGCCGTGTTGTTTGGACAGGATTTCGTGGCGGAGGTCGATTGTTTTGGCGCGCTAACAATCGAATCGATTTAGGCTTGGGATTTTTAGCCCAATCAAAATCAACGAAATGGCCAGTTGAAGAAAATTTCATCGTTGTTCCGCAAGCAAATCCTCACTATTTCTATTATCTGGATACTCGCTGGAGGTTGAATTATCGTTATGAATTAGTTCAATCTTTTGGAACACATTTACGAAGCTATGCATTGGCTTGGATGCTGGGATTGACGTACACGCTTAATTAAAGAACTGGCCCCTTAGGCTGCAGCTAAGGGGAGATTTAATTTCTTTAA
>TARA_B110001454_G_scaffold101549_1_pt1 | contig 29927 bp, 28 predicted proteins | sample TARA_B110001454 | Tara Oceans TARA_B110001454 (sample SAMEA4397004) | marine metagenome | biome: Polar Biome; feature: [MES] marine water layer (ENVO:01000295) within the mesopelagic zone...; material: water (ENVO:00002006), including particulate matter (ENVO:01000060) such... | reverse complement strand
AATTTGATTTCGAAGCTAGTCTTTTATTAGAAGGTGAAAATCAAGTTCAGGTTGAAAGTACGGATATTGCGGGGAATACAACTAACTCTGCTGTCTTAAAAGTTTACAAAGATACGGTAGCGCCTATACTTTCGCTCACATCACCAAGTTCCGGTCAGATTTTACAGGACATTCAGTTTGTAGTTGCTGGTTCATTCAATGAACCAGTTTCTAGCTTTAAAATAAATGGGAAAGATGTTCTTTTGTCTGCTGATAAGAAATCATTTTCAATTTACTATTTAACTCAATTCGAAGGAGTTCAGGAAATCGCCTTTTCCGCTGAGGACCTCGTTGGCAACAAATCTGAGAAGACAGTATCTATTGAAATTCACTCTCCTCTTTTGGTTCCCGAGCTTATTTCTCTGACTCAATTAGACAACAAGGTGATAATTCATGGAGCACAGCAAGCATCTCGCCCTGGCTTAACTATTAAAGCGAGCGAGGGATTTTTGAGTTTCAATACGGACGAGTCTGTTGTCAACGCTGATGGCAGTTTCACGCTTTCGCTTACTCCATTTCAAACAGCGACAGTTTCAGTTGAAGATCCTCGTGTAAATCAAAAGTCAGCGACAGCTGTTCACTTTTCGGGAACAACACGCTTGTCCGGAATTATCCGCGATATCAATGACGTTGCGATTCCAAATGTTACCGTTTCATTATCTGGAACCTCATTTCAGACAGTAACTAATGGCCAAGGTGCTTTTAGTTTCGAACTTGATATTTCAGGAGACCAGACATTAAATTTTGATGGATCAACGGTTCCGGCTTCGTTCACAGGTCCAAATCGATATTTCTCTAAATCATCTATGTCTATAAATCTCGGCTATGCTCAGCAAAATACTCTTGAGCGGCCCGTGTATCTTACACCTGTGTTGCTTGATGGTACTCAAACGCAAATCACATCAAATCAACCCGCGACTGTTTCAAGCTCTCACGCACCTGGCGTTCAAATTTCCATTCCTGCAAGCAGCACAGTATTTCCATCCGGAGGTGGTCAAGGAAGTATCAATGTAATGACTATTCCATCTGAAAAAGTCACTGTGCCTGTTCCAGAAAGCGCAGTGCCGAAAGAAGTCGTGTCTCTTGAACCCTCTGGGCTCAAATTTAATAAAAGAGTTGATTTGACCCTTCCTAACGCTTACGACCTGAAAGCAAATACCGATGTCGTTATTTTTAGTATGAACTCGGCAAAAGGTGCCTGGGAAATCGATGGGATCGCCAAGGTTTCAAGTGATGGGCAGTCAATTAAAACAATTCCAAATCAGGGTATTTCACATTTTAGTATCGTTTACGCCGTTCCCCTAATGCCGACTCTTACTAGCGTAGTAGACAGCAACTTAAGAGCAATAGATAGCAGCAAAGATTCGTTTGAAACTAGCATCCAGTTACCTAGTTTTAAAATCGGCGACGATTCAGTTTCTCCAAGTTTAGTTTACAAATCGAATTGGGCAAATCCGACCGCGTTTGTTTCTAACTATATTGAACTTCCTGAAAAGCATGTGTCTTACTCGATTAAGGGATCTACGCAATCAAACACTTACACATCAGTCTATGTGGGAGAAACATGTTCTTTGTTTAAATGTTGGGACCGTTACGCTGACTTTTATCTGAATACATTTTACAGTAACAGTACAAATTTATTCTCGGCTTATGTTCCTACCGGAATCAAATCTCAGTTTTTTATTAGTTCCCTAAAATCGAGTGACGCCATAACTGGTAATATTTCTAGTGACTACTCATTGGTAACTTCTGAACTCTTCAGCGATGGCGAGCGCCAAGGAATAATGTCCAAGCCATCAAACTTTGGCCAAATCTCAACCCCTGATCCGACACAAGGTATTCCACTTCGAAATGTGGTTTCTTATGCAGTTGAATTAAAAGACCCGATTACAAACAAATATATAGAATCAGGTCTTTACCCATCTCTTGCTCGGTACGAAATTCAATTGAAAAACATTTCAGTCAAGACCGTTCAAAACATTTCATCAGTATCTGGTAGATATGATTCATCGTATATCCCAGTTAATAAAAGGGAATTTAGCCAATATATCAATGATCAAAAAACAACGCTTGAAACTCAAGTCTTAGCTGATTTTTTAGAGAAAGACGTTTCCGCCAACGTGATCGTACAAAACAAGGTCGAGTCAGCTTCGGGACGCGGATGGAAAATCGGAGGCTATCAGCAAATTTTAAATCCTTCAGCGCGAAGTATAGTAATAGAAGAGGCAAATGGTTCTGTATCATCCTATGAAATGAGTAATATCATATCCACAGTTTACAAATCTAATAATCCTTCAATTAAAATGGATCAGTCATTAGATTTTTCTCAATGGCCAAAGATCACAACAAGTTATGTTGCTAGTGATGGCAAATACTATTTGGGGGAATTAGACCTAGCTCAGCCTTCACCGAGCCTGGCTGGCCTTTTTGAAATACCAACTTTAACCGGACAGCTAGGCAATCAAGGAACATACAAATGTATGGAGTCTCTTTATGCTGGAGTATTTTCAACAACAAATCACGCCTACCGCTTTCAGCCAAAAATTTTCGGTTTAAAAAAGTCAGGATCAGGAAAATGGATAGCATCAGATAGTCGATCACATAGAGTTATCGAAATTAGTTCTTCCACTAGAGATATCGCTGGCTACAGGTCCGACATTGAAAGTGTTTTAAATCTAAATTACAGCATCGAACGGATAGACGCCAATTTAGACGGCGTAAATCAAACGTGCCAAAGCATTTTTGGCGGCAATTGCGGCGATCCAGTTGTAGCGCAGTCAAACTTATCTTGCTCATGGGCGCAACCACCTATATGTCAACCCGGTCAAATTTGTAAACCAACTCCTGCTCCAAAATTTATTTCTAGCACGGGGGATGGGTACTTAGCTTTATATGAAGGAGATGGCGTAGCCAACGTGGCCGCTAATTCGATTGGATTAAACTCTCCGCAGGGAGTTATAGTTGATACGTCTCAGAATGTTTATATCGCTGACTTTGGAAACAATAGAGTTCGCAAAATTGACTCTCAAACGGGAAGTATTTCAACAATCGCAGGTAATGGAGGAAATTTAAACTTTCCAGAAAATCCTGGTTCACCTTTAGATGTTTCAATTTATCATCCAAAACAACTGCTATTGAGCTCCACTAATGATCTGTTTATCTCATCAGAAAAAGGTTTTATTTTAAAGTTATCCTCTTCAGGTGTGATTCAAAAAATCGCGGGATTGCCTGTTGATCTTGGCGGTGTTTATGCGAATCAATCTAACTCGCTAGTCATGGCGATGAATAATCCTAGCGGAATGGCTCTCGACGAATCTAAAAATTATCTTTATATCGCAGATACTGGATACCACCGAGTAATAAGAGTCGATTTAAATAATCAGCAAGCCGATGTCATTGGTGGCACAGGTTCATGTAACTTACAGGTAAGTGGTGATGGGTTCGCGGCAATGAATGCATCGATTTGCGGTCCAACCCAACTCTATTTAGATAGTGATAAAAATCTAATTGTTCAAGAATCTGGACGCGGAGCAATTAGGAAAATTCAGTTTTCTGAAGGCAATGCAAATCAAGAGCTAGGTTTTATTGCAAATAACAAAGACTCCTCAACTCTTGTTAAAAAAGTTGATGGAACTTGGGTGAGAAACAATCGAGATGGCTCGAAAATATATTTTAATATAAACGGTCTTCAGACATCACAAGTAGATATGATCGGTCGTGCCAATAACTACCTCTACGACTCTAATAGTCGGTTAGAAAAAATCGAATTCTTTACCGGACAATATTTAAACTATAGTTACTCTGGAAGTCTTTTATCCTCGATTTCAGATTCTTCAAATAGAACAACGTCTTTTTTCTATTTAGATGGAAAATTGAGCCGAGTACATTTACCTGATGGGTCAGAGAAAAGCTATAGCTACAACGACAAAGGTATGATGCTTTCAGAGCAGAATCAGTTAGGTCAAAACTTAAAAATCGAATATCTGGAAAACAACCGTATTTCAAAAATAAAACTACCTGACAATACAGAAGTTCAATTTGGTGATGCTGTCTCTAAATCCACGGTAACTGGCAATGATAATTCTCTTTTGAATGGCATCGGTGTTGACCCGAGCCAAAATAATTCCAGTATTGTCGATGCAAAAGGTGGAAAAACGGTTTTAGTTTCAGACATCAATGGATTCACTTCTTTAGTTTCAAATGCAATGGGAGCGCAAACGACTATTAATCGCGACTTTGAAGGTAATCCCCTGGCCATTTTCAAACCGTCAGGATATGCGATGCATTTCACTTACGATTCCCAAACAAGAGACGTTCTGTCGACAAGCGAATTCTATCATCTGGACGCATTTCCGATAATAACAAAGTATAAATATAACAGTAGGGGACAGGTCTTAACAGAAACGCAATCAGTTCAATCTACACCTGATCAGGTAGTTTCTAAGGAATACAGCCCCGAAGGGCTGCTTCAAAAAGTGATGTCCCCAAACGGAAGCCGAGTTGAAATGACTTACGACTCCGGCGGCTTTTTGAAATCGAAAACGGTTTTTCCATCTAGTTCCGGGACTGGTTTGACCACCACTTATATTCGCAATCAAAAAGGATGGGTCACTCGACTTGTTGGTCCGGACTCAAAAGAGGTTAATTTTACCCATGATCTTTCTGGGAATGTAATTGAAAAAATTGAAAATGTCGCCTTAGGAGTAACTGCCATTACGAAATACAATTATGATTTAAATAATCGATTGATTCAAATCACGACTCCGAAAAGTGAGGTAACAAAATACAATTATGACGAACTTGGCAATCTGGTTTCCATTTTAGATCCAAAAAATAGAATGACTAGTTTTGAATATAACTCAAGAAACTGGCCATTGAAGAAGACCGATGCCTTCGGCGCCATAACGGAAATGAACTATGATAGCAACGGAAATATGGTCTATGTTAAAGATCCAAATGGACATGTCCAATCTATGGAATACAATTTAGTTAATGATATAACAAAGGTTTATCTTCCAGACGATACAATTAACTATGCATATGACATTCCTGGAGATAAGCCAGTTTCAATTAGCAATAAGAATTCAAAAATTTCCTACTTTAGGAACTTGAAAGGCCAAAATTTATACGAATCTATTACCGGCGCTGGAGAGTTAAGTAACTACCCAGAGTTTTCGATTTCTTCGGATTATAATCCGAGAGGCTTACTGTCAGAGCAACAAACAACAATAGGTAACTTTCAATATAATTATGACGAACTTAATCGCCTAACTAGCATGAACGCGAATTCTAAAAATTTTAATTTTAGGTATGACGATGCCTCTAGGCTATCAGAGTTTTCTAGTGGCCCAATCAGAACAGTTCTGAGCTACCAAGATCAGAAGTTGAATAAAATTCTTTATTTAAAATCAGACGTTACTATAGCCGAACATGAGTATAGTTATAATTTGCGTAATTACCCTTCGCAAAAGAGAAACTTAGCAAGTGTCACTGATTACTCGTACGATTCAAATGGGCAGTTGACTCAAGCAAGTGGCGCTACAAATGAAGCCTTTACTTACGACAATATCGGAAATCGGTTAAGCGATAATTCTAGATCTTATGAATACGACATTACAGGACAAAGACTAAACCAAGACACGTTTTTCACTTACCAATATGACAATAATGGTAATCTTATAAATAAAATTTCTAGAGATGGATTAAAAGAATCCCATCACTATGAATACTCTAGTATGAACCAGTTGATAAAAGTTCAAGTTATGAGTGGTTCAATTGGATCGCTCTCTACGATTAAGGAGGTCCAGTACGCATATGATGTGTTGGGTAGGCGAATGCAAAAAGAAGTTAAGGACTTCATTAACTCAAAAGCCTATACAAGAAAATTTGCTTACAATGGATCTAGTATTATAGCAGAATTTGATAGCGGCAATGCCTTACTGGCAAAATATACTCATTCGCCACTTTCTGCCGATGATCTACTTTCAGTAGATATTACTACTCAGGGTGTCGCTGCCAATTTAGGTAGTTTTGTAGGAACATATTATTATTTAAAAGATAATTTAAACTCTGTTTCTGAAATTACGGATTCGAATGGCAATATTGTTCAGAAATTTGAATATTCGAGTTACGGCGAGATTAGTAAAATTAAAGACTCCGGCGAGAATTTATTAACTTTTAATCAAGCGCCCATTAGAACAAGTTTTACATTTACAGGAAGAGAATTTGACTCCGAAACAGGGTTATATTTTTACCGCGCACGCTACTATGATGCGAGCTCTGGTAGATTTTTACAACAAGACCCTAATGCTGGATATTTGTCTCACTCCTTAACCATTGTAAATAAATATCTCTATGCAGTTAACAACCCGATCTCATTTTCTGATCCAAGCGGCAGAGACATATGGGATGAACTAGGTAAAGGTCTTTCAATTGCTGCAGGGGTTGCCGTTGCGTTCTACGCCGGTGCTTACATTGCTGCATACCTCGGAATTTCAGGTGTAACCGGCGCAATCGTAGGGGCTTTTACCGGAGCTTTGGTTGGTGGTACGACTACAGCAATTGGTTATTCATTGTCACACGCTAATCCTAATGAAGGATTCAGGATTGGAGCGTCTGCAGGCCTTTTTTCTGGCGGCGCTGGTGGTTTCCTGGGCAGCAGTGTTGTAAGTGCGGGTAAAGCTTATTCAATCACATCAGACCAAGTTTACTCATTTGTAAAAAGTCAGGCATCCAGTGCGGCTTCAGGATTTCAGGGAGGATCGGAATTGGTAAACGCAGGAGCTAAGTACTATGCACTTGATGGTTGGCCAATTTGGTCGACTATGGCAAGCTATGCAAATGCAGTGTTGCCTTACGCGGTGGCGACTGGTGAAGCCGCAGCGATTGGATATTTGGATAAATGTACGGGAGCTCGTGATTGTTCAGAGCTAAATGCGCTAATACCTAACTCCCGCTCTCAAACTTGGAAATGGTAATGAATAAAATATTTGCGCTGATCTTGTCGATGCTGCTGGCCGGTTGCGGAACAACCAGTCACCTTAAAATCCTCCGAAGTAGCGGAGCATTTAGGGAGGAGCCTTCAACTGAAATCGGCTATGATTTTAAAATGTTCATAAAAAACACCACCGATATTGGCTGGAACGGTGATAATCGGGAAGACAGAGAAAAAGTGGTAAATTTTGTATTTGAAAATCGATGTAAAAAAAGTGAAATACTAGAAGACTTACCCTTACAAACCGGCACTTATGCGTTGAACAGGCCTGCCATTACCTGGATTATGAAAATAAAATGCATAAAAGATTAGTGTGGATAAAATATGTAGTTGCGATTGTGATTTTAATACTAAGTGGGTGTGCAAGTGTTCGCTTGCGAATTCTTGAAAATAGTGGGGCCATAAGAACTGATTTCTCAAAAGATTCTGATTATGACTATGTAGTGATTATGGAAGGCATTACTCACTTGGGCTGGGATGGAAACAATCGAGACGATCGCCGTGACGCTTTAATTGTGATGTTCGGTGATCGTTGCAAACAGCTGAAAATCGGAGATGAGGTATCAGCGCAGATTGGTTCTGAAAAAAATGGACAACCTATAGATACTTGGGCAATGAAAGTAAAATGTGTTAACCCTTAAGTGTACCACTACGAGTATTCAAGTCTTAATCAACTAGTAAAGGTGCAAGTGATGAGTGGCTCAATCGGAGCACTTGCCACCCTACGTGAGATTAGCTACGCTTATGATGTGTTAGGACGTCGAATGCAGAAAAGCGTAAAGGATTTCGTGAACTCTAAAGCTTACACCAGAAAATTTGCTTACAATGGAAGTAATATCATTGCAGAGTACGATGGCAATAATGCCCTACTGGCAAAGTACACGCACTCTCCATTGTCCGCTGATGACCTGCTTGCAGCCGAAATTTCTAGCCAGGGCGTGAGCGCTGGAGTTAGCAATCAAAGCGGAGTTTTGTATTACTTAAAGGATCATCAGAACTCGGTCACTGAAATAGCTAATGAAGCGGGGAACGTAATTCAAAAATTTGAATATTCTAGCTTTGGAGAGATTCAAAAGATTAAAGATGGCAGTGATAATGTCGTCTCATTCAATCAAGCTCCGGTAAAAACAAGTTTTACCTATTCGGCTAGGGAGTTTGAACCTGAGACTGGGCTTTATTTTTATCGTGCGCGATATTATGACTCTAGCAATGGTAGATTCTTGCAGCAAGACCTTGATCCGGGAAATCTGGAAACCCAAAACTCAATAGTTAACAAGTATACTTACGTGGGAAATATCCCGACAATGTATTCCGACCCATCTGGAAAGGTCGCTCAGTTTCTTGTTTATGCATTCATAGCAGCGGTTATTTCCACTGCTATTCAGGTAACATTCAGTGAAGACAAAAGAAAAAATCCGTTTGAAACCTTTGTCTCTAATTTTGCGATGGCACTTATTTTTGCTGGTGCCGGAGACCTTTTATTTGGGGCTGAGTATATTATGACTGTCGAGTCATATAGCTTTTCATATGCAATGAGATCGGCAGTTCAAAGTGGAGCAAATAATGCAGCAACAGCTCTTGCCTTTGAAACTATTCATAATAGTACAGGAGTTCCGGTTCAAGAGATGTCGTTTATTTTTGGTTTTCTGTACGCTCCAGATTTCGCAAAAACGGACAATGGCAATGGACTTTACAACTTTTTTAGTCCTCCTAAAGAAGTCTATTTTTAAAATTTGGAGATTTTAGTGAAATTAAAATTATTTCTTCTTTTTTCATATGTAAGCATCAGTACCATTAGTTGCACCTATGGTATTGGAAATTTAATTTCCAACTCTGCTACTGATAAGAAAATTGTTGTCGTCGAACAAATCGACACGTGTATGTTTTTAACTAAAATTAAAACGCAATTCGCTCCATTTTCAAAAAAATATAACGATGCGCCAATTGCGGCAGTTTCTCAACTTAAGGGACTATTTAGCCCAAATAATATAAAAGGAAACGCCCTTTTCAACATTCGAATGACCGAACAAGATTTTCCGCTTGCTGAAGCAGAAGTATATAAATGTCCTGATGAGATTTTTCAAAAATATAAACCTCTTCAAATGGATAAGGAATATATTTTATCTCAAATTAAATTCGACCTCAAAGAAGATGAGAAATCAAAGTGAATTCACCACTCTAGGATGTCGCTTAGCAAAAGGATCGGAATATCTGTTTAGCGGGTCTTTATTGGTTAACAGCTTAACGAAGCCTACTGTCGAGGAAAAATGATTAATACCCTTATATTTATACTAATTGTCACATCGTTCTTAAGCGGCTGTGTCGTAATAGCAAAAAAAAGTTTTGACGAAATTATTCAGAAGCCGTTAGCCACGCAATCTTGCCGGCCAACAGCCGCTAAGCTGACATTCTACGAAGAGTTTAGACATGGATACACAACGAAATTGTATATACACCCAAGAGAGAGAAGACCGCAGGACATCGTTTGGGCGTCTGATTTCATAAATGATGAAATCATCAGAACTGGCTATTTTACCACTGGTTTGGAATCGCCGAACTATTTAATTGAGTTTCAAACATACTACTCGGCACAGGCAAACTTCATAGAGCAAACTTGGTTTTGGTCAACAATTGTAACTCTCGGAATTATACCAAGTTGGGGGCACGGAAGTATCCAAATAAAAGCAATCGTAAAAGATCCTTTTGGAAAAATTCTTGAAGAGTTCAAATCGCATGAAGCTGAATTTCATACAATCAACTGGTTGATATTAGCTCCGTTCAATATTGGAAATAAAAATACAAACAAAGAAATGGTACAAAAAATTTCTCCAAAGTTGACAGATGAAATCTTGAAAAAAATGATTGCGGCGCATATAATTTGCGACCGCTAAAGCCATATACAAGAAATTTAGTATCGAGTAATTAAATGAAGAAATGGACATTAACATCAATAATTGCGACTATCTTTATTCAAGGATGCGTGGTCATTCCTAAGCACGATAATGTTATAAAAGAAAATATAGAAACGTCTTCAGAACGTTGTGAAAAAGTGGGAATAAAGGCAACATTTAATAAACATGTATATTCAGATTTTACAGCAGAAGTACCTATAGATGTAAATGAAAGATGGAGAGGCTCTAGAAATCCTTCACTTTACATTATAGATGAATTGAAAAAAAGTGCCTTTATAGATTACCCTCCATCTGAGACTAATTCTCAAAAGTATTTTATTATCTTTAAAATTGTAAGTAGACATTATAAAAATATTTTCCAAAGAACAACCCTCTGGGTTTCTGATTTAACATTGGGTATTCTTCCTGGTTGGGGCGATGGAGAATACTATTTAATTGCCGAAATGCAGGATAACTATGGGAATAAAATCACCGAGTATACTTCAACTATTGCAAATTTCGACTACTACCATGGTCTATTGTTTCTTCCGATTAACTACTATGAACATACAGGCGCCTACATCGACGAGAAATATCTTCCCCAATTCACACGCGAAATAATTGGAAAAATGATAAAAGCCAAATTAATAAAATGTAAATGAATATTATTGAATATGCTTTCAGATCTCGACAACAACGTATATGCTTAAAAATATTTGATCGATATTTGTATCATTTCTCGAGGTGTAAATGGACATTAGATTGCTCACCAAAGCCCTACTACATCTATTTTGTTTTGGCTTTATTCAAAGCGGGTGCACCTCTTTTGCACATAGTCCCTATGCATGTGATTCCGGCAGTGAGAGGGCCGGTTTCCACCAATGGACTTATATATTTTTTGGAAATATCACTCAGGTGGGTGACTGTGCCATCTCTAAAACGCTCAAGGTAGAAATGGGTGAATACTACTACTACAACAAAGAAAAGATCGATCATGAGGTTGAAATGAAATTTAGCGATAAAGAAGGTTATGAATTGAATCATTTGGCAAGGGCGTTCAATTGTAGTTCCGAGTCCTTTCCCCGTTTTCACAGCGAAATTATAAAAAATAAGGATGGAATTTTTGGAAAAAATTTCGACGCCTCAGCGAGGGCAGTAACTAAAGCCGTTCAACAGCTAATTGAAACTGACGAGATATTGTCAAAACTTTGTCGATAGACTGAATCCCGCAAGACATAAAATACGCCTGGTTCGCCAATTAAAAATTTCCTGCTTCAATCGCTTGACTAAGGACATCATCTAACATTAACCCGTTTTCTACGAGCTCAACAGATGAGACTTCTTTTTTTCGTTCTGAAAACATCATAGGTACAATCAGGAAAATTCCGCCATATACATCATATTGAAACTTTCTCGAAGTGTAGTCCCCAATAAGTTTACCAGAGGAATCAAATACTTTAAGACGCAAATATTTTTCAGCATCAAGCTTTGTGGGTAAGATTCCAAAAGACAGGGCAGAAATCCAAAGCCAACCATAGTTTTTCGTATTTTGAACCTCTGAAAATATAAGCGTAAACTCAGCCACCGAAAGTTTTGATTGTATCGTCACGGGAAGTCGCTTCAGAAGACTATCCTTAAAAATCAGCGTTTTACTGCTATAATTTTTATTTGGCTTTCCAAGAGATGCAAACGGCAAGAAGTCAAAATCTGAATTTTCAAAGTTAGTATAGGCCACATGAGCATCGAACGGTTTTGTTCCTCGAGAAAAAGGTACGGTAATTTGAGGCGGTCTTTCTTTTGCGAGCGATAAAACTACACATCCGGTCTGGCATAACAATAAAACGATTAAAATGGAGAGTGCCCGTAGATCACTCAATGAAGATGTTCTAAAAATTTCCAACCTCAACATCATTTTTCATTTTTTTCAGTATATCCTGAATTAAAATGTTCTCGGCAAAATATTTTTCTTTAGTTATGGACTGATATATTCCTGCTGGAAACAAAAGAAAGAATCTCCATACCTCGTAATTTATTGAGGACTCATATTGTTTTCTCAATCTATTCTTGTCGTAGACTTTCCAGATTAAACTTTTGGTGTGACGTTCTGGAATGGGAAGAAATATTCCGTACCGAGGATCACCAAACGTCAATTTAGAACTAAAAACCACTTCAATGACCACATCTGATGGCGATTCATAGGATTCGATTTCTCTACTGATGGATTTGAAAAGATTCAGATCCTCAAGTTCCTTTGCTATTTTATCAGCTAGATAACTTTGATCAATTCTTATCTCCGACCGGTTTAATTTTCCCAAGGGCTCTTCAATAACACTAAGGCTAACATTAAAACTCGATGAGTTTTTTGACGGCGCAGCTTTTTCTTCGCTATTGCGAGAATAGGTTGCGCAGCCAAAAATCGAAAACATGGCGAAAAAAATAATAAACTGACTTAGATTATTCATCTTAATAAAGATTTACAAAAAACTATTGATTTGGCCAGTCCTAATTTGCATAATTGCGTATGCATCGAATTCTATCAGTGATTTTGATTCCTTGTCTTTTTGGCTGCGTCCTGATTCCAAAGAAAAAAACTTCGGACTATATTACGTCTTCGTCCTCTTGCACTGAAATCATCGCAATGGCTCGCGAAAGCAGAATAGAAATGCGCCTGAACTATCTTCTGCCTTTACATAAAAAAAATTGTTATCAGGAAGTTATCGCTCTTGGATCTGAAATTCGCCAAAGCAACCGAGACAAGTATATCAGTATTTCCCAAGAGTTGGCTGAAGCTGTTGCCTATGAAGGCTATTCAAAAGAATATGTTTTAGAGGCTTACGAAAGAATTTTCCTAAGTATATTGATATCTATATCTTACCAGAATTTGAATCAATTCCCAGAGGCTCAAATTGAGCTGAATAAAGCATACGACGAATCCGTAGCCAAAATTTACAACTCCGGAGAAGATGAGATAAATACATTTCTTCAAGCGTTATTATGGAATCGACTATCCGGTTACGAAAAGGCTGCTCCATTTTTTCGAAAAATTGATGAAACTAAGGAATGGCACACGCATTTGAAAAAGTTCGCAAAAAAAATTGCGACCGAAATTACTAGACAGAAACGTTCTAAAACTATTGATGTCTACACTTTTAATACCCTGCCTAAAATTCATTTTGATTGGTTCGAAAATTATTCGGAAATTTTCAGCCCGCGATTGAGCGTAAAAGATTGCATATCATCTGACGGAATTATTTTAACGACAGCAGATTGGGTTAAGCAGATAGAAAGCCGAGACAAGGACGGCAAAGATCCACTTCTTATTTATAAGCGTGCTGCCAGATTACCCGTGGCGTCTTTGCTTTCGGCTTTAGTCATCGGCGTCGGGGTTTCCGTAAGTGCAAATGCTGGGGGCCACTCTGGGGAGGCTTTGGCCGTGACCGCGATTCTAGCTTACGAAACGTTTGTGGGAGCAATGGCTCCGGATATGAGATACTGGTACGAACTTCCGCAGGCGTTTTACTTTGGAACCGATGAGACTCTTAAAACCGATCCGTGCCTACGACGCTATCGAGATAACAATAATACAATTACAAAATTTATTAGCTTTTAGAATTTAGAGTGCGCGAACCACGAAAAGGAGTAAAATGAAGACGATGTATTTCTGGCTTTGTGGGGGCCTCGTAGTTTGCTTGATGCAGGTTTCTTGTGTTTCTTTACCATTTGATCCGGGAGCTCCAAACTTAACAGCTAAAACGGACTCTTGGAAAATTCACCTCGAACCGATTGTAAGGGACAAAGATGGAGATCCATACATGAGCCTTTCAGAAGATATTATTGCGCACGCCAATATGACCTTTGGAAATAGTAATTCTGATATAGGTTTTAAAAAAGGTACGATAGAAATAGAAATATCTGCCGATTCCAATTCTAGAAATTCTAAACTATTTGAGGTTTGGAAATGGGCAGGGTTCTTAACTCTAGGTATAATTCCTGTTGTAGAAAAAACTACATATAAAGCAAGAGCCAGATTAAAGAACAATGGAATGGTCACCGAGATCGTAAAAGAAGTGGACGGGTATATTGTGTTTAACATTTTACTTCTTCCCTTCAACATTTTTAGAGATTGGCGCAAAGATAGCTCGAATGCTAAAAAAAGAGTTATCAACGAATTATCAGATGAATTGGCACAAATGAAATAGAAATGGATAAATGATTTATACGTGTTCGGCTTAAACAGGCCCAAATCTTACTGAAGAAATTGGTTTAAAAGCAATAAACCATGAAATGCGCCGAGACAGAAGGCATATTTTGCACATAAGAGGATTTGGAGTGCGAAGCTAAGTGTACCAAAAAGAGTCGGGGAAAATCGTAAACTTTGTCACCACGATTACAATAATTTCACCGCTATTCAGTCATATTCCGACTTGGATAACTCACATATTGCCATTAAAAAATCCGAAAAACAGGATGTCGTAACGCCAAGCATATGCTAAGGTTTCGGTGCCTGTTGAGATTAACAAATTAATCGAGATACCGTTATGGAATCTCAATAGTTTAGCGCTTCTCGATTTCGAATGTTAGAGCTTTGAATGTGCATTTAAGGTAAAGTCTTTTAGCTATGAGAGACTTTGGTCTGGCGCGACAGGTATTAAAGTGGTTGTAACTCTCAGCTAAATTTAATTAATAAAATTCCGAATAGTTTTCAAAAACATCAAGGCAAAGCTACATGATTATTTTCAACCCAAAAGATAAGATTATTTATCAGCAATATGAGCATTCTTCTGAAGAATCTTTTGAAAAGATAGTAGTGGCATTGTCCCTGGAAATTTTCGGTCGCGAATCCATTTACGTAGATATCAAAAAGAGAGTAAAAGGCGGCGATATAATTACTATTCCAGATGGGTACTTAATTGATTTAGCAGATCCTGAAAATCCAAATTTATATGTTATTGAAAACGAAATTGTATCTCATGACCCATTCAAACATATAGGTATTCAGTTATTGAAATTTGCAACTTCTTTCGACGAAGGAAAAGTTACCATAAGAAATTTTCTAATGGAAGAAATCAGCAAAAATGAGGCGAGTCTTAAGAAATTAGAAAAAGCATGCTCGAACTCTTCATATCGCAATATTGATAACTATCTAGATTCTGCAGTTTATAGAGAATTTAAAGCAATTGTTGTAATTGATGAAGCTAGAGAAGAACTTTACAATGTTCTAGAAAAAATTAGGGCAAGTATTTCTGTTATTGAGCTAAAAACTTTTCAAAATGACTCAGGGGATTTCTTCTATCAGTTTAATTCTCTTTATGAAGAGCTGGGCGAAGACGTTGTTACTGAGAAAAGGCCATCTAATAGTTCTGCCGACGCAATGGAAAGAAAACGAAATCGTAGAGCAAAGTGCGACACGGTTGTTGTTCCAGCGAGAGAAGAAGGTTTTAAGAAAGTATTTTTGGGTGAGAATCGATGGTATGCGATTCGTATTGGCGCTGCGATGAAAGATAAGATTAAGTATATTGCTTCATATGAAAAGTCACCAATTAGTGCGATCACATACGTTGCAAAGGTAAAAGAAATACGACCTTACAAGGACACTGGAAAATATGAAGTGATCTTCGAAGCACCAGCTGAAAAAATCGAGCCTATTAAGCTTCAGGATTCTAATATGTCACCACAGGGACCAGTTTACATTGAATATGAAAAGATTAAGAATTCCAAAAATCTAGATGAGTTGCTGAAATACTAATTTTTAATAGTAATATATCGAAAAAATTAGAGTTTACATAGTAACAAAGCCTACATGGCAGCTGACTTCAAAAAAATAAAAAATTGAGGCGATTTGAATTACGAAAATGTAAAAAAGTCAGGACCTAAGTTTAGATTCCATTGGTTGAATATTATAAATCAATTAACTTTAGTGTTAATATTTAATTATGAATACGGTAAAAAAACAAATTGCGGAAATTATTAGAAAAAGACGGATCGAATTGAACATGACCCAAGCACAAGTGTCAGAACTTTTAGGGTATAATAGCTGCCAGTTTTTTAGTATGGTTGAAAGAGGACTGGCTAAATGCCCAATTCAGACTCTAGGGTCACTATCCGTTATATTGAATATTCCAAAAGAACGCTTTATTTCAATTTTAGTAACTGATTATAAAGATCACCTCTGGGACAGTCTAAATGCTGGATCGAAGATGGTCAAAGTCCCTAGTAAAGCCGGGTAGACGGTGAAGGCATCTCTGATGTGACCAAGAAAGCGGAGAAAACGTCTTCCGTTTTTTGAATCTATTTAATATAAAACTATCCAGGACGCTGACAAAATATAGCCGTTTATTCTATGGAAATTAGCCGGTTCGTAATGGGCGTTGTGGTAACTCAAATCAACGTCGTTGCTGACTCCGATACTTAAATCCAAAGCCGTATTTTTATTGCCCAAGAGTTCGCCTATCTTATAGGACCTGACTCCGACTATAAAAAGATCGTTTATCAGACTATACTCAAGCGTGTTATGAAGCCTAAATGCGTCTTCGTCTCTGAAAGCAAATTGAAAGTATCGAGAACTTTTTATTCGCTCAGCGCTAAAATAGTAGATAGAGTTGTTTTTTGCCATGGAAAGGAGCGCTTTGCCTCCATAGCGCTCTCCTGGAAAAAGTACTCCTCCATACATCGCCACCACTGCTACTAGGAAGGATTCATTTTTGTAAAGGTCGTATTGTAAATTGAAATTTAAAGAAAAGTTTAAAAAAATAATTCGCGTTGGTCCAAACTGTATGCCACCCCTTAAGTCTTTAAACAGCCCGGCTCCCACGCTAATAGCATATGTTGGCAGTTCTTTTACGGTGACCTCTGTTCCATCTATAGAGCTATTCACTTTTTCCTCAATACCAGAAGTCTCAAAATCTATTTGAACAGATTTTCTAGGTTCGAATTCAGGCCAAAACATAATTTTGACTTGGTTGTCATCTAACCTATAGGCCAAAGAAGACCAACTAGTGCTTAAAAATAGAACTGATATAAGAAAAACGGCTATTCTAACATAGTTGCTAAACATACTTGAACTATATTACTTTAGAGATAAAGACCTCAATCATTTTGTTGCAAAAACGTAGATCTCAAGAATGGTCCAAGATCAATAACTCTTTGGGGTCTTGGAATGCTATATGGTGGAATGATAATGATCTTTTAATTGGAGAAGACTTGGAAAAAATATTTTCAATTGTTTTGGCTTTGTCCGTTAGTGGATGTGTAATAACTGGTCCAACGAGATCGGAAAGAATTGCCGTGGCCGATCTTGAATATATGGATGGGATTTCAGCTGTTATCGAAGTTGAAGACAAAACAGCGATTGCAAGTCACGACTTCGATTATATAGATATTAAAAAGACTATAGAAAAAGAAGTAATGAGGCAAAATGAGAGTAGAAAAGAATTGCCGCAGAAACCAAAGTTGAAGTTTACTTATTTAAAATGTGAAACCACCGGACACTTTCCATCAGATTCAAATGGATTAAATATGATAATTCGAATTTTTACTTTTGGTATAGTGGCTACTGGAGATATTAAAAAATGCCCTTCTTTATTGGAGATACAAGATCCAACAACGGGTGTAACGAATTCCAAGTACGAAACTTCTGTTGAAAATAGGCAAGGAGGAAGTATTTTTGAGTATCTTGGGAATCATTCCGAAGTTCGCAAAGCGAATAGAATTCTTATTCCGATGAAAAAGCTACTTTTGGAATATCAGGGCGTAACCAAAAAGTAATTATCAAGAATTTTTGGAAATCAATGTGTGAAAATAATATCTTTAGTTTCACACAGCGAACATACGATTGGGAGTTTTTTTGCAAATGGCTTTTGTTTTTATTAGAACCGAACTGGGAAGTGGAGGCGATTTTAAGCTCAGTTTGGAAAGAATGCGCCGTTGATGGGCGTATTGGCATTAGCTTCCATATTTTTCTTTTAAATCTTGCGATTTTTCAATAGCCTCCGAAATACAATAGAAAAGCTTTTCACTATTAAATTTCTCAACTACGCCTAGAAACGATGGATCAGTATTCTCGGGCACATCAACAAATAATTGGGACGTGTAAAGAATAAAATTTCCGGGATAGCCGAAAGCTGTTTTGAATTTCAGTAAATCGACCCCGTTGCCGTTAGGCATGTTAAAGTCTGAAATGATAAAGTCAAATTTTTGTCCACTCGTAAGAAGGCTAATGCCTTCATTTCCCGAAGATGCGTTAGTAATGTTTATATTTTTGTATTGAGTAGTTAGATGTACGAAAGTTATCTGTTGCAATTCTTCTTCATCGTCAAGCAGTAGAATTTCAATCATGTCTAGGTCCCTTTTTCTTTTTTTGTTTGTCAATTAGGATAGAAAGTCCGTTTTTGCCAAGCATGCCAAGTAGAAGTGAGAGGGCCATTATGTGGCTCGATCTTTTGGAAGGCTCAAACGCAGCAAGAATTTTCAATTCTCTATTCATTCTTTCTTCTGGTGATTCGCCTTGTAAAATTGGTGCGTAGATAATTGTCGTTTTCTCGCCGATTGCATTTTCCGTTCTGAGGCTGTCAATATTTTCAAACTTCACCCGATGGGTAACGCTGACGAAACCAAAAAGATTCGGTTCTTCTTGGCTGCTCTGATTGTAATAGCGATAGAATTCATGAATAAGAGCGTCGAATCCTTGAGCCATGTCCTCAAAATTTTTGAATTTTAGGTCTGTTAGCGAAGGTTCGAGGATTGAAGGATTAATTTCTGGTCCGCGTACTGAATCAGGTTTTAGATGCGCCTTTGACTTTTTAGGAGATGCTTTCTTTTTTAGATGTCTCATTTAATTCCTCATATTCTTTAATATTAAATATAACATATCGTAATTAATATTTAACTACAAAGTGAATTTGTGATAAAATTCGGTCAATTGGATACGCTTTAGGTAAGTCGAGAGGGTCATAATATTAGACAGAAGGCGGGATATTGGCTATTTTAAGAAAATGGCAAAGACTTCAAAAAAATTAAGCGATAAAACTTCGAAAACGGCAGCCCCTGTCAGGGACTTCTTAAAGAAAATTCTTAAAAAGCATATCAATACCCTTGAAGACAGAAGGGCGCTTGCTGAGTTTCTGGGACATTCCCAATCATCTGTGGGTAATCTTTTGCGAGGAGAGGGTAGTTTAGATACTTGGATAGCTGTCGTTTGCTACTACTATAAGATAGATGGTGAAAAACTATTGGAGATTGTTCAAAATTTTGATTCGCTGATGAAAAAATACCAACCAACAGAATCAGATAAAATCGCCGCCCAGATCAAATTAGAAGAAAATAAACGAAAGGCACTATTTAGTGCCCTATTGACTGCCGTTAGAATTATTGAAGAAGAGTAATATAAGCAGTTGTTCTAATTAATACAAACTAGTATTTAAAACTGATTTCTAAGATATAGTCTGGGAAAGACATTTGCTGCTCATTGCCATTTTTATTTGTTGAGCTAATTTTCCAAAATTCAAATTTATCACTTTCCAATTTCCCACTAGAATAACAGTTTTCAATTTCAAGGAAATTTTCGCCGGAACTATCTTGCTCCTCAATTTCGATTTTCGAGATATCGTAGTCTATTTCGCTAATTGGAGAAATCTCCTCTAGTTTCATGAATTTAAGGTAATCTTCATAAAATATTTCGAAACTTGATTTGGGGAAAAAAAATCCGCTATTGTTATCCGGTAAAGGTATAAATCCAAATCTATAATCTTTTGTTGTTGGAAACCTAATATATTTATGTATTTTACTTTCATATATTTTAAAATTTCTTTCTTGTTCATATTCTAAAAACCGTTCTGATTTTACCATGCCAATTGACTTATTTTTTTTTACTTTTCGATGGAAATATCTGTAGAGCAAAATCAGCGGCGTAGCCTTAAACGTTCTTGAAAAGTTCAATTGTTTAAAAATTTGCCCCTCTTTCTTGCCTGACGGATTTTTATTGAATTTATCAATAAGGAGAATTGTTGTAGGTGAATTGAGAAATTTCTTCCCGTCAATTCTGCCAGCAATCGTAAAATGTTTATGAAGTCGAAAATAAGGTTGAGCTTCATCCCAATGTAATTTCTTAGATTGAAATAAAACTTTAAAAACCATATTTTCTTCGTTTTTATAAGTTCCTTTGAAAATAAACAGAATGTCGCTTCCTGTCGAAGCTTCTTTAAAACATTTGTCGAAATATTTGATATCAACGTGGTTAATTTCTTTCATCGAGTTGATGATAGCAATCGTTGTCGCAGTTTCAGGTTGAGTTATTTTAGGATTTTTGTAGGGTTTTAAAAACTCATACACTGAATTGTTTATGAGTTTTATGAAATTGGAAAATGAGGGGTTAATCATTTTTAAAGACTATCAATTAATAACTAAATTTAAATAACTATTAAAAAAACTAGACTTTGAAATCCTATTGCTCGATAGTAGTTCGGTCTTATAAATCGCTTTCTATGATATTAAGACTCAAAACATAAAGTAACTTGATTTGATTATTTGCCCCAGGGTCAATTCTCAATTGCTCTAGCCCTTGCTTCTTTTAAAAACACATTCATTCTTAGTTTTAAAAATAACTCTTAGCTTTTTATAGACTATTTTCGCTATCAACATTATTTATGCAGATGATAAATGAATGTTGTGGTATGTCTCATTACAGCATTTCTTGGGCCGAACTCATTATCTCTGTTATTCTTCTAGGGTTTCGAGGTATACTAGTCCTAACGTCAACAAAGATGTGAACATTTATTCCACAGGAGGAATCATGGGAGCAACAGGGTCAATAGTAGCAACAATTTCTGCAGTGAAGCACACCGTCGATTTAGTAAATATAATTCGTGAAAGTGCCAAGTCACTTAAAGATGCAGAAAACGATTTGAAACTAGCAGAGTTACTCGGCTCACTCGCCAAAGTTAAAACTAACGTTGCAGAAATTGAAAATCAATTAACTGAGAAAGATAGAGAGATTCGTGGGCTTAAGGCAAAGTTAAAACTTCAATCCGAAGTAGACTGGCAAGATCCTTTTTATTTTAAAAAGCTTGAAAATGGAAACCTTGATGGACCATTCTGTCAGCAATGCCATGATAACGATCACAAATTGATTAGAGTTCCCAAAGCGGATTCACCTTGGCTTACTTGCAACACTTGTAAGTCTAACTTTGAAAACAAGAGTTACGTTCCTGTAGATTATTCTGGTGGCTATTCTGCTGGTGGGCCAAACGACTGGATGGGCTAAGTACCTATTAAGTCTCATAGGTGTTCTAACAGCTCTTCTATTTCGGATGTTAAATAGTAAGTAGATCCGTTATCCATCGAAATTAAATTACCCTCAGATTCCTCGAAATTTTCATAGTCAGATTTGGCAATTTCCCACGAAACGGGATCTAATTCTTTCATAATGGTAACGGCATCGAAACTCATCCATCCTATAGTTACAGTTTCGTTTTCAAGAGTCGACCTTACTGATTCCTCAAATGCCTCTTCAGTATTCACGGGAGTGAGTTTTTCGTTTAAAATTTCTTCTATTACCCAGTCTAGACCATATTCGCAGCCGTTCGGAGTCGATCTCATCAAGTCATCGCTACCACACGACTGGCATCGTCCATTTGGACAAACATGATAGCAAGAGTAGCAAAATGGGTTGGAATAATTCGAAGCTAAAATTTCAAGTTTAGATTTAAGATCAGAGTTCATAAGATTTCTCCTGTTTTTGTTTGTGAGCCGCTCTTGTTTGAGCGACCTCTTCAAAATCATTGAGAGGTCCGAGGAGTCGGTGAAAACCCACACCCTAAGAATCTCCAGCCCCGAACGAGCTACTGCGGCAGGAGGTGTGAAAATTTAGAATAAATTGGCGCATCCTCCGTGCTGAGGGGGTGAAATAGAGATTTTTAGGGTGTGAGGGCCAACCATTAAAAACAGGTGAGTTGAACTTCTATTTTTTCTTGGTATCTAAAAATATAGAAAGATGCCTGCGAGGCATTAGGAGCGACATTATTTTCAAACCTTGACCTACAACATGACCACTCATTACTCAAAAATGAACACTGAAAAGTAAAGTTTCGAGCTATTTTGATTTTTTAAATCTAATACTCTGGGCCAGTGTCCAGAAGGCGAAAAATTTAACCAACACGATTCGACAAGTATTGACGTGACGTGTAGAATATAACAAGTTGTGAAGTAGGATAAAGTACATATGGCTACGTCAGACCAAATTAAAGCACTTATAAAGAGTCACTCTGAGGGCGACGATAGTCGGTTCTATTCCATTGCAATGCAAGTAGCTGCGCAAGCGGCGAAGCAAGGGCATTCCAAATTAGCCGACGAACTAAAGAGTTTAATTGATGATGCAAAAGAAAAGGGTCACCTTTTAAAAGTTAGGGACACTCCAAACACGGTTTTTATCAGTCAACCAAGAGGTGAGCTAAGTTCAATTCTTTCTGTAAGCTATCCAGATGATGGTTTGAATTCGTTAATATTGCCCTCTGGAACGTTAGAGAGATTAGACAGAGTAATACGAGAACATAAAATGCAAGATAAGCTTCGTTCTAAAGGTTTGCAGCCTCGTAGAAAATTGCTACTAGTGGGTCCACCGGGATCTGGTAAGACTTTGACTGCGTCGGCGTTAGCTGGGGAGATGGATCTTCCTTTGTACACAATTCAGTTGGATGGATTGATTACTCGATACATGGGTGAGACCGCCGCAAAATTAAGGTTGGTATTTGAGAATATTCAAAAAATTCGTGGTGTGTATTTGTTTGATGAATTCGACGCAATTGGTGGTCAGAGATCGTTTACGAATGATGTCGGGGAAATTAGAAGAGTGTTGAATTCTTTTTTACAGTTTTTAGAGCAAAGCAGTGCAGAGAGTCTTATCATAGCAGCTACAAATCATCCGGAGCTTTTAGATGTGGCTTTGTTTCGTAGATTTGATGATGTGCTTGAGTATAATTTGCCTAGTAACGGTCTAGCTTTAAAGTTATTTAAGGATCGTTTGTCTCTTATGGATACAAAAAAAGTTGATTGGAAAAAAATTGTATCTGAATCACAGGATTTAAGTTTCGCTGAAATAACTAGAGTGTGTGAAGAAACTGTTAAAGAAAGTGTTTTATCAGATGTTGAGAGTGTATCAACAGAAAATTTAGTTGCACATATTAGAGATCGAAAGTTATCTAAAAAATAACTTTTATGGCTCAAAATTATAAAAACAATTTACCGCATCTTATTTTAAATAACTCTGGACACTCTGAAAGTTACTCATCTCCAAGCTCTGCTTTTACTGGCAAGAAATATCCGAGTAGACCTAATCGCAAAAATCACGCGAAGAAATTATTAACAGCACTTTATCAGGTTAATAAAGTGCTGCGAGAAGAAATGACGAATCAGCCTCAAAAGGGTGGGAGTTACATAGAAATTATCGGCCTACCTGGATTTGATTTGAAAACAGAAAGCCTGGAAAATAAACGAAAAGGTATAACCTTACTAAACGTAAGGGAGTTACCCGACAAGGAAAAAGCGGCTACTGTTTTTATTCCTCACAAAGATTTAAATTATTTTGTAAATAAAATTGAAGATTACAAAGAGGGACCGGGACCTAACAAAAAGAACGCTCCCAACAATGATCTCGCCCGAAGTATTGAAAAAATCCAAACAGTTACCTTTCTCTCATTTTATACAGACGATATTTCGTTACTTCCCAATGATTCTCATACGAAAATTTGGTGGGAAATTTGGATCAAAAAAAGTGAAGAAAATAGAAATCAATACTTTTCATTTTTACGTAAAAATCAAATTAAGCACGGCACTTCTTATTTAGACTTTACAGATTTAACTATTGTTCCAGTTGAGTCATCGATAGATTTGTTGGTTCAACAAATTCAAAGTTTTGGTTTTATTGCTGAAATAAGAATCGCTAAAGATGTAGCAGTTGAGTTTGTAGATATGAATAATATTGATCAACGAGATTGGGCAGATGAGCTTCTTAGAAATGTTCGTGTGCCATCTGCTGACTCGCCATTTGTTTGTTTGCTGGATACCGGTGTGAATGATGCACATAGTTTGTTGCGGCCAGCGCTCGCAGCTACAGATGTGCACAGTGTGGTTGTTGGTCAGAACGGGATTGATTCTCATGGGCATGGGACTACGATGGCTGGTCTTGCTGTGTGGGGCCAGTTAGATCGGGCGCTACTAGCCCGTGGTACGGCCGAAATGCCTATTAGATTAGAATCCGTAAAGGTGCGAACGAATGTTCCTAATAATTTACCTTTGTATGGCAATCTTACTCAAGAGGCAGTGGCAAGAGCTGCAGTTACAAATCCAAATGTAAATCGCGTAGTATGTTTGCCGATTTCATTTCCACCATACGCGCACAGAGGAAGTCCTTCTTCATGGTCAGCTGCGATTGATGATATATGTTTCGGTAAAGTTACTGGCGATAAAATGTTGCTGATAGTTGCTGCGGGCAACATTGTAAATGATCCTACAGACTATCCAAATGAAGCATTAACGAGTTCTATTCATGATCCTGGTCAGTCTTGGAATGCTCTTACGGTAGGGTACTTTGCAAATAAAGATCAAATTACGGATACTGCCTTTGCTGGATGGACCCCACTTGCTCCATTAGGTTCTTTAGGTCCATCTTCAAGCACTTCGTTAACTTGGCAAAGAAACAAGTGGCCTGTAAAGCCAGATGTGGTATTTGAAGGTGGTAATTTTGGATTTAATCCTGCAAATAATACTAGTGATACTCCTCCAAGTTTGCAGATGTTAACCTTGCATCATAGGTTTCCGCACGAGTATTTTAATTTAACAATGGAGACGAGCGCTGCAACTGCCCTTTTAAGTAGATTTGCAGCGATTATTTTTAAAACATATTCTTTTCTATGGCCAGAAATGGTTAGAGCACTTATCGTTCATTCGGCATCATGGACCGATGAAATGTTGAAACTTATGAATTTGACGACCAAGGGCGGTCGCGAAAGTTTATTGAGAACGGTCGGCTACGGAATTCCCGATTTGAATAAGGCTTTAAAGAGTGCAACAAATGATTTAAATTTGTTAATCCAAGATGAAATTTCTCCCTTCACTGAGAAGGGAAAAATGAATGAACTTCGAATGCATAAACTACCTTGGCCTAAGCAAGCACTTGAGAGCTTGGGTACATTAGATATTCAGATGCGTGTAACTCTTTCATATTTTATTGAACCCGATCCAAGTTCTAGAGGTTGGGACTATAAGTATCAGTATTCGTCGTATGGGCTAAGATTTGAAGTGCAAAAGAGCGATGAGCCAATAGGCGATTTTAGAGCTCGAGTGAATGCCGCCAGCCGAGACGAAGATGATGATGGTGTTCATGAAGGTGACACAGATTGGTATTTCGGAAAAAAGATTAGATCAAAAGGATCGGTTCATTCAGATTACTGGGAAGGAACTGCAGAAGATTTGGCAACTCGCGACCATATCGCAGTTTATCCAACCTCTGGATGGTGGAAAATTAAAGATTTTAAAAACAATGTCAATCGGTCTACCAGGTATGCATTGATAGTAAGTATAAGTACGCCAGATCAAGAAACTGACATTTACAATATCGTAAAAAATGAAATTGTAATACCAATTGAAGTTTAGCATTGTAACTGCTTTTCATCTGGACATTGATTTCAAGTTAACAGTGAGTCGTATTAGTATTCAGATGGCCATAGGTTATCTCCAATCTTAATTGAATGCGTGGCGGTGTTGTGACGACATGTATGCGGGTTGGTTCGCAATATCTTCATCTGAGCTCGCGACTTAAAATTTTGATGAAGTGGAGGGCTTCGAAGCAACTCAACGTCAAATTCTTCTGGTCTACGTTTACAAAGCACTCCAAACTTTAAAAACAGGTGAGTTGAACGTCTACTTTTTCTTTGTATCTAAAAATATATTCGGACTTCCCCAATTAGAGGCTCTAGATTGGTATAAAAGTTGAGCCTGTGATTTCCAAACCCATCTTTGTAAAACGTCTATTTTTCCAATTGCCGCCGCGCCAATTACTATAGTCATAATGAATGGAATTAGTTTATCGAAGTTCAAGTTGGCCTCCTTTAGAGTACAATAGTTTTGTTTTCAAATCGTTGTAAAATGTTAAGAATGGTCGTTCGTTTCCATTCGCGATGTTTGCGAGTCCTAATTTTCTTGTCGTTCAGATAGTGAGTAATGCTCGTTGCGGACTGTCCAATCTGCCATTGGTTCCAAATTATTTGCAGAACTGGAAATTCTTTTTGGTCCTTTTGTAGCTTACCTTCGAGGTATACGTAACCAAAGGGTGGTGCCGCTGAGCTTTTATATTTCTGACGCGAAATTTTTCTAGAATTGGCGGAATTCTTTGGCCGCAGTGTCGCTCCGCCTTTAACAAGGTGGTCTCGGGCGGTTGTGCAAGCAAATCCGGTTAAGTTTGAAACCTCTGATAAAGAGTAGCCCTGCAAGTAAAGAGGGCTGCAAACATTGAAAATTCGGGAAATGTCTTTTTGAAATAGTTCAACAAAATCATGCTGTTGGTAATAGTTGCAGGTTCTCAGGGGTTGGCTACCAAATTTTCCTATAAGCGAACCGGAGATCGACAGATTCTGGTTCGAACCATCTGCCGCTAAACGAGAGCGGCGCCTCGGGAAACTTTTAAGCCCGGTAAGAAAACGTCAAGCCGTAGAAATGCTAAAACAAAAACACTGTGTATCTGAAAGACGAGCTTGTCGGGCCATTAATCAGCCACGTTCCACACAAAGACATAAATTTGCGGACGAATCATCGGATTCAATTTTAATTCGCCAGCGAGTTATTGCTTTGGCGAAAAAATATGGTCGCTATGGCTATCGCCGAATCTGTGCTTTGCTAAGGACGGAAGGGTTTCATGTAAATGTAAAACGCATTTACAGAATTTGGCGACAAGAAGGATTAAAAGTCCCGTCTAAGCAACCCAAAAAAGCAAGGCTGTGGCTAAATGATGGCTCGTGCATAAGACTTCGCCCCGAGTATCGAAACCATGTTTGGAGCTATGACTTTGTGGAAGACAAAACTCATGATGGCAGAAAATTTAGAATGCTAAATATTGTTGATGAGTACACGCGTGAATGTTTGGCAATCCGAGTGCGCAGGAAGCTAAACTCGCGTGATGTGTTGATGGCGCTATCAAAATTGTTTATCCAGCGTGGAGTTCCTGATTACGTTAGATCAGATAATGGAGCTGAGTTTGTGGCAAAGATTGTTCGAAAATGGTTTGCAGATACCGAAGTAAAAACGCTTTACATTGCGCCAGGAAGTCCGTGGGAAAATGGTTACTGCGAGTCATTCAACGGAAAGCTTCAGGATGAATTACTAAAAGGAGAAATATTTTATACACTCAAAGAAGCACAAATTTTAATTGAGCGCTGGAGAGTTGAATACAACACGATCAGGCCGCATAGCAGTCTTGGTTATAGACCGCCAGCACCTGAAACTTTAACAAACAATCAAACACAAGTTGATTTTAAATATGTCTCTTAGTATTTGGATCAACATCTGGGAGCAGGTCAGTTCTTCGGTCAAAAATTACAGCGGCTTGTTTGGTGGACCAAAAGGGGTTTTAGAAATTAAGAACTCGGTCGTAACGAACGGCTCATTTATTTCCGGAAATATTACAGTCGATAATTCAACAATCTCTTCGGCGCAAATAGAAGGAATGGAGTCAGATTCGGGCTGGTCACCTTTAGATAAAAAAACCACGATCAACTATGCCGATATTAGCAATATAGTTAATGAAGTGATTGATAACAACTACGAGCCGCCAATAAAAATATACGGAAATGTGAATGTAGTTGGAACAGAAAATAAGCGTGTAAAAGTAATTAAAGAGTTTTCACCGACTAGTGTAGTAGGAAGTGATTTTATAAGTGAAGTACCGATAGACAATCCTTACATTTTCGGTCTCCTACAAGAAGTCAATTTAACAGAAGGTGTTGTTGTGAAAGATTCCATCATTGGCGCTATGGACTCGTCGATAAGCAATTACAGGCCAATTAGAATTCTGGAAGAATCAAATATCAATGGTTCAATTCTATACGGTTCCCTAGATATTCTTGGTGGCAGTATAATTGAAAAAAGCTTTTTAAGTAAACGCGGAGGCTCATCCACCATTGTAAAAGCTTCTACAGTTAGCCATAGCAACGTAAATGGTTATGGTAAAGTACTTAGTTCAACGATAAAAAATGGCAGCGCAGTCGGAACTGTGGTAAACGGGATCACCGCTGAAGAAACACCATTTGAAATCAGTGCCTCTAGTTCAATTGATGGCTCAAGCGTATTTGGCAGTAGTGTGCTTAGCAGTAAGATTGAGAAAAATTCTTCGGTGTTGCAAAGTGCAGTAATAAATAAGAGTTTAGTTTCAAAATCCTACATTAGTGAAAGTACGATTGACGCATCAAAAGCCATAGAATCTAGTACTGTATATAGTTCGCAGATAACCACTGGTTCTGAAATTATTCAGTCGTTTATAAATAGTTCTGTGGTTAATAACTCAAAAGTGATGGGTGAAAGTACTGTGGGCAGCTCGACAGTAGTCAACTCAACCCTAAACACTATTTATGCTTCTTATTCGGCTAACATTTTAAATTCGATACTTATGGGTCCTTTGGATTTCAGCGGTAAGTCTGTTAGCAGTAAGAAATGCTATTTAAATTTGGAAACACCGGATCAGTATGATTCAGTTTGTGAACCTTTGAGTCTTCCCTAGTAAGGAGTTTTATGAAGTTTGGTAGAGTATTTTTAGTGATATGTTTAATGAGTTTAACATCCTTAAGTCATGCCAATCCTTGTTATAGGTCAAAAGGCCACCTGCACAAAAATGGTGGAGGCTTTGTGGCTGATAGTGCTAAAGTCGACGAGACGGCGTTTATCGACCGGGCAGCTCAGGTTTGTGGAAATGCTCAAGTTAAAAATTCGGCGAAAATATTAAATGCGGCGATTGTCGATGAACAAGCTATTGTTTCTGAAAATGCCGTTATCAGTGTCATGGCAAAAATATCGGGTAAGTCTAGTATTTCTGGAAATGCAGTGGTGACTGGTGGCGCCAAGGTGTTCGGTGATGCTAAAGTATTTGAAAATGCGAAGGTCAGCGGTATGGCGCAAGTCTACCAGCAAGCGAGTGTGTCGGGACTTGCTAGTGTAACCGGAAGCGCTAAAGTATTTGGCCAAGCGCAAGTTAAAGGTAATTCAAAGATTAATAAAGACACACAAGTAGATGGCGATAGAATAATAAATGAAAAATAATCGAACTTTAGCAGAGGAGATTTCTTGAGAGCTAATTTAGTATGCAATAAATTTCTATTCTCATATCTAATCGTGATCGCATATGCCACTAATGCGTTTGCAGGAAGAATAGATGTAACAGACGACAATTCACCTTATCTGACTTACAAGTATTTTCAAAGCATATCTAACACCTCTCCTCCAAATGTAAAATTCTACCCGAACAAAGATTTTAAAGGAATACCGGCAATTGTTATCGACGCTAAAGGGCTAACAATTGAAGATAAGTTAGTATGTGCCTGGAGGGATACATATAAAGAGAGTTATGACATGAGGGTTTTGCTTAGTACTGACCCCAAAAATAAAGCAGAGGAAAGTTGTTCTAGAACAGGACCAATTATATCACAGTATGAATTGTTTCGAATCGAAGTAAAAAACGATCTATCAAATGATTTCTACGAAGTAACGTTTAATGACAAGCCTCTATACTTAGATAAAAAACAAATGAACGATTTTGATTTTCACGAGTCAGTCTTAACTCAAGAGAAAGAAAACCTAAAATCAAATGCAGACGCATACAAAAACCTTAAAGAGCAAGATAAAAGCTTGAGAGTTTTTTTGGAAAATTTTAAAAAGTGCATTAATAAAAAAGACAAGTCTTGCTTGCCGCAAGGAGATCAAAATGAAGCTCTAGATGAAGGGTGGCAAGACTATGTATGTGCATACCATAA
>TARA_B110001454_G_C12723232_1_pt1 | contig 29936 bp, 29 predicted proteins | sample TARA_B110001454 | Tara Oceans TARA_B110001454 (sample SAMEA4397004) | marine metagenome | biome: Polar Biome; feature: [MES] marine water layer (ENVO:01000295) within the mesopelagic zone...; material: water (ENVO:00002006), including particulate matter (ENVO:01000060) such as...... | reverse complement strand
TTTGACGATATTTTACTTGGCCTTAGCCGCAGGCTAAGGGGCCAGTTCAGTTTACTTAACAATAAACTCTTTCCATTTGTTAATCTGCTGCGTAGTCAAAGACGCATAGCAAACCGTCCCTTCGGTAGCCGCTTCTTTACGGGCAATGCGAGTATCTCGATCTAAATCGAAAATTTTATATTCGGATGATTTAGGAAAGAACAATTGAACACTTTTTTGCATTTCTAGAACTGAATCCGCCATCAACTGTTTCAATTGATCCATTCCTTGGCCAGTCAGGGCGCTGACGAAAACTCTAGGGTAGTGTTTAACTTTGAATTTACGATCAGGGCTGGCGATATCAAATTTGTTAAAGACGTGGATAATTTTTTTATCCTGCCATTTAAATTCTTCGATCAGTTTCTCAACGACCTCGATTTGTCGTTCCATATTTGGCGATGATAAATCGACAACATGAAGTAACACATCGGCCTCACCAGACTCTTCCAGTGTGGCTTTGAAGGCTTCGATTAATTGTACCGGTAATTTGCGGATGAACCCAACCGTGTCTGTCACAACAGACGGTGGTCCGTCTTGAAGGAATACCTTGCGAGTCGTGGGATCTAGTGTTGCGAACACTTGATTCTTGGCTAGGACTTGTGCGCCAGTTAAGCGATTTAAAATCGAACTTTTCCCCGAGTTCGTATAACCAATTAATGCAAAACTTGGAATTTCGTGACGACGTCGTGCGGACCTGTGTTGTGACCGGTTTTTGCTAACCGAATCTAACTTTTTCTTGATCAATGAAACACGCTCGCGAATTCGACGACGGTCGTTCTCTAGAGCCGATTCGCCGGGACCGCGTGTTCCAATACCGCCACCTTGGCGAGATAATGATCCCATCCACGCGTCGACCATGCGAGGCATTTGATCTAGCAGCATGGCTAGTTCCACCTGAAGTTTTCCTTCAAATGTTTGTGCTCGCTGCGAGAAAATATCTAAAATAATTTGATTGCGATCTAAAACTTTAACGCCAATAGCTTGTTCTAAGTTTCTCGTTTGCACGCCAGACAAAATATGATCCACAACAACCAGTTGTGCTTGAAACTCGATAGCGAGTTCGCGCACTTCTTGAACTTTTCCTGTTCCGATTAAGGTAGCTGGGTTCCAAGAGGGTAGGATTTGAGTGATTGAGGCAACAACGGAGCCGCCTGCGGCGCCTACGAGCTCTTCCAGCTCGAATAAGTTTTCTTTTACTTCCATCAGGGAGTCAGATTTTAAACCGACACCGATAACAATCGTTTTTTCGTTATTGAATATGCGCGACTTCTGGAATGTATCTAACTTTTCCTTGTCGTTCTTTTCATATTTGTCATTACCTCTAATTGTGCTACCCCTGTTAAACGTTTAAGCCGACCAAGGCCTATATAAATAGGATAGACCCGGGCGCAGAAAAAACAAAGATTTTTTTCGTTAGGATTGCCTTAAAATGCATAAAATATACTTATATGAAAGATAATGGGCGAGACGAGATAGAAATGACGATATCGTTTTAGGAAATTTTCGAGTGAGGGGAAAACGGCGGATAAGGCGCATTTTCTGGTTTTTCGCGTGTTTCCATTCGATAGCTATTGCCTTCAAATGTGCGCGGTGAAGACTGTTTCTTAAATTTTAAAATCTTCTCTATCCATTGTGCGCAGTAAAGAGGAGCTTGTTCAAAAATCAAATGTTCGCCATCTTTAATATTCAGCCAGCTGCTTTTTTTAGAGTCTGGCAGGCGAGTCCAAATTTCGTAGTATAAAGATTTGGGTACAAGGGTATCGTGCTCAACAGTAATTAAGTGAACCGAATGATCGGGAAGTAGGTCAAAATACTCGAACGCATTAAATGGCATGATCCCTTCAGTTAGATCCATAGATACACGGCGAATATTATTGTCGGGAATGTGTTTAGAAAAACGAAAATTCATATAATCCCGAATCATTTTTTTATAGCCGTCGCCCAGTACACTCATTTGTGGTTTGAACATATTAAGGTTTTTCAAAAATCCCATTTGCCCGGCCCAGATTCGCTGAATAGGAAAAGCTAAATCCAATCGAATGATATACGGAAGAAACAGAATCAACTTATCAATTAAATCTGGAAACAAAGTTGCTGTTCGAATAGCGACGCCGCCGCCGTAAGAGAAGCCAAGTAGATGAAACTTAGTTTTAATTTTTAAAGAATCCCAAACCTCTTTTACGGCTTGAGCCTGTTCGTCGACCGAGATTACAAAATCTAACTCTTTACCATTGCTTGCTGCGATTTCTTCATCCAGCGATTTACCTTGGCCGATGAGATCAATAAATAAGGTGGACTGATTGTCGCTGAGGTACGACTTAACGGGTGCCCATGATTCGATGGAGTCGGCTAACCCATTTAGAAAAACAACGACCTCGGTGTTATCTCTATAGTCCAACTCGTAGTAGACAGTTCGATTTCGGCTAGTTTTGAAGAAAGACTTTTTTACTGTTTTCTGAATAACGTTTGCCTCTGTTAATGCTTGGGAGTGTCGATTCGAGTCAGCCAGTTTGTAATTTGTGGCCACACACTCTTTTGGGCGCGAGATCCTAAGATAGATCCAATATGCCCACCTTGAGATGTGATGGATTCAAAATCAACGTCCTTATCAAGATGATAGTTTTGCATTGTGGAATTGAAAAGAACTATATGATCGTCGGAGGCTGCAATGTTTAAAACAGGACTTTGGAGTTGTTTTAGAGAAAGAGTTTGGCCATGGAAATACATATCGCCTTTTAATAGGGCGTTCTTTTTATATAATTCGTCGATCAACGTTAAAAAACAACGACCGGGGAAAGAAACATTATCTTGGCTCCAGACTTCAAGAGCCCAGAAATTTTTCATAAATTCAGGGTTGTTCATTTCTTTGACTAGTTTTTCTAATTTGTGCCAAGGCAACATAGGCTTTAACATTTGAAATGAAGTCTGTAAAACCCACCAAGGCATGCTGCCGTAGGCCTTGGTTACGCTTTCTGGGCGGAATTGATTTTGTTTTACCCAAAGACCTAATTTTCCACCATGTTCAAAATCAATAGGCGCTGTTAATAACATCAAACCATTTACGCGATCACCGAAGAGTAATGTGTAGATAGTTGCTAAAGTTCCTCCGAGACAGTGACCTAATATATTAACTTTATCTGTTTTTGCATCGGCCGTAACTAAATCGACAAAATAATCTAGGCGTTGTGCAACTAGCTGCTCTAAAGTCAACCAGTTGTCCTCATCATAAGGCGTACCCCAGTCTAATAGATAAATATCAACCCCTTGAGAAAGTTGATATTCGATAAAGCTTTTTCCAGGAAGTAAATCCAAAACGTAGTATCGATTGATCATGGATGGGATGATGAATAAAGGAGTTCGTAGTGACGTTGCGGCGGCTGAAGCTGGTTTTTTAAAACGCAAAAGTTTCATTCCGCTAATTTGCGCTATAACATCGTAGGGAGTTGGCGCAATGGGAAGTTTATCTTTTAAGAAGGGTTTAAGTTTTTCTTTTAAATTAAGTCCTTCGGGAGCTAAATTAAACAAATTCATAAATTACACCATCTTTGAAATCGGCTGATCGGCTTTTCTTTTTTCTAGAACAGTGATTGTTCGAGGCTCAGCTGATTTTTGGTTGATGTTTGAAATGTCACCGTAAGGACGTTTTAGGCGCAAAACTTCTTTTTCCATTTGATGAATTTTGAATTGTAGTTCGTGTAGCATGTACAATGTGCGCTCTTGATCTTTCTTGTTTGGGAGTTGCACGTTTTTCCAAAGTTTTTCAAAACTAAAATTAACTAATGATTTAATCTGCGATTGAGTGTTAAGGACAATCGACAAAGTATTTAAAAGCTGCGGGTTCGTGCTGAGCTTTTCTAAAATCGCTTCCATTTTAAGTTCGAATTCTTTTGTCGACTTTGAAGAAAGTAAATTAGACATTTCTGTTTTTGCTTGTTGAAGTTTAGGTATTTGAAGCTGATCCATCCATTTAAACATAGCCACCTCACTTAATAAGATGTAGATAGTTAAGCATGGACTAAAACCGAGTTGCAATCTTTTAAAGCATTAAAATAAATTGTTGGCGTGAGTTAATGTAAGAAAATAAATATGAAAAAAACTAAAGCAAATACTGCAAAAAATAAAAACGAAAACACGAAAGAAAATAGCAGAGACAGAAACGATGAGTTGGAAATTGGAGCAGATATTCTAATTAGAAAATATGAAAATCGTAGGCTCTATAGCGTGAATCACAAGAGTTATATTAACCTGGATGACATCTCTAGCTACATCAATGATGGTAAAAAAATAAAAGTCGTGGAAGTGACGACTGACAAGGATATTACGTGCGACATACTTTTGCAGATCTTGCTACAGCAAGGCAAGGCGGATTTAATTCCTCAAGAGGTGTTGGAAATTATGGTTCGTATGAATAATGCCTGGTTAAGAAAATTTTGGTCACCGTATTTTGATAAATCAATCAGAATGATTTTTGAATTGAATCCTTTGCTGAATGGTTCAACTAAGGATATATTTAAAAACTGGTTCCTAAAGTAAATACTCATTAGAATTTTCGCTCTATACATCATGCTGCAAACGCAGCAAAAAATGTTTTGACGTTGTTTTTAAAATAGTCGCATACTTGGAAAAAAGGCGAGGAAAGTATGACTACTAAAGATACGACCTTAGAACGAAGACCGCATAAAGAAGTAAAAACAATAAACATAGCCAAGGAGGAATCAATGGCCGCTCACAAAGAATACTCTGCAGAAAATCCACTTTTAAATTACGCTGGACAAGCACAAGATGTTTGGAAAGAAATTTATGGATACCAAGTTAAAACTACACAAACATTGCTTGATCAAGTAATGAAGTGGGGTCAGACATACACAGACCACGTGTACACTCAAGTGAACGAAGCTTCTCGTTTATCTCAAGAGTACTTAAAATCAGGCGCGCACATCGCTGATGAAATCAGAAAAAACTACTCTCAAATGTCAGAAAAAATGACTAAATAATCTCCCCTAAGATTATTGGTTACCCTAATCAATTCAATTTGATTACCTAGGAGGCTCCGGCCTCCTTTTTTTATCCTAAATGACTACTTATTGCTAAGACCGTCTCATTTTGGCATTTTTAAAAATTCAAGTTGATCTAAGAGATTCCCGAACAGTCGTGGTATGCTTATATGCGCGCGAATCGCTTTATTCTTTATTTTTGTTTGTCTATCTGCGTGCGACGGTCCTAATGGTACGACTGATGCTAAAACATCAAATAGCGGCGCTCACAATGACGATGGTTTTCAAGTTTCTTTCAAAGTTAACAATGGCGCCAGTATCACGTCTGAGCTGGTTGTTGCATTACAGTTCTCAGTTTCTGGAGTTGATGAAATGTATATTACCCAGGAAAGCGCTTGTAATATTGGCGGCACCTGGGAACCCTATAAAACTTTTAAGCAGTGGACGTTGCAGAAGTCAAATGACATGAACTTTTTTTATTTGAAAGTACGAAAAGGGAATCATGTGTCAGATTGTCATTTCGCCAGTATCGAACATGACGCTACTGTTCCTAGTTTTCAATTGGTAACTCCAGCGGATAATTCCACGTTAGTAAATGCAAATCAGCTATCTTTGGCTGGCACTTGCAGCGAAGATTCTGTTATTACGATAGTGATTAATAGTGTAGCGGCCACGACAGCTTCGTGTACGGGTGGAGTCTGGGGTAAGCTGATAGACGTAACTTTATTACCATCTGGCTCATTTTCTGTGCAAGTCAAAGCAACGGATCTGGTTGCGAACAATTCGCCAGTTCAAAACTTCACTTTTATAAAATAGTTTTTAGGAGGCCGGTGAAATTTTCGGTTTCTGCGTGTGCTTAATCGGTAGGTCGATTCCGAAACATGTATTGGATTTTGATTCATCTATATAGAATCGGCCTTTGTGATTTTCTACAATTGTACGACACAGACTTAAACCGATGCCAGTTCCTTTTCCGGCTTCCTTTGTGGTGAAGAATGGTAACATGATTTTATCTTTGATAACTGCTGGAATCCCGTTACCGGAATCGCTGAAAGAAATTTTAATCATTCCATCGGCAATCTGGGAATTAAGACGAATCCATCGTTCTCCGTTTTGATCTTTGATCGCATCCACGGAATTGTTAATTAGGTTTATAAAAACTTGCGACAATAACCCTGGGTTGCAATCAATCTCTAACATGGATTCTAAGTCTATTTCGATTTTAATTTCGTGTTGTTTTAAGTTGTCGCTGGACACTGTTACAATGTCGTCAATGATGCCTCGTAAGTTAGTGCGAACAAATTCATTTGTGTTGTTTTCGCGTGACAATGACCTCATGCTTTTTACGATTTTCGAAATTCTTAAGGTAGTTGATTCGATTTTTAATATAGTTTGATTCATTTCAGACGGACTTATTTTGTTTTCCTCAATCAAACGTTTGACGTGTTCGACACGTCCTAAAATAATTGTCAGTGGATTATTAATTTCATGAGCGATGCCAGCGGCCATTTCTCCCAGGGCTGTTAATTTAGAGTGAGCCAAGGTATGCAGCTTTTGGTTCTCAATTTCCTCTTGGGCCTTTTTTAGTTCGGTTATATCTCGGCAGGTGAGCAGTACGAATTCTACTTGGTTTGGAATCTCTGCATGAAAGATTGGATTCGCCGTTAGTTCTAAATAGGATACTGTGTGGTCGGGCTTTTTGACAATAACAGGAAAGTTTTTAATAGTCTTGCCCGTCAATCTCGCCACTGTGGAGGGGTACTGTTCGGGATGCAGTGGCGTCACGCCATCAGCAGCCATTATGGACCATTGCGGGTTTAAAAAGTGATGGTTAAGAATTTCGTCTGTTGTTAAACCCACAACTCGGCTCATTGCTTGGTTTAGTGTTAGTATTTCACCCGCCTGGTTAAGCAAGCTAACGCCTTCATGCAGATTTGCCATGACAATATTTTTATGTAATTCAAGTGCGACACTTTTATTAATCAGAAAAACTTTTTGCCACGTTAAAAAATAGCCGACGATTGCCGCACAAATTAAACAAATAATACCTAGTTCCGAAGGCATGTTTGGGTTGGGCGGTAGATGGACTGTAGTGTAAAAAATGAATGCCAGTGAAGGAAGGTTGAGAATCACTAAGGATGTTTTGTAAATAAAAACACCAGATAGGCCAACTACAGCCAATACACAAACTACAATATGTATTGGTGTCAGTCCTGACTCGTAATATAGAACTACCATTCGTGTTAAGAACGCGGAGCCTGCCAATGCTAAACCCGACTCTACTATACGGTAGCTCTTTGTCTTTTTTGAAGTCATATACGCAGCTAAACAAAAAAGTATTACAAAAAATATTCGATGCGTATTTCCCATTGTGCTGCCATTGGGTACGAAAAGTTGAATCGCGGTGCCTGATACCAATACAACGGCGGCTGCCGCTAGCGAAATCGTTTTAATCAGTGACCTCTGAATATCGAAAAGTTCACTTTTGCTTTGGACGCGTAATTTTAACTTCATGTCTGCTATAAATCGACGTTTTTTGACACTTTCTTAATGGAGTTGAGCTTTAAAACACAGCTAATCCAGAGATCTTGATAGTTCGTTTTTAGATGGGCTTGCGGTGCGCTAACTTCATGGGCTGCCGATTCTGGGACACAAAGGGACACTGGCTGTAGTCAAATTTTGTGTGCCATTTGCAGAAAGTGTGGGGGATTTAAATGGTTTTCCATTTTTGACACATGTTTTCGACCCTAGTGTTTCAAACTGAAATAGGCCGGGGTTTTGCTGTGTGTATAGGTAAGAGGATGTATTTATGAGCCACATGTTATTGTGTTTACTTTTTATTTTCATTTCAACGTTCGCGCTATCTGCAGAGAAACAAAATCGCATTAAATGTTCGATCTTGGGTCCTGAAGATAAAGTGTATTATTTCGACACTCAGACAAAACGATATCGTTTAAGTATTCATGAGAAAGGTCGTCCAAAAACATCTCTTTCGCGCCAAATCAGGCAGCAAGTGACGCCGATAGAGACCACTAAAAAAGTTTCCTATGCGTTTCATATCGACGACCGTACAGAAGTCAGTGTGGACATGGATATGGATACAAATCGTGGAACGGGTGAGATCAAATTAAGGGCTAAAGGTCACACTAAAAAATTCGACGAATGCGAATTTGTTGCGGCCACTAACGACAATTCTATCTAAATTATTTTCCTCTCGACTTCATATAAGTTTTTGGATATCTAAATTCACAACCTAAAAAGTGAGTGGAAAATGTCTGAAAAATCAGTGTCTACTAAGTCTTCTTTTTCTCAATTTCTTTCTGCGATTAACCTGACAGTTTTGGTAGCTGGCCTTGGGTATTTCGTGGATATGTTTGATATTACTTTATTCGGTGTTGTTCGTGTTGCGAGCCTTAAGGACCTAGGTATTAGCGATCCTCAAGAGATTCTGCGTTCGGGTGTTCTGCTTTACAATGCGCAAATGATAGGGATGATGATCGGCGGCCTGTTATGGGGCGTGTGGGCAGACAAGCGCGGTCGTTTAAGCGTGATGTTTGGATCGATAGTTCTTTACTCACTGGGAAATATTGCCAATGCATTTGTTTGGGATGTTAACAGTTACGCAATATGTCGCTTTGTTACCGGGATCGGCTTAGCGGGCGAGCTTGGTGCAGCAATTACTCTAGTTGCGGAATCTCTGCCAAAAGAGACTCGCGGTTATGGAACTACCATAGTCGCGACGCTGGGATTGTTAGGTTCTGTGACAGCGGCTTATTTTGGACAACACATCACGTGGAAGGCGGCCTATATTATGGGCGGGGTGATGGGTTTACTACTGCTTGTGACTCGATTCCGAGTTTTTGAAAGTGGCATGTTTGAAAAGACGCAAAACAATAAAGTAGAACGTGGTGATCTGACGATGCTTCTAAAGAAAGGTCGTCTACTGAAATATTTAAAATGTATCTTTATGGGTATCCCTGTTTACTTTATTACTGGCGTGCTATTTACATTTTCACCAGAGTTGACTCAAAGTCTAAATGTGCAAGGTACGGTGAGTGCGGGCGGAGCGCTTCTGTGGGGATCCGTCGGCCTAGCAATGGGTGACTTTATTTCCGGAATGTTAAGTCAGGCGTTAAAGTCTAGAAATAAGGCAATTACGGTATGCCTGGTTGCCGCGTTCATGTTGATTTTAGCTTATTTAAACATTCAAGGGTTAACTCCGGACGGTATCTATCTAATTTGCTTCTTGTTGGGATCGGCGGCTGGTTACTGGGCGGTATTAGTGACCGTATCAGCCGAACAATTTGGAACTAATATTCGTGGAACCGTAGCAACGACAGTTCCTAATTTTGTTCGTGGTGCTGCCGCACTGGTTGTTAGCTTGTTCTTGTACTTAAAAACTAATTTCTTTACCGCAGATAAGGCCGCACTGGTCGTTGGTGGTTTGTTTTTCGTACTCGCACTTTTGGCGATTTGGACATTGCCTGAAACGTACGGCAAAGATTTAGACTACTTTGAAGAATAGTATGAAATTCACAAAAGCCACGTTTAAATATTTTGATATGGCAAGGAAAAACTCGAATAGCCGTGAATGGTTTGATAAAAACAAAGGCCTCTATGAAGAGGCGGTCAAAAAGCCGCTTCAAGCTTTGTTGATTGAGCTAAATAAAAAATATCAGCGTCAATTACCTAGAATTCAAATTGGTCCCGATAAAATCAGTCGACCTTTAAGACCAAAAAATCGTGCTGAAGACGGCGGTTTGGTTAAAAATAATGTTCATTTTAGTTTGGCGGAAAAAAGGACGTCCTTGTTCGAATGGAATCCTGGGATTTACTTCCAAATGGGTGCCGATAAAGACGATAATTTTTTTGGTTTAGGTTTGTATATGACGTCTAGTCGTCAAACCAGCTTGCTTAGAAACGCTTTAGTGGAGGATTTTGATCGCATTGATGAAATTCTGTCAGATCGAAGACTAAAGAAAACTTGGGGCGGATTAAAGGGTGATGTCTACAAACGGTTTCCTAAGGGTTTTAACCCTGACAGTGAAGCCGCAAAGTATTTAAAATATAAACAGTTCTATTTAGGTAAGAACTATACGCGTGCCGAAATAATAAGTCCCAAATTCGCTAGTCAATTGATGAAAGATTTAGGAGTCGCTTTAGATTTTTTTGCATGGATTAGAGGTACGGTAGGAACCTATTCGCGCTAACGAAACAAGTTCCCTATTTTTTACCTTGAGTCGTCACTAGAGTTAAGAAATCTCTTAATGATATCGCTTTAGAGAACAAGAAACCTTGTCCTTGCTCAACGCCCAAAGCTTTAAGCAGTGATTTTTCTTCTTCGCGTTCAATACCCTCCGCAATAACTTTCATGCGGAGAGACTGCGCTAGGTAAATTAGCGATTTTACGATCGCTAATGCTTTGTCATCGCGAAGCATATCGCGAACAAATGATCTGTCGATTTTGATATTATCCAAAGGCATTCTAAATAAATATTGTAAGCTGGAAAAGCCAGTTCCGAAATCGTCGATAGATAGGCCATATCCAATATCGTGGAACCGTTTCAGTGTATCTAGAGCCAAGGTGCCGTCCATCATCACTCGTTCCGTCATTTCAAGTTTTATGGTGTTAGCATCAAGGCCTTGAGTTGTTCGCATTTTTTCAACGTCTTCGATGAAGTTTGGCTGGCTAAACTGTTTTCCGGAAATGTTGATAGACAGAGAGAATTTTTTGTCGCCTTTCTTTTCTTGAATACTTTTTAAATCTTTAAAGCATTCTTCTAAAATCCAACGTCCAAATGGAATCATGAATGACGAACTTTCAATAACATCCATGAAAATAGCAGGGGAGATCTGTTCACCAGTTTGAGGAAACCAACGAATCAAAGCTTCGGCGCCGACGATTTTGTCACGTGATAGGTCTAAAATAGGCTGGTAATACATAACAAATTCACGATTATTAAAGGCATCTTTCAGTCGTGATTCCAGTTTGATTTTTTGAACGGCTTCAATATCTTCCTGTTGAACTACCTGTGTGCTAAAAAATTCTTTCTTGGGTTCGCGAGTGATAAGGTCATTTTGCGAGCGTAGACGTTTTAGTAAAACGCGCAAAAGTAGTCGCACGACCGTGTCGGTGGCATGCACGCGCTCCATTAACATGTCTTTAGTAACAGGAATCAATTCGCAGTCATCAAGTGTCTTGGCTGATGCTGAGCGGACTTGATTGTCCAGAATAGCCATTTCACCGAAAATTTCACCTTCACCCAAAACGCTTAAAGGAAAATCCTCTTTGTCTTTAGTCAGATAGATTAATACGCGGCCTCTTTCGATAATAAATGCAGATTCGCCCATTTCTCCTTGAAGAAATAGGACGGTGTCCTTGGGGTACTTAACAATAGCAGTTGACGACATAGGACAAGAATACGGTATCCCTTTAATTTTAATCAATATCGTGCGTGAAAACTGGCCTTTAACGCGCCTCGACCAAGGTAGAAGTTGGTGGTGGACCGAAAGACTCATTTTTCATAGAAAGACTAAATGATTAAATCTACTGAACGTGCCGGATCTGAAAAGCCCGATAAAAAAACCACCCCACTGATGAAGCAATACTGGGAAGTTAAGAATCAACACCACGATAAGATTGTGTTTTTTCGAATGGGTGATTTTTACGAGTTGTTTTATTCCGACGCACAGACGGCGGCACCTTTTTTAGGAATTGCGCTGACATCGCGAAATAAAAAAGATGCCGATTCGCCGCCCATGTGTGGGTTTCCTCACCATTCTGTTGCAGGTGCCGTGAACAAATTACTAAATCATGGATTTAAGGTCGCACTGTGTGATCAAGTTGAAGATCCTAAGTTGGCCAAAGGTATCGTCAAACGAGAAGTGACTAAGATTCTAACGCCGGGTATGGTGTTTGATTTCGATTTGCTGGAATCGTACCAGTCTCATTACATAATGGCGTTTGATGCCTATCGAGTATCGTTCGTTGAAACTTCCACTTTTGAAAACTTCAGTATCCCTTGGAAAGATTGGCCAGAATTTGAGAAAATCATCAATAGTTACGAGATATCTGAGTACGTGTGGCACGGTCAGAATGAGGTGTTTCCGTCGAAAGAAGTAAAAGAAGGTTTTCTGAGAAATCTAGGCAAACGTGGTATTGCGGTTTCTGAATTGCCGGCACCGGAAGCGATAGAATCTGAATTGGACGCGAATCGAACTTTGATTGCTTATATCAAATACGTGAATCCTAATTGGAACGAAGAAAAAATAATTCAATTTCCAGAGCGTTTGCTGTTTTCAAAGATGAAGTTAAATACGCAAACGATTAAACAGCTTGAATTGTTTGATTCCTTCCGTGGACAAACCGAGACATCGTTGTTTGGTGTTTTGAATCAGTGTAAAACAGCGTTGGGTGCTAGAAAGCTACGTGACTGGATTCGTTTCCCTTTGACTCATTTGCCGGAAATTGAAGCTAGGCAAGATAGAGTTCAATTCTTCGCGGATAAACTGCATATTAACAAAAAAGTCAGAGAGTTATTAGGTTCGGTATATGATATCCAGCGCAAGCTAGGAAAAGTATCACAGGCTCAATGTTCTATTTCTGATATTCAGGGACTATCGGAATCGACGATCCACTGTTTTGAGTTAATGATGGTTTTAGAATCGTCGGGTTACTTTGAGCAAAAACCACAGGTTCTTGCGGGTCTGCAGACGTTAGAGAAAAACGTGCGTCCACTGTGTGAACATTTAGCTGATGTATTTGTTGAAAACCCGCCCGTAAATACCAAACAAGGTGGGTTGTTTAAGCGCGGTGTGTTTACTGATTTAGATGAATGGATCGATTTATCAACTAATGTCCAAAAACTAGTTCAGGATTTGGAAAGTGCTGAAAAACAAACGACAGGAATTAGTTCGCTTAAAGTTCGTTACAATAATGTTTTTGGTTTTTATATCGAGGTAACAAATTCACATGTCGACAAAGTTCCGCCGCATTATAAACGCAAACAAACTCTGACGAATGCGGAACGTTTTTATACAGACGAATTGATGGAGCTAGAGAAAAAAGTTCTTCTAGCGCAATCACGTCGCGCCGAACTTGAAGTCGAGTATTTTGAAAAATGTAAGAAAAATATATTGGCATTAACCAGTGAGTTTTTGCAGATTTCAGAATTTGCTTCAGAGGTTGACGTTTATGCGGCCCTTTCGTGGGTAGCTATCGAAAATAATTACGTTCGCCCTCAAATGGCTAAAGTATCAGAAATGAATTTGGTTCATTGTCGCCATCCAGTTGTCGAGAAAAACATCAGTTCGCGATTTATTCCCAACTCTATTCAGATGAGTTCGGGACAAACTTGGGTTCTAACAGGTCCCAATATGGCGGGTAAGAGTACTTTGATGCGCCAAGTGGCTTTGATTCAAATCATGGCGCAAATCGGATCTTACGTGCCAGCGGAATCAGCAAAGTTGCCGGTGATGGATGCTGTGTATACCCGAATCGGCGCAAACGATTCACTTTCGGAAGGCCTATCTACATTCATGGTTGAAATGAAGGAAACGGCCGAATTATTGGCGGAGGCAACATCGTCGTCGTTAATTTTGCTGGATGAAATCGGTCGTGGAACTGCCACATACGATGGTTTGAGTTTGGCGGAAGCGATCATTGAATACATTGTGCAAAAAATAAAAGGCTTTACGTTATTTGCCACTCACTATCACGAAATTACGGCGCTAGCTAAAACGTTTCCACAGTTGATTCGCAACGGTCATATGGAAATTCAGCAGGGCAAAGATAACGATATTGTATTTAGTTACGTATTTAAAGAAGGTTCTGTGGGTCGCAGTTACGGTATTCAAGTTGCCGAACTAGCTGGCTTACCCGATTCATTAATTCAACGAGCCAAGCAGTCGTTGGCATTAAAAGAATCCCAAAAAATGGGATCTAGAAAAGCTAAAGACGTTGAAAATCAGCTGAGTTTATTCGTCGAGGCTCGTAGCGAGGCAAGTGAATTCGCAGATATCATAATTAGACTTAAGTCTTTGGATTTGAATTCGCTAAGCCCGATAGAATCACTATTGTTTTTGAGTAATCTTCAGAAGGATTTAAAAGCGAAAGAAGCTATAGGCTCACGAGGATAAGTGGGAAGATAGCTCGTTTATTTTGAAATGAAATATTTAATGGGCGCACGCGTTCTGCAATGGCTTATCTGCGCGACTACTTTGGCGTTGTGCTTTGACGATTACTTTTGGGGTCGCTCTAACGGCTGCCTAAAAGTAATAACTTATTATTTCTTTTTGGTGTAATTGCTGGTGCGGCCCGTGTGTGAGCGCCAGTTGTGGTGTGGGTCGATCTTAGTACGTTGGTGCCAAGCTTCCCATTTTTTGCGAGGTAGATTGTGAGAAACGTTTCCTTTTTCATCAAAAATATCTGGATCTTTACCAAACAAGAAATCAAGTAATCCTTTAAACAATGACATATTCTCTCCTCTGAGTATTTATAGCATCGCTTAATTTTGTCTTCAAAACATTTTTATTAAGATCTTGGGTTAGCGCAGACGTCAATCAAGTCTATACCTTTTTGGTGGCTTGATTTTGCTTTAGATTTAAAGTGAGTGAAACAGCTTTTTGCGGCTTTAGTTAGGGCTGCGTAATAGTCAGGCGCTTCTTGGCTGATGGATAGTTTTTCTCCATCGAACGAATATTTAAAATCAAATTTCTGAGAGGCTAAAGTGACTTCACTTAAGATCACTAACAGAATAAGAGTTTTAATTTTACCAGCTAACATATTTAGCTCCTTGGTTTTGGTTTCTGCTTTCTAAATATGCAAGCATAGTACCGACAAATCGATTTTGACAGTTGGTAAGTTATTGAAATTACTAACTAATATAATCTCATCGTGAGGCGATCAAAATGAGTCGTTTAAGCCTAAACGGAATGACGAATTTGGCGGGCCATAGGTGGTCGATTTGCATTTTGAGATCAAGAAGTCTTGAGGTGAGAAACCTTGTTTTCAGTCGAACATTGAAGGGGCCGAATATTAAGAATATGGAGAATTTATGAAATTAGCAAAATCGATGCAGAAAATTCTAGTTATAGATGACGAGCCTGATATTGGAGAACTGATCTGCGAAATTCTGATTCCTCATTTTGAAACTATTCATTACATTAGCGAAGCCGATAAGGTCGCAGAGCATTTAGATCAGGTAAATTATGACTTGGTCTTGTCAGATATTAACATGCCTAAGCTGGATGGAACGGGTTTGGTGGCGCTTTTGCGTTCTAAAGGTCATTTGACATCGACTGTGTTTGTTTCGGGTAATATAACTCTGGAGAAAGCTTTAATGGCGCTGCGATTGGGCGTGGCAGATATTCTAGATAAACCGTTCACAGCAGATCAGTTGTTAGAAACAGTTCGCCACGTGATTGAAATTAAAAAACGCAGGCATCAGCTGTATGAGCTGCATCGTGATCCGGAACGCGCTCATGCTGAATCAAAAATGATCGGCTTGTTTCAAGCTAAACGCGCACGCAAGAGAGCCTAAGTCCATTGACATTGGTGGTAGCTGTCGTTAGAACGGTGGTCGATGACTGCAGCGCCCTTATCTTCTATAGATATTAAACAAAATAAAATAATCGAAATGTTTCCTGATACTTTAGATTGGGAGCAAAAATACAAAAAGATTATCGAACTGGGGAAGGCGCTGCCGGAGCTTGCTGAACAACACAGACAAGAGAAAAATATTATCAAAGGCTGTCAATCGCAGGTATGGCTGGCGGCTGAACTAGACAAAGATAAAGGTGTGATTCATTTTCAAGGTGACTCGGATGCCTTGATTGTTAAGGGTCTAGTAGCGCTGTTGATTTCGGTGTATGACGGTGAAAAACCAAGTGATATTCTAAATTCGCAACTGTATTTTATCGAAAAGACAGGGCTTAAGAATCACCTAACTCCCTCTCGTACCAACGGTCTTACGTCGATGGTCCAGCAAATTAAAAACTACGCAATCGCGTTCCATTATTTATTAAATAAGGGAAACTAATAGGTCCAATTCTTTACGAATCCTTTGTTCTCAAGGTGTTTCCGCGTTTGAATAATAATGAATTCAATAAATTTAAATAATTTCTCGGCTTTGTTTTTGTAGAAAACGAATAATTACTGAGTCAGTTTTTTTACTTTTTCTCACGGAAGAGAAAACCAATGGAGGGGATTTGTGAAAGGGATTTCAAAAGTTTTGCGAGTCGGTATCAAGTTCGCAGTAGCCGCATCATTCATCAGTGTTGGTGCACATGCATTTGATAAACGAACGAAAGTAGTTTACGGCAAAGATGATCGTTTGGATGTTTACCAAGTTTCTGACCCTGCATTGTTAGCGATGGCTGACTCAACGGCAGCGATGATTCCTAAAGCTAATTTAAAGGCCAATGTGATTGCAAACGCGGTGCAAATTGCACAGAGTTCATTCGGTGCGGATTATGGACTATGTAAAGATGAACCGTTCTATAGCCAACCCAACGGAGCCATGTGTTCTGGAGTTCTTGTTGGTCCAGACTTGCTCGCAACGGCAGGGCACTGTGTTTCTGACTTTGATTGCTCATCTCAATCATTTGTATTTAATTACAAAATGGGTGGCCCTGGTTTAAATCCGGTGGCTGCGGCAACAGATGACGTGTACGACTGTAAAAAAGTAGTGGCTCGTGAATTAACACGCAATCAAGATTATGCATTGATTCAATTGGATCGCCCTGTTGTTGGTCATGCGATCGCAAAATTATCTGCGACGCCAGCTAAGCAAGGTGATTCTTTAATTTTGATTGGTCATCCTGCTGGTTTGCCTACTAAAATTGCTGGCGGCGCCAATGTAAGAAAAGATGAAACAGGCTACTTTGTGGCGAATACAGATAGCTACGGCGGTAACTCGGGTTCTGCGGTATTTAGCGCAGTGACTGGCGAAGTTGTCGGTCTTTTGGTTCGCGGTGAAGAGGATTTTAAATACGATACAGGTGGTCAATGTACACGTTCTAATTACTGTGCTGATGGTGATTGTCGTGGTGAAGATATCACCCACATTGATTACATCATTAATGCTTTAAAAACTGTGCAATAATATAGGTATAGACATTTGGCATTGAAACCCTAAAGGTGTCTCAAAAAGAGGCAAATTTAGGGTTTTTTTATTTTTGTAGATGACAATCAAATGACACTAGAAGATCTAGAGTTTGTTAGATTGAGTCAAATGGATCTTCATATTGTTCATATACCCAAACTTGGAATTAAAAACTCCTTAGGCCGTTCTCTGAATGTGTGCGGACTGGGACCATTGGTATTTGAAACATGTTTGCGTCAGATTGCGCTTTTGGAGTCAGATTTATTTCTGAATACTTCAGAATATAAAAGCTTTGCGGCTGTTCACCCGGGTCCGATCGAAATATTTAAAGGTGAGCGTGCTTATCAATTTATTTTAGAAGTCATTTGTGGCCTGCATTCATTGATTAAAGGCGAAACTGAAATCTTTGGGCAATTTAAAGAATTCTCTGTGCAAAATAAAACTGTAATTGAAAATTTGAATATGGCAGATGTATTCAAACAACTCTTAACTGATTGTAAAACTCTCAGGAGCACGCGCATTCAAAATTGGAGTCATAACACGTACGGCTCAGTGACTCGCAAACTTCTGACGGCTCAGGACGGAGTCGCGCTTTTAGGTGCCGGTCAGTTGGCGGAACAAATTGCGCCTTGGTTGAAGCAAGTTAAAAACAAGTCTGTATTGTTACGTCGCCCTAGAAATTTAGCGGCGCCTTTTGACAGTTTTCAGGTGGAATTGACTAACGAATTAAGTTCTTCAAAAGACATCACCGTCTTGGTTATAGCAGCTAATGTCACAAATACAGAGGTTGAATCTTTTGTCAGCTTCTGGCCCAACCTGAGAATGATTGTGGATTGGCGAGGTGATGAACAATGGATTCCTCAGAAGATGGAACAAGTATTTTTGTTACATGATCTTAAAGCCAATGATGAAAAGTCGAAGGATGAGCAACAAAAACGCATCCAATTGGTCAGTGAAGATATTCAAATGAAGGCGCTTGAATTTAGCCGGAAAGCGAAACATAATCCTTGGGGATGGGAAGACTTCTGCGCCTAGATTGGATCTAAATATTCGGGTATAGATAGTCGGGAGCCGGGGGAATCACCAATGAAATCAACCATAAAAATTTCGGCGCGCAAAAGTGATCTGGCGCGATTACAGGCCTATATGGTTGGTGATGCTATCAGAGCGCAATTTAAAAATACAAAAATCGAATATTCATTTCGTGAATCACTAGGTGATAAGAACTTAGAAAACCCGTTATGGAAAATGCCAGAGAAGGGCGTGTTTACTCAAGATTTCAAAGACGACTTGATTCAGAACCGAACGGATATGGTTGTTCATTCATGGAAAGATATTCCGATTGAAGAAAATGCAAACACTTCCATTGCTGGAACCTTAAGTCGAGCGGACGAGCGTGATATTCTTCTTCTTAAAAAGAAGTTTTTACCGAACGGTATTGATAATCTTAAAATTTTTTCTTCATCACCACGTCGTGAATTTAACTTAAAACCGTTCTTTGCTTGGAGCCTGCCATTTAAACCGGCGACGATCGACTTTATTCCCGTGCGTGGAAATATTCAAACCCGTGTTTTAAAGACGATTGAATCAAATGAAGTCCACGGCATCATCGTAGCTAAAGCGGCTTTAGATCGTTTGCTATCAGCAAAACGAAAAGAGTTTTTACCGACCCAGAAATTTCTTCGAAACGCTTTAAAGGAATTAGTTATTCAGATAATTCCTTTAAGTCAAAGTCCCACATCCGCGGCTCAAGGAAGCCTAGCTATTGAAATTAATTCTAGTAATATTCAGGTGAAAAAGATTTTAAAGAAAATTAGTGCGGAATCAGATTTTAAATTGGTGAATCAAGAACGCACTCAGTTCAAGCAATGGGGTGGTGGCTGCCACCAGAAAATGGGTGTTTCCTTTAAACGTCAAGGATCGCATGTTTTAAAATTTGAACGTGGTTTGGATCAAAAAGATAACTTTGTTTGGAATCAAGATATTATCGATTCTGGGTATCATGTAGTAGATAAAAAAATTCCAGCCGGAGCGATGGTTGAATTTCATAATTTACTTGAAAAAAAGATTTTAAATTTAAAGCCTTATAAATCTAAAAAAGCCGATGCGATCATTGCTACCAAAGGCAATTTGTTAGCTGAGGGCAGCGTTCAGCCGCAGTACTTATGGACTAGCGGAGTGGAAACATGGAAACAATTGGCTGAACAAGGTTACTGGGTGATGGGATCTTACGATTCTTTAGGTGAACATCAACGTCCTGAAATTGATATTTTGGCGGGCGTAAAACCCAAATGGAAAAAGTTAACTCACAGTCAGGGGCATTCAAAAAAGTGGACCAAGACTTTAAAGATGTACCAAGTTAGCTATTCGGGATTTGAAAAATTAGCTGAATATCAGAGCAAAACTCATTTCTATTGGAGTCATGGTGATTTGTTCTTATCTAGTTTGAAAAAGTTCCCGTGGCTTAAAAAGAAAACTCATATTTGCGGTCTAGGATCTACGTTAGATGTGATCGCAAAACATATTCCTAAGAAGAACATAATAACTGTCTACAATTACAAAGAATGGAAAAAGAAATGGATTCTGTAAAATCATCAAATGAACTATTTGAACGCGCTAAAAAAGTGGCTCCGGGCGGAGTTCATTCACCGGTTCGTTCTTTCAAAGGTATGGATCGTTCACCCATATTTTTTGCCAAATCAGAAGGTCCCTATTTATGGAGCGTTGAAGGCACTAAATATATCGATTTCTGCCAAAGCTTTGGTCCGTTGATTTTGGGTCACAGAGATCCGGACGTGACCGAGAAGGTAAAGGAGCAAATTAATTCTGCATGGACATTCGGAGCGTGCGAACCCTATTCCTTGGAACTAGCAGAATGGATCACATCGAAAATCCCTAACGTTGAAAAATTAAGATTCGTATCCAGTGGAACAGAGGCTGTGATGTCGGCCATTCGTTTGGCGCGTGCCTATACTAAGCGTGACAAAATTTTAAAATTTGAAGGCTGTTACCATGGTCATTATGACGGTTTGTTGGTTAAAGCTGGCAGCGGACTTGCGGGTGAATCCGCAGCTTCAAGTGCCGGTATTAGCGCGGCGATGGCTAACGAAACGTTGGTTGCGGATTTAGATAACGAAGAACAGTTGGAAGCGGTATTTAAGGTTCATGGTTCTGAAATCGCTGTGGTTGTCATCGAACCCTTGCCAGCGAACTATGGATTGTTGATCCAACGTAAAGAATTTATTTTAAAGATTCAAGAATTAGCAAAAAAACACGGTGCTTTGTTCATGGTCGATGAAGTGATAAGTGGTTTCCGCGTAAACTTAAAAGGAATGATTCAAGATTTAGGATTGTCGCCAGATTTAGTGTGTTACGGTAAAATCTTAGGTGGTGGTTTTCCGGTCGGTTGTTATGGTGGTCGCCGCGATATCATGGACTTTGTAGCGCCTTTGGGTCCTGTTTACCAAGCGGGGACACTATCAGCTAATCCAGTAGGTATGGTCGCTGGTCTAGCCACTCTTCAAAAGATGGACAAAAACAACGGATGGGCTAAGCTTAATAAAACGTCCGCTGAATTTTGTGCAAAACTAAAAACAGTTTTAAATCAGCACTCGGACTTGGATCTATCTTCCTATTCATCGTTATTTTGGATTCACTCTAAAACGTCCACTCCGATTCGTGATTTAAATCATATTCCTAAAGGCCAAGGCGAAACATTTAAAAAATTGTTCTTAAAGCTGCTTGAAAGTGGCGTGTATTTGGCTCCGAATGCGTATGAAGTTGGATTCTTGTCTGTGGCGCATTCCGATTCAGTTTTAGAAGAAACATTGTCCAAAGTGAAAGGTGCTTTAATTTAGAATGAAATGGAAAGGAATATTTGTTTTACTTTGGATACTATTTACCACTTCGATGATCGGCTGGTGGTGGTTCTATGGTATTGAACAGTTATCCGTTCCTGCGGAAGTCCTTGATTTTGAAAAACGTCGCCGCATGCTATTCTGGGAAGGATCATTTTTCTTGTTAGCTCAAGTCCTAGGCGGCATGATGATGTTTTATTTTATGAAGCGAGAAGAAAAAAAGAATAAATCCATCCGCAATTTCTTTGCTGGTTTTTCACATGATTTAAAGACGTCGATATCTAGACTCAGACTACAAAGTGAAGTGTTGAGCGAAGATGAAAAATTTAAAAACAATAAGCAAATTGTTCGTTTAGTAAAAAACATTAATCAACTGGATTTGCAGCTAGAAAACTCGTTGTGGATGTCGCAACTTGATAGCATCAAGACCTTGAAAGAAAGTTTTCCTATTTCAAAGTTGATCAGCGGCATCAAAAATGAGTTTCAGGAAGTCACAATTGAGTTAAACAAAGATCAAAATTTGGAAACAGATTACCGAGCTTTGTATTTTATATTTCGTAACTTGATTCAAAATGCACTCATTCATGGTGGTTCAAGTCGTATTGAAATTAAAATCGATGAAGCGGGCTCGCAAAAGTTGATTACCCTAGTCGATGATGGTGTTGGTGTTCAGGAAAAGTTGTCCGTCAGCGATGTCATTCATTTTCGATTCAACGACAAGAAAACATCGGGTATCGGTTTGTACTTATGTTCCGAAATTATTAAAAAATTGAATGGGCGATTAGAATTCTTTAATCCCAAGCAAGGCTTTGGAGTGAAAATCTACCTATGAAAAAGATTTTAATCGTCGAAGACGACTTAACATTAGGTGAAACACTTAAAGAACGTCTTGAACAAGATTTCGAAGTGGTTTGGGCTGCTAATCAGGCTCAAGCCGTTAAAAGGATTTCAGAGAACGAGTTTGATTTAGTGATTTTAGACATAGGACTTCCGGATGGTGATGGGTTTCAGGTCGCTAAACACCTAAACAAATCAAAAAGCAGTATCTTATTCCTAACTGCCCAAAGTGATGCGGAAAACCGCTTGCAAGGCTATGAGCTGGGCGCCGAAGAATTTATTCCAAAGCCATTTCATTTAAAAGAACTCATGATTCGTATTCGTCACGTACTGACAGATCACTCTGTGAAACCGCATAGGCTGAACGTCGATGGGATCGAAGTTGATTTTAATCAAATGTCAGTACGTAAACGTGACGGGACTATCGAATACCCCGCACAATCTGATCTGAAGATTGTTGAATTTCTTATTAAAAAATCGCCGCAGCCAGTGACTCGTGATGAAATCATGGATTTTGTCTGGGGTCAGGATAAGAACGTAAATATTCGCAGTATCGATAATGCGATTGTCAGAATTAAAAAGTTTTTAGATTTAAATAACGATGATGTAATTAGAAACGTCCGAGGAATCGGCTACCAGTGGACTTCCACAGATAGGATTAAAAATGAATATTAATTTTCAAAACGCGATCAACAATGTTCCGCAATCTGTGCCGCCTATTTGGTTTATGCGCCAAGCCGGTCGTTATCATTCCCATTATCAAGCACTTCGTAAGAAAAATTCATTTATGGATTTATGTCGCCTTCCAGATCTTGCGGCCGAAGTTACAATGGGACCAATTCAAGATTTTGATTTTGACGTGGCGATTATCTTTTCAGATTTATTGTTTCCACTTCAAGCTATGGGATTTGGTCTACAGTACGCAGATGATGGTCCTAAGCTAGATATTCATTTAACTCCGGACGTGATGGGTAAAATCACTCCGTTTGAAGAGGCTTGGCCACAGCTGATGTTCCAAAAGAAAGCTTTGGAATTAGCTCGTAAACGATTACCAGGAAACAAATCATTAATTGGCTTCGTGGGTGGCCCTTGGACTTTGTTTGTGTACGCTGTGGAAGGCTCACATAAAGGCAGTTTAACATTATCTAAAAAATATTTGCCTTTGTATCCGCAGTTTTGCGCAAAATTAATTCCGTTACTTAAAAAGAATATTGAATTGCAATTAGAGGGCGGTGCGGAAGTCGTGATGTTGTTTGATACTGCGGCTGGCGAGATCGATCCGCTGCTGTATTCTCAATTTATCATGCCTCAATTGATGGATTTAGCGCAGACATTCCCTAAAAAATTAGCTTACTATTCGAAAGGAACGATGGGTGGCTACTTCCCGAAAGAATTTTTTATGGCGCCGTGGGCGGGATTAGGTTTCGATCACCGTTGGAATTTGCCTTCACTTTTGAAAAATTTAAACGGCTACAATAATCCATTTTTTGCTCAAGGAAATTTTGATCAATCGTTACTTCATCAAGAACCCGCTGATTTTGAAAAATCACTGCGTTTTTATATAGAACCATTTAAAAACATGCCTCCCGAAGAACGCGCTCGCTGGGTCTGCGGTTTAGGTCATGGTGTTCTTCCGAACACACCCGAACAGAATGTTCGTAAGTTTATCGAAGTCATCAGAAAGGAATTCAGCCATGGTGGCTAGCTTTAAAGAGTTATATCGCAAATACGATATTCCGGCTCCACGTTATACCAGTTACCCAACCGTTCCGTTCTGGTCGGAAACGCCCGCGCGTGACGAATGGGTTAAACATTTAAGTTCCGCTTTAAACAAAGATCAATCCAGCTGGGCTCTGTATGTTCATTTGCCTTACTGTGAAACGCTATGCACGTTTTGCGGTTGCAACACATCGATCACTAAGGATCATTCCAAAGAACGTCCCTATGTAGATCTAGTTATTAAAGAATTAGATTTGTATTTACAACAGGTCCCAGAGCTAAAAACCAAACCACTGAAGCAAATTCATTTCGGTGGTGGTTCGCCTACATTTTTCTCGGCCCAGGCATTGGGGTATCTGGTAGATGAAATTGATAAACGCGTTGTACGCCAAAAAGATCATTTCGAAGGTGCTATCGAGGTAGATCCACGCCGAACTAAAATCGAACAATTGCAGGAACTTAAAAAGCGCGGATTTAATCGCATCAGTCTAGGCGTTCAAGATTTCGATCCTGAGGTGCAACGGTTAGTAAACCGTATTCAGCCGTTTGAGCAGACGAAACAAGTCACGGACTGGGCGCGCAGTATGGGGTACGATTCAGTTAATTTTGATTTGATTTATGGTCTTGCGAAGCAGACGCCAGAATCGATCAAAAAATCGGCCGAGTTAACGGTTGCCTTGAAGCCTGATCGCATCGCCTTGTACAGTTTAGCGATCGTTCCTTGGATTAAGCCGGCTCAAAAACTGTTTAAAGACGAAGACCTTCCAAAAGGGGAGGATAAGCGCAAACTATATGAAATTGCGCGCGAGGTATTAACTCAAAATGGATATGTTGAAATCGGTATGGATCATTTTGCTTTAAATACCGATGCTTTGTATGAAAAAACTAAGGCCAAATCTCTGCATCGTAATTTTATGGGTTACACGGACCAACGCACCGATGTTCTGCTAGGACTTGGGGTTAGTTCTATCTCTGAAACGCCTGATTCATTTCATCAAAACGAAAAAGTCTTGAATATTTACGAGCAAAAAATTGTTAAGGGTGAAATACCGACTTTGCGTGGCCATGTTTTGACAGATGAAGATAAAACTCAGCGTCAGAAAATTTTGAAATTCATGACTCAGTTTGAAATTACTTTATCGGATAAAGAAAAATCAGAGGCTCAAGTTTTTTTAAAAGAAATGTTGCAAGATAAACTGATCGAGTTCGATGGCTCCACATTGAGGTTAACCGAGCTGGGTAAACCCTTCTTACGTAATGCGGCCTTGTTTTTTGATGCTCGCTTACAACGATCGCAGCCGCAAACACGGATTTTTTCGTCGTCGATATGATTCGCATTATAGGTGCTGGGTTTTCCGGTCTTTCTTTAGCTTATTTTTTCACAAAGCTTGGCTACCCGGTGACAGTCATTGAGAAAAATAGTCGGACAGGTGGAGTTATCAGTTCAGAATATAAAAATAATATGCTGATTGAATCAGCTGCCAATGGTTTTTTGGCGTCTGAAAAACTGGAAGATATGTTTGCCGATATTGGCGTTCAGGCTCTAGTGCCTAAGTCAGAATCTCGGAAAAAGTATATCTTTCGAAATGGACTACGGCGTTGGCCTTTATCGCTTGATGAAACAGTTGTACTTGTTGGACGAGCTGTCTTTGCTTTTATTTCTGGTAGATCAAAGCCACGCGAAGATGAAAGCTTAAAGGATTGGGCTCAGCGAGTTTTGGGTTTAGCGGGAAATGATTATCTGATTCAACCAATGGTTAATGGCATTTTCGCTCAAAAAACAGAAATCCTCAGCGCCAAGATGGTCTTGGGGTCGATGTTTTTTAAGAAGAAACGGAAAACCTTGAAAGGTTTAATCAGCGCACCCAATGGAATGGGAGAAGTAATACAAAAATTAGAAAGCTATTTAAAGATCAAAGGTGTTCGATTTGAACTATCGACCGACGAAAAAATGCACTCGAGTGTTTTGCAACATAATACTTTTTTAGCAACAGACCTCTTTTCTGCAAAATCTTTCTTCGCTATGTCGAACACAAAACAGCCAGAAATAAAAAAAGATGATCTGACTTGCCTCTCTCTGGTTCGTGTGACATTGAATTTTAAAAATCAGGTAAATCAGATCGATGGATTCGGGGTTTTGTTTCCAAATAAAGAGAAGTTTTTTACATTGGGCGTTTTAGCTAACTCAAAAATTTTCGAAAATCGAGGAGACTACAATGAAAGCTGGATACTGGGCGATTCGGTTTTACCTGATTTAATGAATTTATCGGATGATCAGATTATCGAGAAAATAAAACAAGATCGATTGCGCCTTTTCCCGCAAGCAATTGAAATCAAAGACGTGTCTATTCATCGCTGGAAAGAGGTTGTTCCTTGTTATGACCATCTTTTACAGCGATTTTTGAAAGAAAATGCAGCTTTAACGTCGAATTTAGCGGGAAATTATCTGGGTGTACTAGGTTTAACGGGTATTCACGAACGAAATTCACAAATTGCCAGTGCGTATGCAGAAAGAAATAAAAAATGAAGATGGGTGTGATTTTAAATAATATTGGTTCTCCGGATGCGCCCGATACAAAATCAGTTCGTCGCTATTTACGCGAATTTTTGATGGATCCTGGGGTGATTGAGTTACCGTTTATTTTTAGATTTATTTTGGTTTATCTGATTATTACTCCGTTTCGGGCCCCAAAATCGGCAGCGAAATATCAGAAAATATGGACCCAGGCGGGTTCGCCATTGGTTTCGATCACGGAATCGATCGCACGTAAACTTGAAAAATATAGAAATACATTCAGTGTGGAATCAGGAATGGTATTTCAAAACCCATCGCTGCTGACGGCGATTAAAAAGCTTCAACAGAGAAATCCAGACTTAGAAAAAATCTATTTTATCCCTATGTATCCACAGTTTTCCGTCGCAACGACGGAAGCCAGCGAAAAAAAATTCAAAGACGTATTTGAGAAAAATAAAAATAAAATTTTTAAAAATTCTAAAGCTCCAGAGATCTACACTCTGAAGCCTTTCTACGATCATGCGAGCTTTATCCAGAATACAGTTGAAAAAATTAAAACATTCGATTTAGACACGTACGACACTATCTTGTTTTCGTATCATGGATTGCCAAAGTCAGCGATTTTAAAAAATCCGCATTGTAGGCTTGATACTAAATGCTGTGAAACGGGAATGAAAAAGAATTGCTATCGTAGTCAGTGTTTTGAAACGACTCGTTTGATTAATATTAAGTTAAATTTAAATTTAAAAACCGCATCCGTCACGACATTTCAATCACGTCTAGGTCCTGCGGAATGGATTAAACCTTATACCGATGAAATATTGGTCCAGCTAGCTCAGCAAAATAAGAAACGTGTTTTGGTTGTTTGCCCGGCTTTCACTGTCGACTGCTTAGAAACGCTTGAAGAAATTCAACTTGAAAACCGCAAAGCCTTTATGAATGAGGGCGGTGAGGCGTTTGACTACGTTCCGTGTTTAAACGATGACGATCAATGGTGTCAGGACCTGGCCACGCTGATTGAAGATCAGTCTCAGTTCACACAATTATAAGCTAGAACTTGGTCTAGTATTTAAGGCTGACGGAGCCAATCTATCGTCGAACTTAAAGTTTTCTCATTTTAAACCGATATAAATTATGTAAAAATAATATTAAATGAGGATATTATGCCAAAATACGTTTTAAATTCGCTTCTAGCCGGAGTTTTTTCTATTACTTTTTCTGCGGCTCCTTATGCACACGCAGCAAATGATAAGTCTCCGGTTAATCAGGTTAAAACATTTATTAAAGACTCTAAAATAACGACAACTAAATCGTATCCTGAACTGTTTGCAAAACTGCAAAAGCAAAACTCGAAAGTAAACCCTCTGGTGTTCAAGCAGATCGCAGAAGCGATGTCGGGTGAAAAATTCCCCAACATTCAAGTTCAAGAATTCACGTACAAAGGCAAAGAAGCTTTAAAAGTCATGCTTAACATGAGCGGCGAGCAAGTGGTTATTGAATACTTGTTCCACGGCGATGAAGTGATGAAGATCAATGGTACTGTTTTTAAAACCGCTGATACGACTTCATCTGAAGCTTTTGATGCTAAGTTAAAAACAATTGAAGTGTTCCATAAAATCTACCAACAGTTCCAAAAGAAAGTTTTCAGTGCCGCTACCGTTCCCACTCTGCAACAATGGAACAAATTAACTAAAGCTCAACGTGCAGAGTTCTTCTTGCGTCATCGTCAATTACTTGAAGCTGCATACAAAGTTCACAACACGGGGCGATTTAAAGTAATTTCGGCCAATGAAAAAACATTCGACCAATGGGTTCAATCTACGTTCCTAGGTAACGAGGCGTATGCCGGTCGCGCAGAGGGAACAATTGGCGGCACCCCAGCCGGTGATAAACCAGCAAAACCTCCAGGAGCAACCGATGTACAAGCGCAGCAAGAAGCCGCTGTTGTTGAGGGCGCGAAAAAACTCACTGCTAGCATGGGCAATATGGATCCCTTTGTCGACAATGAGGATAAAACCAGGGGGCCTAGTTGTATAGTTGCCGGACATGCTCGAAAATGGAAAAATAGTGCCTGTCCATGGGATGGCGGAAGCGAAGCATCCAAAAAAAAATTCTATGAGGAAGAGGATCCACTCTCGAAAGAATGTTTAACAAAAGGCCCTGACGGAAGAGGCGGCAAGGGCTGGATAGCTTGTAAAGCAGTAGTTTACGGTTTTAGCGGGAAAGAAAACAATAACAGACCTTACTGCATAGATACTAACCAAAAAACTGGTACGAAAGAAAATTTTAATTTTGCTACACACGGTGATGGCCCATGCGAAGCTTTGTCACCGCTAAAAACGCCACAAGACAAAATGAAATTTATAAAAAACATTTTAGACCGTGAAGCAATACCTGGTGGAGACACCTTAAAATGCAAAGACACCAATGGTAAACTTAAGGAGTCCAAAGATTGCAATAATCAAGACAAATTGGTAACTACGGATCCAGATCTTTTTAAAAGAATCATGGGTGAGCTAAGTGGACCGATTGCAAAGTATATTAACTCAGCAGAAAAAATCTGTGAGAAAAAAGCGGGAAAGTGGAACTACAAAGCACCAAATCCACCAAGCGGAAAATCTACTAAGAAAGATCCGGCCTACCAAGATGAGGCGTGTGATGCGTTAATGAAACGTGCCATCGCGGTTCAGAACTTGTTAACAACTGAAGAAACAAAACCAGCAGATCCAGTTCTTGCGGGTCCATGTTCTGGTTGGACACCGGCTGATGGTGTAGAAGAAGTGACTGGTTCAAATGGTACCAAAACCTGCGGTTGTAAAAACAAAGACAAATGCCGTATGGATACAGCGAACAAAGCATGCCTTCCTTTGGATACGCCAGCGCCGGGCGGCGAAGAAGTAGCCGATTTAGCAAAACCTGAAACGATTAAGGATGGAGCCGATTGCGGTAGTTTCTGGACTCGCATGAATCCAATGGTGAGCGAATGCTCTTCTACAAGCGGAGATTGGTTTAAAACTATACTTGGTGTACTAGGGGGTATCTGCTTAACAAATGCCGTGTTCGACACCCACATCACGGGATTGTGCACAAACAAACGTAAAACGGCTTCGACACCAACATACACAGATCCGGCGGTTCCTTGCCCAGCAACGGGTTGTCCAACAACGACTCCAACGACTCCAACGACCCCAACAACTCCTACTGAGCCTCGCACCTCAGAAGAAACGACGAACCAAAGCACTCCGGTGTATAACCCGTTTCAGGTTCCACCGAGATAATTTTGGATATCATTCGCGAGCCAGTTAGGTCAGGCAGCAAGTCAACTCTCACTGATAAATCCGCTAACCAGCGGATTTATCACGAGTTGGGTTTCCATAGTGGCTCTAGGAAGCGCCAAGGCCGCAGACTTATTGAATTCCAAATATTAAGCGCACTGGTAGATTCGTTATTAATTTTAGCCATGAGCCTACTCGTTTGTTTTTTGTATTTGGTTTCACTAAAAACAGACCTCGTTCGTATATTACCGCACCAAATTTATTTCGCTGAATTATTTGGCGTGATTTTTCTATGGATTCAGTTTTGTTATCTTGTCGTCTTAAGAACATTTGGCGGAGCTACGTTTGGTGAAAAAGTTTTTGATGTCCGCCTAGGAATCTTTCAAGAACGTTATCTTTTGTCGTACCCATTTCGAGTGATTTACAGAACGTTCATTATTTATCTTTGCGGAATCGTTGTGTTACCAATTCTTTCTTGGTTTTTCAAACGTGACTTAGCGGGCGAAATTTCGGGCTTAAAGCTGACTTCAAACGTCTAGAACTGGCCCCTTAGCTTGCGGCTAAGAAGCTAAAATCTACTGGAAAGACAGTCGTTT
>TARA_B110001454_G_C12723234_1_pt1 | contig 29940 bp, 20 predicted proteins | sample TARA_B110001454 | Tara Oceans TARA_B110001454 (sample SAMEA4397004) | marine metagenome | biome: Polar Biome; feature: [MES] marine water layer (ENVO:01000295) within the mesopelagic zone...; material: water (ENVO:00002006), including particulate matter (ENVO:01000060) such as...... | reverse complement strand
TTTAATCGGTTTTATTAAGATTGATACGAATCTAGACAAGATAACTCGTTACCCAAAACTTTTTTCTGCTGTCTTAGCTATCTGCCTTCGCTTTAGCCGGTTGGCCTCCTTTTGAGACAATTTGTTTGTTTTCAAGTCGGGTTAAAATATTGATTGCGGAATTTCGGTTCCAGCACTTTGCGATTCGTGGTGGAATGTTTTTCTCGTTGAGAAGATCTGAAATTCTATTGGGATTGGTATCTGATTTCCAAAGCTTAAAAAAATCTATAAGGCGTGCGAATGTTACTTTTTCCCGGCACGATTCTTTTTGAAGAGAAAGAAACGGCGATATGACTTCGCAACTTAATTCCGTTAGAAATCAGACGTCTTCTAATTATAGATTTAGCAGTGCCGGTCTGCTGTTCTATTTCCCGCAGAGAGTGATCTTTCAAGTATAATTCGGCAAATTGAGCGTAAATGCCGAGCCTTTCAGGTTCAGGAAGCTCAATGATTGCAGTAGGTTGCGTGGGTTCGCTTAATAGGTGAGTCTCACTACCAGTTTAAAAATAACCCGCCTTGAGTGGGTTTTTTTATGCCTGAAATTCAAGTACTTACGAAGTTTGATCGAGAATTTTAAATTTTAAAAATTTTCAATTCTCAGGTTTTGTCCTTTTTAAACCTTCCTCATAGGCCATCATTCCAACCAATGTTAAGCGGTTACCCTCTGGACAAGTTACGGTCTTACCATCTTCAGCTATTTTAAATCCTTGCTCAATTTCAGCAGTCAGTGTTCCGCCCGATCTTGAACTCCAAAGTGGAATGTTAGTCTGGATTCCGCGCTTTTCAAACGCATCCAAATTTTCTGCTGATCCATAACCTCGATCGGCAATTAATTCTTTAATTTGCGTTTCAAAATATTTTTCAATTGCATTGATTCAAAACTCTATTATAAATTTCTTTATAAGTTTTTTTTCACCAAGGCGATCTCTAATTTTTGTCATTGACGAATGATCTGGAACAGTATCAGTAAGTGAAAGTCTACAAAACCATCTGTACGCTAGATTATAACCAACCTCTTCACAAAGCTGTCGATCTGAATCGATATTGTAAAGCGCTTGTAGTAAAATCATTCGAAAGAAAATTTCCGGCGCAATTGATGGTCGTCCAAAACCTGAAGAATAAAGTAATTTTGTAAGTTCAGATAAAAACGAAAGATTCAGAACATTGTCGATTCGATGCAAAAGATGATTTTTTGGGATCAGTGACTCATAATCGATTTGACTGAACAATTCTGGTTGGTATTGATGCTGTCCTTGCATTGGAACCCTCGCTTAAATTTATTCTTTTTCTCGAATCGATTTAAACAAGGCGCGATGGGACTTTTTCAACAGGCCCTTTACGTTTTGGTCCAGTGAAACTTGGATTCAAACGAAGGTCCTGCTTCTCAAAACCAATTTTAAGAAGAGCTCACTAATTCTGCTTAAGTTGTGGTTTAGAATTTTCGATCAGACATTGTGAAATTAAGGAAAAGATGGGCTTTCATTTTATTTGCTTTTTTAGCACTCGGTGCGACTTATTTTACGTTAGATATTCTTTTACAGATTCGGATTGCAGAAGTGTTACTAGATAAAGTCAATTCATCCGATCGATCCCCTTCAAATGCCTCTCTTGAAGAGAGTATTCGTAAATATTTGCCTTTTAATGAAAAGCTATCCGACTATTTTCGGCTTCTTGGGATTTCTAAAAATGGAATCGGGAATGCCAGTTTAAATTCTGGACATATCAATTATTTTAAGGGGCGTTCTAACCTTAATCCTTGCTTTAATAGGGTTGCAGCAGAGTACTTTAGCTTAATCAAAAAATATGATGAAGACGTAGGTATTTATCCAAAGATAGGAGATGTGTCTCTCCTTCAAGGTCGACCTGCAATAATCGATAGGCTTGGGCAAAACGAGCGAAAGCACCTTAAGCCCGGATATGCTTGGGAGTTGGCTGTTAAAATGAGCCAAGGAGATAAACATTTAGCTCTCAGCCTTGTTTCCTCTTGCGGTCATGATGATGAATTGCGAACATTCAATCCATCAGTTAGATGCCCAGATAGGACTTCATCGCTATATGTCCCGGGGTCATTAGGTAAAGAGTTTACTTTAGATATGGACGTAACTAATTATGTAATTGCTACCCAAGCTCCAAATTTAGGTGGAAAGGCAATTCCGGCAAAATATTATCACACCATCGCTTCTGCCTTTACGGCGTGCATGGCGATAAAAGAAGGTATTCCAGCATGGATGATTAAAAGAGCCCAAATTTACGCGGCTCGAACATATAGATCTAAGAGATTATGTGACAGGTTTTCAGCTCTTATCGACTCCAAACCGAGCGTCAGCATTGGACAAATTTCTTCCTCTGAAATTGTTGAATTTAGTAGGGAAATTGAAAAACAATCCTTAGATGATCAAGAAGTTTCTATAAAAAAATTCTTCTTTCAGCGAAATGCTTCCGTCGACACTAGACAAAATTCGGGTAGAGTTTTAATAAATCAAATGAGTTACAAAGGCGCGATTGCGGACTATAACTCTCGTTTTTTATTCGTGCAAAATTTTCCTGACTTTGTTAATTGTAACCCATCATCACCTGCAGAGTTGTTAACACTATTACGATATCGATCAAAACTTTCTCAACTTTCAAGCTCCAATTGCCCTAGAGTTTGGAACCACGATCGTTGTAGTGAGGCCGTTGAGAAGTTAAGGACTTGGATTGCGGATTACGACTGGAGCGAAGCCAGTCAGGCAGTGGGTGTCGATTTTGCGGCAGAAAATTGTCCCAAATCCAAGGGTAGTATTCCTTTAGATGCAAATTCTTGCGCAGCAGAAAAGGCTTTAAATCATTAAAGAGTATGAACAGAATCACTACGTTCTAGTTGCTTAGCTACTTTCGTCTACTGAACTTTCCTGACCGCGACTGTCGCGGAAAGAACTATTTGATTGTGAATAGTTAGCGAGCGAGTTCAATCTTCAATTTCTTATCAATGTCTCAAAAATCGACATCTTGATTGTATTCGTGTAGTTTTTAAGTGAAAAAAATGTAATTTCTAAACTCTCAAAAAAATGATTTTATTTGGGACCCCTTTTTGTTTTGTTTCATAGTGGGATGTGCTTGTTAAAATTTCTTTAGCGATCTGTCAAAAAGTCCGATAAAAAACCAAGAGATTGGAAATTTATAGAGGAATTATTGCCGGTGAATTCATTTAATAAAATTTCATGTTTTATTTTATTTATTATTCAATCATCATGTATGATCAAAACTACTTCCAGCATTGAATACCAACTTGCTTTTTCAAACATCGTTGCAAACTCTGTAACCGGCGGTTTAGGTGATCAGTTAAAGTTGAACTCGGAAAACATCGAGCTTAAATTCACTGGTGATTTGAAAAATGTTTCTAAAGTGGAGCTTTATTCAAGGGAGACTTGTCTCGACAGCAAAGTAACTGAGAAGAACAACTCTAGCTCATCTGAAATTAGTTTGCAGTTCACACTTCCAAAAGAGGAAAAAGAGCACAGGCTGTTTTTGAAATATTACGCGGGGAAGAAAACAGCGGGGACCTGTATCACCACGCCAATTATTATTAATTTAAGATTTAAGATGAGATCGTTTAAACTATCGGTTGAGTCCTTAAATCCACTTCACTCCGACCCTCAGCCAATTTTCTCGGTTCCCAAATTAAATTCATCAGAAAATATCGTTGTCTATTCTGAACAAAATTGCCAAGGCGACGTTGTTCAAGAAATCAATTCTAGTGATGACAGTAGTGAATTTAAAAATTTATCTTTTATTTCTAAATCTAGTAATCTTTTAACAAAAAAAGGAACCTACTTCTTTTCAGCTTTAGGTACCGATGGCTTTGGAAATTCACTTTGTGTTAATTCGTCAAAAGCCTATATCTATCTTGGAAAGTCTCCCGTAGTTTCAATAAAACAAACAGCAAAAGCCTATGCCGCTTTAAAGGCGGATGGGACTGTTGTTTCTTGGGGAGATTTTGATTCTGGAGGAGATTCATCTCAGGTCGCTTCAGCTCTAATAGACTCTGCTAAACCGGTAATATCGCTTTATTCAAATCAAAGCTCTTTCGCGGCGTTAAGGTCTGATGGATCTGTCATTACTTGGGGAAGCTCTTCTTACGGTGGAGATTCCAGTTCAGTCGCTAGCTCCATAAACGGAACTATACCTGTAGTTAAAATTTACCCTAATCAATTTGCCTACGCAGCACTCAGATCTGACGGCTCTGTTATTACCTGGGGAAGCAGCGCCAATGGTGGTAACTCCAGCAGTGTAGCTAGCTCTATCAATGGAAGCCTGCCTGTAACTAAAATTTTTAATACGGATAATAATTTTGCAGCACTCAGATCCGACGGTTCAGTCATCACTTGGGGTGATTCAGCATATAATGCCGATGCAACCGCCCTTAGTAATATGAATGGTTCTATCCCTGTAGTTGATATACAAATGACTAGATATTGTTTTGCAGCACTCCGATCAAATGGATCTGTTATAACTTGGGGAAATATGTTTTCTGGTGGTGACTCTTCATCTGTTGCCGGATCAATCAATGGCTCAGTACCTGTGGTTAAAATTTATAGTACCGAAAACGCATTTGCCGCTCTCAGAAATGATGGCTCTGTCATTGCTTGGGGAAGCTCAACTCAAGGTGGAAATACGGCTTCGATTGCAAGTTCAATCAATGGAACTGTTTCCGTTACTAAAATTTTCAGCAATCCATACTCTTTTGCAGCTCTCCGCTCGGACGGAGTAGTCGTCACATGGGGTGATTCGGGGTATGGTGGCGATTCATCTTCTGTATCATCGAACTTAAATGGCACTATTCCAGTAATTGATATCGTAACAAATAGATATTCATACGCCGCGATTAGAAATAATGGTTCTGTAATTACTTGGGGTGGGGTCGGTGGCGATTCTTCAGCCGTTGCCAGTTCAATAAATGGCAGCGTGCCGGTGGTTAAGATTGTGGGAAATGAATATTCATACGCCGCCATCAGAAATGATGGTTCGGTGATTACTTGGGGTTCTGGTCCCTATGGTGGCGACACCAGCGCTGTAGCTAATTTATTAGACGGATCTATAGATGTGGTTAACATCACTTCGGGTCTTTTTGGATATGCGGCAATTCGCACCAATGGCAGTGTTGTCACTTGGGGTAGTTACACCACTGATTATTTTAATCAAAATATCAATTCAATTTTAAATGGCGCTATTCCAGTAACATCTATTGTGGCCAATGAATACTCGTTTGCGGCCATCTTGTCTGACGGGTCAGTAAAAACTTGGGGGTTGGACTTCACAGGTGGTCATAGTGATTCAGTGATCAAGTCTTTAAATTCAAAATCTAAGAAAGTAAAAAAAGTTATAGCTAATAATAACTCATATGCTGCCCTCAACGAAGATGGCTCCGTTACCACCTGGGGATATGCTTCAGATATGAATGCTTACGATTCTGGTGGGAATTCAAATAGCTATTCAGATGTGTTAAATGGTTCAATTCCGGTCATAGATATTTATAAAAACGAATTTGGATTTGCCGCTTTGAGATCAAATGGCTCAGTAGTTGGTTGGGGCGAAATAACAATGTCTCTTAATATTGGAACTTCCTTGCCGGCTTTAGATGGCAATATTCCCGTGACTCAAATTTTTTCTTCTGATTACGCATTTGCGGCTCTCAGATCTGATGGCTCGGTGATCACCTGGGGAGACCCAGCGAATGGTGGAGATTCTAGCTTGGTGAGTTCTAGTCTGGATGGGTCCACAAAAGTGATAAAAATATTCTCTAATAACTATTCCTTTGCCGCCTTGAGATTCGATGGATCTGTTGTCACATGGGGTAATTCAAGCAATGGTGGAAGTTCGTCGGGCGTGGCTTCCGCAATCAATGGAACCATCGATGTAAAAGAAATATATGCAACTCCTAAAGCTTATGCGGCTCTGAGAGTTGATGGATCAGTAATAACTTGGGGATTAAATTCTAATGGAGGAAACTCAAGCACGGTTTCAGCTAACTTGAATGGAACAATTCCTGTAATCAAAATTATTTCCAATTCAGCTTGGAATAGTTTTTCTATGTTAGGAGCTTTTGCGGCTCTCAGAACTGATGGATCAGTTATCACTTGGGGAAGCTCCACAGTTGGAGGAAACTCTTCGACTGTCGCTAGTTCTATTAATGGAACGAATCCCGTCAGCGAAGTCATTGGAAATGGAGGAGCCTATGCGGCCCTTAGGGCTGATGGTTCAGTCGTCACTTGGGGTAGTTCTGCAAATGGTGGAAACTCCACTACAGTCGCTGCGGCCATCAATGGAGCTAACAAGGTAACTAAAATAATTCCGTCTCAAAACAAAGGTAACTGGGCCGCAGTTATGTCCGCATTCGCTGCTCTCAGAGAAGATGGCTCAGTTGTGACTTGGGGAAATGCATCTAGCGGTGGAGATTCCTCATCAATCGCTAGTCAACTAAATGGAGTTAATAAGATCAAAGACGTCTACGCAAACGGTTCTGCTTATATTGCTGTCCCAACAACTGGTTCACTTGTTGTATGGGGAAATTCTACCTATGGCGGAAACGCATCCGCGGTTATTTCGGAATTAAACGATTCATCGACAATCGCTGCCGTCAATTACAATACTTTTAGCTTTTGCATTACTAAGACAGATGGATCCATTGTCACTTGGGGTAGTTACGCTGATGGTGGTGACTCATCAATTTTTGCAAATTCATTGAATGGTGTCATTCCAGTCAAACAAGTTGTTTCATCAGCGAATGATTATGCCGTCATTAGAGAAGATCAGTCAGTTCTATTTTGGGGACGAAATGGAAGGCTTCATAACTCGGCAACTGGCGCTAATATCAAATAACACTAGTTTTTGATTGGATCCGCCTTTGTTGAGGTAGATCCAAACAAACTCACGGGCGCTTGAAGGTAAACTAGATTTTTCTAAAAATGATAAATCATGGAAACCTGCGTTCGTCTTTCAGAAACAGTCTGTTGACCGTAGCCACCAATACGTCCCTGACGTTTGTAACGATTTGTGGCCAGCTTCACCTTCAACGTCGGTGTAATGGCCTTTTCTATAAATACACCAAAATCTAGAACTTCGTCTTTTAAACTTAGAGCTACCGCATTCGGATTCGTAACTTTCTGTCTTTCGTTAGTCCCATTACCGATGGTTTTGCGAATTTCAGCTCCGACATTCCAGGCATGACCGAATTCTACGATTATTTGACCACGTGTTGTGGAACCCCAGCCATAGTAGTAATCATTATTTTGTAGAATATTGATTAACTCCGTATTTGGATTATCTTTTTTATAGCTTTCAATCGCCATTGATTTCATCATAATGGCATCACCCCAAGCATCAAACGTCGTCGTCACTTTAATGCCACTGAAAAAACTTTCCATACGTAGCGATCCGCCTACTATATGAGTGATGGCATAGAAGTCATCGTGAAAATTTTTATCGTTAACGATCTCCAAAGCTGCGGAAGGACCGACATACAATGAATAACCACGTAATTTCTCGTTGGCATCCAAAGTCAGTCGCTTGTGATGGTAAGCGGCAAAAACGACCTTTGAGAAAATCTTTTGCTGATCCATGAAGTCGGCAGATAGTGGTGCGCTAAAGCGGAAATCTGTTTGCACAACATCCAACAGGAAATCAGACATTTCACCAGGTTGTTCATGAAAAGGAATCCGCACAACTTCGGTGTCCAAAGCAATGGACTTTTCAGTGCCGCGTTTTTTTGTTCGCATGAAGCCGACTTCGATATTAAAGTGTCCCGTCACGTCTTGTTTAACACTGACTCTAGGTTTGCCGTCAAAAAAACGACCGCTCATCCAGTCTGAAAACTCGGCAGGGCCTCGCCATGCCCAACCTAAAGATCCTTTTAACCAACTGGGGCCATGGGAAAATAAGTATATTCCAGTTTGGTAAATGGCTTCACCTAGAATAGCGCCGCCGTGAGCGGTAAAAATTTGATCGTTTATCGAAAAAACTTCGCGCCACTCGATTACAGCTTCCCATGCTAGTGAACCCGCTGTAGCGCATAAATAGCTTTGTAAAGCCGTAAACCCGTTGCCACGGCAAATTAGATAGTAACCAACCCCTGCATAAGTATGGGTATAGTTAGTGCCAAACCCGTTATCATCATAACGGGCCATACTGCCAAAGCGGATTTTGTTTTTTAGAGTTGTTTTGAAGTTGTCATAGTCATAGTCTTTCGTATTATCAGACAAATTATGATAGCCGTACCAACCGATACCGAGCGCAGCGATCATTTGGGTCATGGCTGTCATGAACCTGGCTGTATCTTGTGAAAAACGAGGGTTCTTTTTCAGTCGAGACAGCTTTTCAGAATCAGACATTGTTTTAAGGTACTCGGTACTGATGCCTTTGTATTCTTCTTCAATCACTAGGTCAAGTAATGCAGATTTAACCCAATCCATTTTTTCAAACATCGCTAGTGAGCCTGCGATTTTTTCATCTAAGGATTTTAAGTCGCCATGGTGAACTTTCCAACCAACAACAGCGCGTATCAACGGATCAGATCGTCGTAAATCAGACATGTTCAATATCAGGCCGCCTTGGATATTTTTTTCGATATCTAAATGTAGACCTAAATACATCTCTCGTTTTTTCTGAGACACGAATTTTACTATATCAACTGGTTCAGAAAAACGATAACAATGAGCTTGAGTCGGATTTTTCAAAATACGGTTCAGCATGTCTCGTGCTTCATCGCATAGAGGCTTGGCCCAATCTTCGAAAACAACCGATTCAGATCGAACCGTAATTAAAATAGCTTCGTTGTTTTTTAAAGTGTCGACTTTTAAGTCTACTTGCTTAGCATTTGGCAATCCTTTGTAATCCAAATCCAATGGTTTTGCCTGAAGTGTCGTCCCTATTAGCGTAGTAATCAAAAATAAAAAGACTTTAGACATCCATAAGCGGGTTCTATTCACGTTGCACCTCGAAGGTTTGACAGGTGTTCAAAAAAGATGCCTGAAAATATGGGATCAAGTCCTCCATATTACTTTATAGATCAAAAAAACGAGATTATTCCATTTTTAGGCGTCACTGTTTTCAGTTCGTACGATTTGCACTCGAGGTTTTGAAAACAAATCTTGGAAGTGACAAAAGATTCACTTAAATGTCTTTCTAATGGACTCAATAACAAGTTTTTCAGCTTTTTGTTTACCGAATTCAGGTCGATACACCAATGAAATTTCATCTTTATAGATAGGAGTATTTGTAAGCTGTTTTAATTTAAAATTTGAAAATTGAATGGCACGACTGGGTAAAATTGCATATCCTAAATTTTGAGATGCAAGCAAACAAATCAACATCAGGTCATCAGTGTGGATTGTTTTTGAAGGTTTGTCTTTCCACTTTTTTAAAATTGATTGCGTTTGAAAAAGGTCTGGATTGCATATAACCGTATCATTAGACTTATAATGTTCGGATGAGAAAACCGCCACGGTGTCTGTTCCTAGTTTACTAATTACAAGATCAGGAACTTGATTGGCATTTACTATGATTCCGATGTCGATTTGTCCACGTTGAATTTGGTCTTGAATGTCTCTTGAAAGACCATGAACTAATTTGATTTTGTAATCAGGTGCCACTTTTTTTAAATAGACCAATGCGCTAGGGAGTGTGTATTGAGCAACGGTCTGATGGCACCCAATTGTTATGGTCTGATTAAAGAACTCAGACTCCTGGTTTTTTAATGGATTTAGATTGTCATACGAAATGCTAAAAGCCTTGGCCTTTAGTAAAAAAATACGACCATACGGGGTCAACTGTATCCCATTTTTAGTTCTGTAAAATAAAGAGTACCCAATATCAGACTCAAGTCTTTTCAAGCTTTCTGACAAAGCCGGTTGAGTTATTTCTAGATTAGCAGCAGCGGCCACTATTGTCTTATGAGACGCCAATTCAATAAAATTTGTTATATCACTAAGCCGAATTTTCATAAGTAATCACCTATACTAGGTATAGGTAAACACTAGTTTTACTTATAGATCAAGGTCAACTACATTCCCTTGAAATAACTACGGAGGATTTATGAAGCTATTTGTATTTTTGTGTATCGCGGGGACTTTGACTTACGCAGCAACGCCCGTATTTGAGTGCGGTGCAACCAGTTCTTGGAACCACGAATCGAATTTCAAAACGGTCGTAAAAAAAACGGATAAGTGGGAGCCAGTATCAGGGACAATTCAGCAGTATGATGCTAAGTTGAATTTCGAAACTCTAGACGGAAGAATTCAAACTTATGCAGTGGCTCGTATTGGCCAAGCCCGATCAAGTCGATCAACCGGATTGTTAGTGAGCATTGTCACGTTGGACAAAAAACTGGGAATCCATTTTTCGACGTACGCTGAAAACAAACTAGTAAATAGCAGTGTGCAATTGCCGGATTTAAGAAGTACGGCAAACCAGGTCGATATTATTTGTAAAGTAAATTAGACGTTCCTAATAAAATGGTGTCGCTTAGGCGGCACCATTTACATTTCTTCAGGATCAACAAACCAGAGATGGCTAGGTGAGAGGGGCCTAAAAAGAGCCGTTTTTTGGAACAAGTGTCTAATTTTCTACGGTGGAAACTTCGCGAGAATTTTTGTATATTCTGTCCCGTCCGATCTTTGGATATCCAAAGCGGCAGCAGAGGTAATGTATGAGAATTGTAAATAGGATCGGCTCGCTAGTTCTAGTTTTATCGATTATTGGAACGACTCAGTTTTCAAATGCAACCGGCAAGCGCAATTTGTTTGAAGATCTAAACAGTGCCCAAAAGGATGTCAATAAATTGGTTACCATAGCCGCGGAATCTCCACATGTTGACGAAGGCATTCTTTTGCAAGTCAAAACTGAAATAGATCGAATGTATAAATTTTTATACAATATTAATAGTTCTGTATACAGTATTGATGATACAAAATCGCAAGGCCTGCCCATTATTCAGAAATCGTTCGAATTAAGGCGATGGCTTAGAAAAGTTGTGACTGTTTGGAACCGAGAAGAAGCGCTTAAGAATTTAAAAAATGGTCCTGAGGTTGTAGCCTCTGTAAGAAACCTAATGCGTGCTGGTCGTTACCTTGAAGATGTTATTGCCGAATCGATGCTGATGAAACAGACAACTTCGAGTGGGTCATCAGCAAAGCACGGCGCTGATTTCATTGCAGTTTCCAACTTGCTAAATTCCTCGCCTCAATCTGCGGATTTAAAATCTAGATTAAGCTTGTTAACAACCCGTGGATTTCAGGGTGGAAGAGCTTTTGATTTTAATTCATTTCAGTCTGGCGATATCCTTTTATTTAGAGGAGCTAGTTCAATTAGCGCCGCTATTGCGCGAATCACGGACTCTGTAACACAATTTTCCCATGTGGCGATTGTCTATGTCGATCCAACCACTAAACAAAAATTTATTCTAGAGTCGTTGATTGACAAGGGGGTTATAATAAGACCTCTCGTGCATGCTCTAGATCATTCTTTGCCCAGAATTTCGATTTATCGTTTTGATGACGCTAAGATCGCACACGTAGCGGCGGAAGAAACGTATAAATACATCAAAAGGTTATCCAAAAATGGAAAAGTTAAAATTAAGTATGATTTTTCTATGAATTTAACAGATCATAGTCGTATTTTTTGCTCTGAGTTGGTGGCGATGGCCTTCGATTTAGCGGCCAAAAAATTAGCTCTAGGAAAAGACAGATTGGCTCCCGTTCCCTATTTTTCAAATTCTTTTTTAAGTAAAGAAAATAGAAATTTTCTTCAAAGAATAACTATTAGTGATGATACTACTATAGCGTTTGCACCCGGTGATATTGATGTGGATCCACGTTTTGATTTGCTTGCAGAATATCGAGATTTTTCGAAAACAGAACAGGTAAGAGTTCACGATCTGATCTTTGATAAAGTGTTTGAATGGACGGAGAAAGATAAACGAAAGTTAAAAGAATCTTTTTGGATGAACCCTATTGCTTACGTGGCATACCAAGTCTCTAGTTTTGAGCCCTTGAAAGCCGTATTGAGTAAGGCCGGTTTGCCGATCGATCCAGATATTAAGCCATCGTTGGTTCGGACGATATTGATTTTGGAATTCACTAAGAGAGGTTTCGAGAAGCCCATTTACGAATTTGTCGCTCGGTTTAAGGACACTTATAAATTTTCACCGCCGCCGAAATTAATTTATCAACAGTTAGAATTTTTGAAAAATCAAAATGGAGGTAGATATTTGAAACTATTCCCCATTGCTAAGAATTCTGAAATAGTAAAAGAAAGCGGTTATTAGGGCCTAGATTGACTAGTTGAATTCTATCCGCCGTTTGTAGGGTAGGAATAGATAGTTACGTTTGAAACATTGCCGTTTTGGAACGTGCATGTGCCATTTGATTTATAGTCACCTTCGCCTTGGTAAACGCCAAAATTCGGTGAGTAAATACATTCTTCATTTGATTCGCAAAGAGTATTATCATTACCTATTCCGTCTCCATAAATCTCTAACGCATTAACTAGAAAAATACGTGGCGAAGGCTGAAAATCTGCGATGGTTTTGTTTCCATGAACGGCTGCGGGACAGGTGGCTCCGGACACAAAAGCGTCGTTCACTGTTGATCCGTCTCCGCTCCTATTTTTAATAAACCCATCGCCTGTTCGGATACGATAGTCTACTAGAACACAGGAGCCAGAATTACATTGCCCTTGTGTCTGAGAGGACCAGGCACGAAAAGGATTTTCGAAGTTAAGCCAATCTGTAATCGAAGACCAAGTAATCGTACCGGATGAACCATGGGCGTTGACGCTGTCGGAAGTTGCGAGGCCGATCAGGGGACTTGCAGTCGCAAATGGATAGAAGACCCAGTTGGCATTGGAACTGTTTGCGTTACCACAATTAACCGCCACCAAGCCAGGATTGGCCCCGCTATTATTATATAAAGTACAGCGATTTGAAGAGTTGTTGTCGTCATCTATTAAAATATTATTGGTAAACTTAGTTCCGTTGGTGGTGTCTAAGCCAAAGCCAACCGAATAGTAGATTATACGTTTTACTGCGATCTGGGAAACTACGGAATTGTTGGAGTTTGAGATAAAAATTTCGTGGTTGCTTTGATGGGAGTATATCTGGTTAATAATAGCATTGGTGGCACTATCTATACTGAGTCCGCTGCTACTGTTGTTTGACGAAGTTATATGATGGGCGATCGGATTTTGCCCTTTGATTTCTACAGTCGCGCTATTCGTTACTAATGCCTTACCCAAAATATTATTATTGCCATTCATTTGAATGGCTCGTGCATCCCAATTGTTCACGTCGATATCTTGTAGAATGTTGTGATTGCAATTGGATTCTAGATTTAATCCTGTGTAGGTTACAGGGGACCGCATGAATGAACCTTTGAATTTTGTGATCATATTATAGTTTGAATTCTCTATCCAAAAGATGCCGTAACCTGTGCTGCCTTTAACTTCGACGTCGATAACTTTGTTATAGTCTGAACCAATCATGAGCATGGCTACATCGGCGCCGCCTTCGGCAATTCGAACCTTGTTAATTCTTGAAAACTTAGCTCCGCTCATGGCGATGATATGATCTGCAGTTCCACCGGCTCCCGTTACTGATCCTTCGATCCAAAGATATTTTTGACCGCCGCTGCAAACGAGAATCTTAAAATTGGCCACGGCGGTTTCTCCCGTACTTTCGTTGCAATTGTTGGCGTTGCCTCCGTAGGTAAGAGTGCTGCCGTTTTTTACAACAAAACCAATGCTATCCTGATCAATATTAAATCCATGGGAGGTTACCGAATTTTGAATTGTTAAAATAGTACCAGCTGGAAATCCTGTTATGACTTGGGTTGCTGACGACGAATCAGGGGCGGGTGCGATTGGGTTTTCAGTGGTTGTATTCCACCATTTGGCACTGGAGCTGGCCATGATAGCTGTATTATTGAGTTTTACAGTGACAAAATTATTTAGCCAATCATTGTTTGTGAAGTCGATCAGATCGGAAAGACCTTTTCCGGTTTTTAAACCGATTGAAAAAAATGTAGCGACTCCTCCGTCAATGGCGCAAAGCCAATCAAAAGCCGCTAGGTAGTCTGTTGTCGTCAATCCCGAGCACGATGTATAGCCAGTGACGACCACTTTTAATTTGTCGCCCCCATGAATACAAGCTTCCGTAGAACCCGTTTCCGTGCTGTCACAGGCTACATCTGGTTGATTGAAGAACCGCGTGCCACCATTGTTACCCTTAACAAACGAAAGCCATTTGGCGCCGCTAGTAGGGTACGTTTTTGAAACGGTGACCGACGGCAACGGTGCAACATCATTTTCTAAAACAGTAAAAGAAATCGAAGTCGTTTTTAATTCGATATTTTTTTGAGCATTTAAAATCTGTACTGAAAACGTTTCATTGCCGTGTACGGTAAGATCGTCTATGGATACGAAGGCAATTGAAGTTGTTTTGGTACCGGCAATAATTGTTGCGGAAGCAGGGGCTGAGGAAAAGCGAGTTAGACCACTAGTGCCACCGCTGATAGAGAATTCAACTAAGGTGTCTGCCGAGCTTTCAGTGTCTAAGGATAAGCCCAGTGAGAAACTGCTTCCCTCAACCAAACTGGACGAAGAAAAATTTGCGGATAAAATGATTTTATTTTCGACAGTTAAATAATTTTGTTCAATTTTTGTAATTTGGCTATTTAAGAAACAGCTCATATTCAAAGTAACTATAGGTAAGGCCACAAAAAAACGTAAATACGTTAGAAATGATTTTCTGCTCACATATAATGTATCGGTAGTATTATAGAAATACATATGTTTCTAATTGAGAATGTTAAGGTTCTTTTTTAAAACTGTCTCATATTGAGCTAGACTTGGGCAAAATCAGGTCGATCCAGAGTATCGTTGATGGTTCCAAATACGTATTTGAAAATGCTATCCAGTTTTTCCAATCTTTTTTCTAACTAATTAGCTAATTTTGCGTACAACCTACATTTAAAACTTCATCGCTTTCATACTTGGATGCTACTCTATTTAGTAGCATCTATGTCAACTTTTACCTTGTCAGGAGATTTTGAAGTTTGAGTTAGCTGGAGGCTCTTTCGGAGGTCTTCGATAAAAAAGTTATTGCTACTATAATTGGTGGAACCTTTAACGTAGTCTGAACATTTATCAACAAGCCTCTGTGTAAACATAGAAATAGACTCGTTTTTATCTCGGCCACGTAGAAACACAGTGTTATAAGCATCTGAATCAAAATTATATTCAGGTACTCCTTTCTCATCTTTTGCGGACATAAAATCAGATTTTGCTTTTTTCAGTCTAACAATTTCTGCTTTTACCCGGGAACTTTCGGACTTAATATAGCTTCCTTTATACTTGAATCCATTTTTTCTAATATCATCTAAAACAAGCTCTAACTTCTTAATTTGAGAATCAAAATCTTTGTAATGATAAAAGCCTGACTTTTTGTCTCTCTCTCGTAAAGCATCAAAAGAGAGCTTCATGTCAAAAATTTTAGCTCCAATTTGACTTTCAAATTCTTCATATAACTCATCAGCAGAAATTTTTTTAGCAATTGGCAGTGACGGATTCAAACCTAATTGCGCAAGGGCAGCATCTTTCTTTGCGATAAATGCATCGACTTTGGGACCAGGAGGTAGACCTAAAAATTTATGATAAACACCAGATACATCTGCGGCTTTTTTTAAAATTATTGAATCTTCGTCATTTCGTGGATGTACAAGCACATACGGAGTATTTTCGCCGGCGAACCTTAGCGAAGCTATAACTAACCCGCCATTTGAGGTTTGAAAGGTATCACTTGCCTGTGGGAACTGAAATGCCTCTTTGGTTGCTGGATTAAAAATTGTCATTTTTCCGTTGGGTCTGGAGTATCTTCCGGTAAGTGATTCCATTGGGTCAGAATTAAAAAGGATCCACTCCTGTTTTTCACCATTTCTTTCAATCACGGCTGTCAAAAAATGTACACCCGCAACCTTTGCGCAATCGATGGCGGATTTAGATTTTACAACGGAGCTATAGGTAAAATTTGTTACGAAAAAAAATCCTAAAAATAAAGGCCACATTTTCCCTCCTCATTTAAGGCACACATATTTTAACTCGCGGGTCGCATATCATGCCGTTTGAACAGTCAGAATTTTGCAAACAAAAAACTGGTGAGCTTGAATTCGCTCTAACGCAGTAATTTGAAATCATTTTTAAGCTACAGCATTCTGTTTGGAATTGAACACGCTGTCCTTCCCAAGCGCAAACTTTTCCAACTAAATTTGAGCATTGACCTTGGTTGCATCTAGAATTTCCTCTTCCAACGCAACGACCATTTAGGCAGTTTCCAGAGCAGCAATTGTCCGACGGCGAGCATGATTCGTTTACCCATTTGCAGCTCAATGAATCACTACCTGCAAGACATTTTTTATCAACGCCGCAGCGATTTGAAATGCAATCCGTGTCCATAGAACAATTCATTCCTGCAAAACCTCGAAAATAGGAGGATGCCTGGCAAATGCCATAAACAGTTTTATTTGATCTACAATTCGTCGGAACTCCAGCAAAGCATTCCTGGCCATTATCGGCCGGAGCAAGATTTGAAGGAACACATTTACTATTTTCGCAGCGGCTCGATAAGCACTCCGTATAAGTTCTACAAGTCTCAAAAGCTTCTTTTCTGGTGTCAGGTTGCCTACACCAGCCACTTTTGCACAAAAGACCGAGACTACAGTCGCGAGTATCTCGGCAGGGTGAATTGAAATCTCCATAGCTACTAGGTAATCTCTCAATGGTAATTTCATTGGTCGTTACGCACGAAGCTAAAATGAATATTAAATTGCAAAGCAATGTGCGAACTATAGTCATTTTACACCTTGTCCTGAATTTGATTCAGACGGAAGACTTGGCTGTTTTCCGGTTTCAAAATATTCAGTTCGTGTTTTTTCATTAACATATCTGTAGTAAGAACAATCTGGGGTTTCTTTTCCCACTCTCATAAACGGTTGCATGTCTTTTGGCAACAAACCGCTGCAATCGTCTGAAGCGTGCGGAGATCCACCTGACGGAAGTGAATACGCAAGTCCACAAAGTTGCGACAACATTTTTCTCGACACTTCAGGGTCCGGTGAAGATGACATTCTTTCACGAAGTCCTTTCAAGCCAGCCAAAAAGTTTTTACGCAAAGTTGAGCTATCTGCTTCAAACAATTGTCTTGTATCATTCACTAGATTTATGTCCTTCAATTCGAGTCTTGGATCAGAAACTGTTTTATATACATCTCGTAGTACGCCATATCTATCGAAATCAGAAAGGGCCTTTTGCTTAGAAACGAATGGATTCGAGAAAACATTGTCGTCATCAAGTTTTTTACCTTCGCCAACCATCTGTTGAAATTTAGCTAATGGTTGAGCCATCAAAAACTTCACTTTTTCTCTTAGGGTGTAACCATCATCACTCTTTGCTCCTAAAGATTTTTTTAATTCACTAGCCGCTTTGTTTAAAGAACTTTGATATTCTGGAGATCCTGGGTCAACAGAGAGCCAATTGTCGAAGTTTCCCAATACTTTTTGAACTTCATCAATTTGTAAAATAAGAGATTTGCCATCGGTTGTATTTTCAAGATTTGATTCTTTTAGGTATTTTTTAATATCGTCGTAAGTATCGACGGTAAATTTGTTTTTAGCTCTTAAATCTTTGGCGTTTATCCCACGGTGCAAATCTCTAAGATTATCAAAACTAATTAGATTTGAACTTTCTCCACCAGAAGAGTCCTTTAGTTTTTTCCTAAGTATTTTTTCGATGGCAGCAGAATTGGTAGTGAAAATTATTACTGGATTAATGTTTGAACCGTTTGGTTGCCGTGTTTGGATACCTTCAGATTCAAGATTCGAGCGAATATTGCTTATAAGAAAATCTAAATACATGCTCACTGTGGACTGTTGATCTCCGGTCAATGCGTCAAATCCGCTTCGATTTGGAATAAAAAGAGACTTGAAAAAATCAAATTGCTGAAGTTGCTTTTCATATACTTCTTTTGGTGAGACAGTCTGTTCTTTGCCAAACAAATCAGATATTTTTTTATCTACGCTAGATCCTGAACCATCTGAAATCTGTGAAATATCTTGTGTAACAACGGCCATAATAACAGAAGAAAGATCAGTATTTATTTCTTTTGTCGAAAGCACTTTTGAGTATATCTTTGCGTTAGGAATTTTATTAGCCTGATCAATAAATGATTGGCCGGTTTTTTTTCCAATGGATGATTTCATTTCACAACTCATAGTTACGATGTTGTGATACAAGCATGCTAAATCATATGTTTGATTATTTTGTTCAAAATCTCGAAGAGCCCCACGCTCCGGCATTTTACTAAAGAGGTCCATAATTTGAGATAGCAGTCCCGCCGCAAGAGTAACCCCTCCGCCTGCTGCTTGGCTTACTAAGTAGCCTGCTGACGACAAGGCGCCCATACCCAGTGTTAAAAGTTGGGTGCCAAATCTATTACTTATATTTTGAGCACAGGGCGAATTGGGGTCATTTAATGCGTTCGAGCTTGCAGCTAGTAGGTTCCACGTAAGACTGAGAACTTTTTCCTTACTGTTTTCTTTAGTCTGGTACTTTGACTTCACTTGCTCCTCAGCGATTTGTTTGTCAATATCACTTCGCTGCGAAAGAAGATATTCTAAATAATTGTCGTAGTATCCACTTTTAGATTCACTAGCGTAGCTAGGATCAGATAATGATTTTGCGATCTCTCTGTTTAAAAAATCTTTTTTTGCTTTTAATTCTAATACAGGATCTTTTGCCGCATTTAGTAATTCTGGAAGACCCTGTACAGACTTTACGGCCTCAGTGAAAGTTGCTGAGCATTGATTTTTTGCATCGAGTAAACCTTGTATTGTTCCGGCAGTATTTGATGCCATTGATATTGCATTTGAATCAGAAGCCTTAAACGGACAGCTTTGTCCAAATACAACCGAATTAAAACAAATCAAGATGAAAAAATAAAAAATCCTCATTTTTTATTTTTCCCCTCAATTTTTTTTATTGATGCAATCCATCTTTTAAAACTTGAAATGTCACCGTTTTGTTCAATAAGTATATTTTGAGATGCAAATATTTTTCCGTTAGGAAGATGTCGAGGATTGTCCTGAACAGTCACAAAAAAATTTTCTTTTCCACGCACCGCTTTAAACGCACAATAATTTTTGCCTTTTGTGCTTGGAATTACAAAATCGACGGTTGCAAAATTCTTTTTTTCCAAACTCCATTTTTCACTCATGCAAACTTTTTTGAACTCTGTAAAAGTTGTGGAAACCATTCTAATTGATCTGGAGCGGTTGTTAATCCATATTTGTTCAAATGGTTGTTCAGGAAAAGAACTTAATTCTCTGTAATTGCGCCAACCTGGTTGCACCGGAATTGAAATGCCAGCAATAGGGAGCGTATCAGCTAACGCAGATGCTACTACAAGAAAAAATGTAAGAAATATTTTGAGTTGCATACATGTATCAAGTCGGCATTCACTGTCCATTTCTATAGTGAACAACTACAATCCTAGACTGAAGTAGTATTTGTTAACAGGACTCAGGTCTCAAATAATATGTCATTCTATACTTCGCTCCTAAATCAACCGTACTTCTAGTGTTTTTTAGGGGATCGATTTGCAAGGGGGTTATCCTGATATTTGTTTATAAACGTATTAACTTTTGCGTATTGTTCAGTATCAATATCAGATCTTTTGGAATTTCTGAAAAATACAAAAATCCGGTTTTCCAGCCTTAATCACCTGAAATGAGAAGAACCCGAAGAACCCAAAATTTACGTTTTTAAAAATATGGTGACCTCACCCCGACTTGAACGGGGATCGATCGTTTAGGAAACGACTGCTCTATCCAGTTGAGCTATGAGGTCACGACTAATCTTTTTTAATCCGATTTCCCACCAGATTCAAGTATCGTTTTGTTCTGGCGAAATTAACCTTTGTGGTAATGGCTGTATGAATCATCTTATATAGAAATGTGCCGACCAAATAATAAATTACAGCCAGTTGTTCTTTGCCTGAATCTTGGGGTTTGACCAAAACTTGATTATAAAAACAGAGCGAAAAATTATTTCTGCGATCTGTAAATTCCTTTGCGGCCAGAGCACATATAGCTCGCTATACAGGCGATCAAGGCGTAGGGTGCGATTTCGATTCCAAAAATTTCTATCGCCATGACTGTGCACGCAATAGGTGTGTTAGCGGCACCGGCAAATACCGCAGCAAATCCCACGGCAGAAAGCAAGCCAACAGACACGGGTAGTAAAACGGAAAGTGCGCTACCTAATGTGGTTCCGATAAATACCAATGGAATGAATTCTCCACCTTTAAAGCCTGAGCCCACAGTTAGCATCGTGAAAATAGATTTCAAAATAGGGTCACGAATAGAATCCGGCGAAGTTAGTGCGTCACTTATAACGGGTATGCCTAAACCTACATAGCGGTAAGATCCTTCAAAATAATATAAAACCACAATTATCAACCCGCCAAAGAATGGTCTTAAGGGAGGGTAGGGAATAAATTTTTGGTTTAGCCATTCGATGAAGTGTGTGAATAGGGTGAAAAGTCGGGCCGTCAAACCAAATCCGATCCCAGCGATGCAAATCCAGAGTAAAATTATAAAATTAAACGAGTCAATTTCTACAGACGGAAATGCCGAATGAGGAGCATGTAAAAGAATGGCCGTGCCGAAGCCTACAAATGAAGCGATCAGGCATTCAAACCAAGCGAAAAGTTTAAATTTTCCAACGTTAATCATTTCCATCCCGAAAATGACCCCGGCCCATGGGGTTCCAATGGCAGCGCCAAAGCCTGCCCCGGCTCCCGCAGCGAGTAAGATTTTTCGCTCACTCATTTCAATTTTGAAAAATCGGGATAGTTGATCAGAAAGTGACGCGCCCATTTGAACGGCCGTTCCTTCGCGTCCGGCAGAACCTCCAAAAAGGTGAGTTAAAAGAGTTCCACCAAGAACCAACGGGGCCATGTTTAAAGGAAGAACTTTTTTAGGATCATGCATTTCGTCGATGATCAGATTGTTGCCTTTAGAGGCTTCTTTGCCAAAGCGATGATATAACCATCCTATCAATAATCCAGCAATTGGTAATCCCCAAATGACAGCGGGGCTAGCGTTACGAGTTTGAGTGGCCCAATTTAAAGTTATCAAGAAAATGGTAGAACTGAGCCCAGCAAGGAATCCACATGCAGCGCTGATGAGAATCCAGCGGAAATATCGTTTTGTCAAAATACTAAATTTTGAAGTAATCAAGACGCAACCCTACCTTCACTTTGGTAGGAGCCATCAGCACGACCTCGTAATGAGCGGCGGTTAAAGCCTGACTCCATTACCTAACCTAAACGATAAGTTGATTTTTTTAATCGCTCAAGAAAATTCGTCGGCTTTGTTGAAAAAATAATCCGCAAACCGATGGCAAGTTGGCCAAGAATTTGTCTTGTATTGTTGGCGTCGATAGAAAAAGATAAATTATGAAAAAAGTTTATTTTGCAGTCATCATTGCGGCATTAGGGTATTTCGTAGATATTTATGATCTAATTTTATTCAGTATTGTTCGTGTTCCCAGTCTGAAAGCGATTGGTTTGTCGGACGCAGATATTACCTCGAAAGGTCTTTTGATTTTGAATCTGCAAATGGCAGGTATGTTAATCGGCGGAGTTTTCTTCGGCGTTTTGGGAGACCGTAAGGGACGTTTGTCCGTTTTGTTTGGGTCGATATTTTTATACTCGATTGCTAACATTCTAAATGGATTCGTGCAAACCTACGAACAGTATGCCATTTTAAGATTCATAGCGGGTATTGGTTTAGCGGGCGAGCTGGGTGCGGGTATTACATTAGTTGCTGAAATGATTCCTAAAGATAAACGTGGTTATGGAACGACCATCGTGTCGGCAGTTGGCGTTTCCGGTGCGTTGCTAGCGTGGTACATGGCTAATGAGTTTGATTGGCGTACTGCCTATTTCTTTGGTGGGGGAATGGGTCTGGCGCTTCTGTTTCTTCGCGTCGGTGTTTTGGAATCGGGACTATTTGAAAATTTAAAAAAATCCCATGGTGTTGCTAGTCGGGGCGATTTTTTATCTCTGTTTACCAATCGCTCGCGTTTGCGTCGTTTTGTGAATGGCATCGCTATCGGTGCTCCACTTTGGTACGTCGTAGGTATCCTGATTACGCTTTCTCCCGAATTTTTTAAAGCCTTAGGTGGCACTGAAATTATTGAGGCGGGTCGCTGTGTTTTCTTTTCGTATGCCGGTCTCGTTGTGGGTGATATCATGGCCGGGATATTGAGTCAGATTTTTAAAAGTCGCCGAAAAGTTATTTTTGGCTTCTTGCTTGCCACCACAGTTTCTATATTAGCTTATTTTAGTTTACGTGAACTTACGGCGAATCAGTTTTATACCCTAACGTTTTTCATGGGGATATGTGTGGGCTTTTGGGTGTTATTTGTTACTGTGTCTGCCGAACAGTTTGGTACTAACTTGCGCGCCACGGTCGCGACGTCGACACCAAATTTTGTTCGTGGATCGTTAGTTGTGATTTCGTTGATTTTCAGTGCGTTAAAACCATCGTTTGGAATTTTAAATGCGGGACTAATTACCGGTGTAATTACGATGGTGTTTTCGTTCGTTGGGCTTTATTATATAGATGAGACATTCCACAAAGACTTAGACTTTGTGGAAAAAGATTAGTCTGAAAATTTAAACTAAATCAGAAATATTTTTTTTGATAAAATCATTTTGAAAGCGATTTTCGGGATCCCATTGACGGCGAAAATTTTCAAATTCGACGATGCCTTCATGTAAAGATCCAACCGCAACGTATGATATTTTACCCCAGTGTGGTTTCGCACCCAATGCAACCAAATCTTTTTCAACTGCTTTCATAAATAGTTCTGAATTCTTTTGCTTCAGGTGGCAGTTGAGATCAATTTGTGCGTAAACTTTAGATGCATCTTGGGCCGGGCTGAGTAACGTCGACTTATCACCACGGGAAAAACGGACATTCACGGGGATATCGACAAAATATGTTCCTTGTTTACTTAACTCATCGGTCTTGGCTTTGATTAGGGTCATAGCTTGTAACAATTTTTCAACCGGCAGTACGTACTGCATTTCCAAATAACGCATTTTGCGATTATTGATCATGATTTTATCCCAGCGACCGACGGCTGTTTCAGAATCGGGTTGTTGAGCAAAGAATATTTTAGAAGCTTTCGGCAATAAAGACGGAGCATGCGACAGAACAGTTATAAGCAAATTCCCTAAGGTGTCTTCCATTAACGCTTTTTTCTTGTTTCGTTTTTCTAGTGCCAGATCCGAGTAGGATTCTGTCGTGATATTTTGAGTTCGTTTGATTGTTTGGTGTGAGTGCGGATAGTAATAAAAAGAATAACGATAATTTTGAGTGTAGTTCTCGGGTTGAATGGCATCGGTCAGCGAAGCTTTTGAGTGGACCTCTTTTAAAGTAAAACTAGGCACGATTTTAAATTTAACAGCAGTAACGAAACCGAATGCGCCCAAGTTGATTCTTAACGCGGGCTCGACATTTTTATATTTAGCATCACTAAAATCAATATTATGAAATTCACCACGACCGTCCACGATAGAAAGTCCCAGTAATTGTTCAGCATCAGAGAATGATCCGAATTGAACTCCGGTTCCTTTGGTCGCCGTGGCGATAAGGCCCGCCATTGTTTGATGATCTATTTCGCCGGCGGTGGGCAAAGCGAACCCTGCTGCCACTAGAGCATTGTTCAATTCACTTAATGTAACACCGGCGCCAGTCGTGACTTCCATTCTAGAGGAATCAATATGGATCTGTTTGAATTTTTGAGGGCTGATTAAATTCACGCTAGGAACTAAGGCCGAAAAGCTATGGCCCGCGCCGGTCACGCGAACCTTTGTAGAAGTCAAAATCGCTTGTTTCACTTGTTCTACGGTTTCTGGATAGAAAACTTGCTTGGGTGTGAAGGATACGTTTCCTGACCAGTTCTTCCATATGAATGCTTTCTTCACCGCGTCCGCATAACTGCGGGACGTTGTTAAAAATTGCTGAGCTAAAATACCAAGACTTAATGCTGCCGATCGCTTTAAAAAATTCCGTCGAGTTTTATTCATGAAGCTATAGATACATGACTTGCCGATAGAATGCTCTGTAAACTATTTAGCCATGAAGTTCTTTTATTGTGTTAAATATTATTGCTTATTTCGACAATAAATGTAAATTAATGTGACTTATATTTAATAAATAGTAATAATAAATGACATGAAGATAGAAGAATTAAGTCTTGCGTCCTTGAAATACTTCCTAGATGCCGTTGAACTTCATAGCATCACTCAAAGTGCCGAAAAGAACCACGTTTCGCGTCCTGCCGTCAGTCAAGCTATTATGCGACTTGAAGACTGGTATGGTAAGACTTTGCTCATTCATGAAAAACGTAATTTCGGCTTAACAGAAGATGGTAAAATATTTTATAGGTTGGCAAAGCAAAATTTTGACAATCTAACCAGGGGATTCTTAGAATCTAAAGCTACCAACAAATCTTTGCGGATCGGTTGCTCTAGTTCTCTCATCGACTTTGTTTTTCCGAAAATTCAACCGTTCGTAAATAGAAGTTTTCAACCTGTCATTAAGGTTGGCGCAACAATTCAGTTGCTAAATATGTTAGAACAAGAACAGATTCACATTGCTTTCCTGATCGAAATTCAAAAGGACTTTCGCTTTAAAGCGATTGATCTTTACGAAGGTAGTTTTGAACTGCGTTCTAGAAATGGAAAACTTGGAAATGTTTTCATCACCACGGAAAGACGGCCGGAAATTGAATCATTTTATAGATATGCCTCCAAAAATAAAATCGAATTTGCTCAACATATAGAAGTCGAAAGCTGGTCAGCGGCCAGTCGATTGGCCGAGCTAATGGATGCGACGTGCTTAGTTCCAGATTATTTGAACAAAGGCAAATTGCACGAGGTGAATATAAAGTGGCAAGCTCCCTACAAAGCCAAAGCCATTTTTCAAAAAGAAAGTTTATTGACTGAACTAGAATCAGAACTAATTCAAAGTTTTTAATAGGGACAGTGGCGACAGCCGTTGCCACAGCATTCGCCTTTTTTAAGATGATATTTTTCGGTGAACACAAATTGCCCGCGTTCTATATAATAATCTTCGCCTTCGGTTAGGTCAGTATCTGATTTTTTAACAGCCAGTTCTTTTAAGCAACTGGAACAAAGGCAATCCTTATATTGTGAAGGAATGGTCGTGACGACGGGCAAATCCATACACCAACATTTTTTATCGTTGTTGTTGGCCCCACAGCCAAAAGATTGTCCGCATCGTTCACATATTTTCATAGATTCACTGTAATGCTAAGGCAGGGTTTCAGTCAAAGGCCTAAAGAGATTGGGCCTGACGAGAAAACTTAATTACTTCTTTGGCATATTTCACCCGGATATTGTCGCCATTGAACATTCTTAAAGCCGCTTCATATTGACGCCCGATGGTTTCGTTTTTTAAGACTTTTTTAGAGTACGCTAAATATACTTTCAATAAAATTTGTCCAAGGAACAATTGTCGTTGAATCAGAGTGCGTCGTTCTTTTACGCCAATCTGATTTTGGCCTTTGCGTGGCAGAACCCACGCTTTAAGGTTTTTTATAGTTTCGGCCGTGTATTCAATACGACCTTTTTTGAGAGCTACGGTTTTGATGACTGGAAAATCTTTAAATGCCTCAACCTCTGTCGTTTGAGGGTAACATTTCATCGCGGCATCCAAGAATGATTTGTTATCTAGAAACGCGTACTTTTCGCCTCGATGGCCCATTTGATCTAAAATCTCTTTTAGTCCTGGCGCCGTTAATTGGGTCAGACCGATGGCTCCGGTGTTAGACACCGACGACATGTCAAAACGTGATTCTTGACGAATTTTTGAGGCCACAACAAATGGGTCCGTTCCAAAGCAGTAAGATGCCTTCGTAATTTCCATCGCTAATTCGCGTTCGGAAATTCCATTGATGGATTCAAAAGTTTTGGAGCATTTTTGAGGCCCGTCTTCACACTGAGACATGATGCCTTTCTTCTGCTCATCAATATACAATTCTATCGATTTAATGATTGGCGAGAATCGGGCCACCATCGGTGTCGTCACAGTGAATGGGCTTTGTTTTTTTAAGGGCGAGAAAATACGTTGTGTGATTTCATACATAAAAAAAGAATCATCCAGCAGTTCTCGCTGAACAAAATAACCAGTATCTACTTTATTCGCGCGAAAATCCTCGTACTCGGGATAGCCGAAGGTAAAATCAGGCGCTGCCGTGGACATAGCTGATGTCAAAAAAATAAACAGCATTGGAAGTCGTGTAAGTACGTTCATAAAACCTCGTGGGTTTCTAAAGAGCAAGGGGGGTGCCGAGGATAAGACCCTGTCAAAGTCGCCAGGATACGTGTGAAGAAATCTTGGCAATCAATTCGACTTGTAAATGGGCACCCCGGTAGAAATATTTCATGACCCAAGAAAATCATGGACCAGAGCCCTTTTCGTCGCTTTTTTTCCTACAAAGTAGAAAGTTCAGACTCGATAGTTTTCTCTAATGGATGCCCCAAGCTAAACCTAAGATTGCCTGGAATTTTCAAACGCTTAGATATGTTTTTTTTAATCGATATTATGTATAATCTTGACATAATCCTGACAAAACCCTGACAATTAACCGATGTTGGGTCCATTGGGGTCCAATGTTTGAGGAAAACGATGTGGGATAAGAGTCCAAAATTGGGCGATGCTAAATTAGATCAAGAGAAAACAGATAGTCAGCTCATTAATAAGCAAGTTCTGTTAGATTCGATGGCCAAAGCCAACGCGGGCTCATGTGCCGCTGATATCTCGGTTAAACGTCATGACAATCACAATTTAGAACTAAAATCGTTGTTTAACTTTTCTGGTGTCGAGCAGGAAGCTCGCCTAGATTTCTATTTGTTTTTTCCCCCTTCTGTGCAAATGCGTGAAGTAGAAAAAGATGATTTATTCAGTGATTTTTATTCTCGACAACGATTGTTTATTCCCTTGAATCAAAGCTTGGATTCAAGGGAAATGCTGGGTGCTTTGGATGATATCAAACGCCTGTTAACGTTGCTTTCCATTCCTGGCTGCGATGCTCATATCGAAGAACAGCTGACGTCATCGGTGCAAGTTATCGGTGGTATTGTTGGTGAAACATTGAAGGCACGTACAAGCAAAATTAAACGTGATTTATTGTTGATTCATTCTCGCACTCATAACGTGATGTCTGACTCAATTTTTAGCGAAATTACCGCCGAAATAGATGATCTGGCAGAAATTTTAGAAAGTGTACGGACGGTAACCGATGCAAATTGGACCGTAAATTCACCGGTGGTGAATTTATTAGATGAATATATCCATCACGTTTTTATCGAAACCTTAGGTAAAATTGATTTTGAAATTTCGCGTTTTCAAAAAAATATGGATAGTGTGGAGCGTACCAAGTTCGTTGATGGCTGGCGCCAACTGCATTTGCAATTGTCGTTATTGCAGAAAAAAGAAATGCATTTTCAAAAGAAGCATTGCCTAACGCCATCTCATCTAAAAAGCCAAGACAGCAGTGAATTGTTGCTGGTTCGCCTCGGGCAAATGAAAAAGTTTTTTCAGTCAAAAATGTTTATCGACGTGCAAAAATCACAGTCTTTAAAAAAGTTTTCTGAGCCAACAGCCGCACTAGCAGCCTGTATTGCCGGGATTTCTGCGGCAGTTATTCAGCAGTTTGGTAATCCCGATTTCTATAAATTCAGTCTTCAGGGCGTATCGTTAATTTTCTTTGCTATGGGCCTGTATGCGGTTAGGGATCGATTGAAAGACTTTGCGAAAAGTTTTTTAAATAAAAGAATTTCTAGATTCGTTCCTGATTTTGAATATGAATTAACTGATAAAGACGCTCATCTTGGTCGCATTAAAGAATGGCTTAAAACGGTCAGAACAATGGACCTGCCTGAAGTGATTCGTCATCGTCGTAAAAGTGCATCGGTATCCGAAGCAGAGTCCTATTTGAAAGAGGATGTGTTGTTCTTAAAACGTGTTTACTGTTTAGCGCCAAAAACAAAAAACAAAGACAATCCTTTGTCTTTACAAGAAACCTTAAGAGTCAATTTACAGCGATATTTAAAGTTTCTAGATGACCCGATGAAAGATATTACAATCTTGGATCAAAAAGGGCGCTTCACTCGTAAAACATCGAATAAAATGTATTATTTTTATGCCTTAGTTAACTACGCCGCTAAAGAAAATGGTGTCGAAACTCAAAAGCAGATGCAATTATACCGTGTCGTCCTGAATAAAAACGGTATTCAAAAAGTCATCGAGTGTTCGGGCGCTAGCTAGTAGTTCTTTTTCTTTAGAGTTCGTGGAGACAGCGTTTTCTCTGGCGAAAAAAAATAAGAAATAAGATCAATATTTCAAATAAGCCAGGGAAAATAATATTGCCGTCTCTATTTCGAGGTGGGGTGCCTCGTGGTTCCAGCCAGACCCTCAATCGATCCTGAACCAGGTCGACCCATCGAAGCGGAAGAGATCTTTAGGCCCTACAGCGCACAAACCGCCTTCGCCAGAATTCAGATATTGGATGGTGCGAGGCCGGTCACCCTCAATCACCAAAGGGTTGAATAGCGAGCCGTCCCACACAAAGATATCTCGCGTCGAGCAGGCGTAGAGCTTGCCTTCAAACCAGGCGATGCTTGACAGCTCGACCGACAGGTTCAGGTCGATGGTGCGCCACTGGGCACCGCGCCCAATGACCAGTTTGCGTCCTCGGCCGATCGCATACACGATGCCGTCACCTGCACACACCACATCTAGGAGAATGACATTGGTACCCGTATCGTACTGGTTCCAATTCGTGCCATCGAAATGCCAGACCTCCCCCTCCCAGCCAACGGCATAGATCTCGCTGTGGGTGTAGCCATCGATGGCCTCGAAACCTACAACGCCCCGTTCCTGAGGAATTGCAGCAGTGAGACAGCGCCACTGTTCGCGCCCTTCGCGGCGGAAGACCTGTCGCTTCATCCCGCACACATAGAGCACACCTTCGATGGCGCGTGCGCCGCGCACCAGACCTGTGCCCGCCGGGGGGGCAAGCACACCCTCGGCGATGCGTTCTTCGTGCATGTCGCCACTGCCCACAAACTGCACCTGTCCATTGACGCCGACGATCGCGTACTGCGGCACGGGTAATTGGCATCGTGTTACGGCCGCTGTGTCCCACTTGAACGTGCCGCCATCAAGCCAGTTGCCCTGATAAAGGCAGGTCACGCTTGTGAAAGGCACGTTATGGGCAGCCATCTCGTCGTCAATCAGGGCCACACAGACGGCGCCTCCAGTGCCCAGATGCGCATCGATGAAAGAAGCTGTGTCTGTCCAATATCCGCTCATGATCTGAGGTCCTTCAATCTGCACAGTAGGCAGGAAATGTGATGCAGGGGAGGATAGGCGGTATAAAGGCCGAATTCTTAAATCCCAGCATCTAGGTTCATGGGTTGTCGTAAAAATTGTGTGATTGGAATGGGTCTTTGGCAATGAATTTCACCGATTTCTGAAACTTGCGTTGTGCATTTGAGTTGCCGAGGATGTTTTTTCAGGTTTTGAACGAACGAATCCATTGCAGCTAAATCTCTTTGAACTGGCCCCTTAGCCTGCGGCTAAGGGCAAGTAAGATATCGTCAAATCAAGTGAATTTAAAACGTGCTATCTGAAATCCAGAAAGATTCAACACGCTCGCTTTATTGAGGAATCGAAACTCGAATGTATTACGAGTTAATTCGGATAATAATTTTTTTTT
>TARA_B110001454_G_scaffold12334_1_pt1 | contig 30418 bp, 20 predicted proteins | sample TARA_B110001454 | Tara Oceans TARA_B110001454 (sample SAMEA4397004) | marine metagenome | biome: Polar Biome; feature: [MES] marine water layer (ENVO:01000295) within the mesopelagic zone...; material: water (ENVO:00002006), including particulate matter (ENVO:01000060) such as...... | reverse complement strand
CGCTCCTGGTCGTCTCGGACCTTGGTCCAACCAACGAATGGAACGCCACATGGATCGTCGCGGTGCTCATCACGGCAAACTACGGCATCTTCTCAATAAGTCGTCGATACTCCAACCCCTTCTCGGTTCGGACAGGTAACTCGACGCAGCGACCACTCGTCGGAGTGACGTGCCGCTCCACAGAACGCGCCATCGAGGGTGTCTTCTCGCGGCGCCGCACCCCCCCTACGCACCTTCGTGGACTTGCGTTTCCAATACTGGACGGCGTGCTCCCGCCCCGTTAGTGCGTGCAGTTTCAAATTTCTTGCAGCCGGGGGGGTGGCGCGCGGGTGGTCGTTTCCTGGCCGCGTCTCGGAACGCTCGGTTTTAGTTTCGGTCTATTCATAGTTTGCTGTCTGCAGTTGCTGTCCGTGTTCAGTCGACCCACACGGCCTTCCCGCCGGCGGCCTTGGGCCTGGCGTGCTTGGCGTGGATCGCCATCCAGCCGGCGATCCCTCCGCAGTCGGAGAAGATGCCCGGTGGCCCGCGAGCAGCGGGCTCCGTCGGTGGAGCCGGTGGAGCCGGCGGTGCCGGCGCAAAGGGTCGAGGGACGTACTCCTGCGAGAGGAGCGGCGGCTCGTACAGGCCGGCGTTGCCGCCGCCACGATGCGCGAAGAGGTTTGGCGGGGTCGGCGGGCGCACGGAGTCCGGGTGCGTGCAGGCGTATCCCTGTGGGATGAGCGGTGGCTCGTAGACGCCGGTGGCGCCGGTGCTGTTGCCACCGGTGGCGAAAGCGTCGTTGAAGAGCACGTCCTGGTCCGTCGGGATTCCCGCGAGCATGGTGCGCAGCCGTTTGGTCTCTGGGGACAGGGGAGGTGAGACGTGCCCATCGTCTTGGTCCTGCATGATTGCGTCGAGGTCGTCCATGGCTTGAATCATCTCGAGACGTTCTGCGTGGTCGTCTTCGCCGTGCACCATGGTGTGGTCGGAGTTGCAGTCGTTGTGGTACTGGGGCGGCGCGACGGCTCGCTCGCGGACGGGTCCAGTGTGGCTGTTTGCGCACGCGGCAAACGCGGGGAAGGTCGGCGGCGTTGCGAGCAGGTCAAAGTCGATTGCACCGAGAGACTTGGGCGGCGCCTCGAGCAGCGGTCGTTTGCGGCTGTTGATCGGAGAAGGCTCTTTGCTGTACGAGCAGATGATCTGATCGTTGGCGTCGCCGGGTGAGAGCTCGACGTCCTCCACCGGGGGCGAGGCCGCCCGATCTGTGGATTCTTCGGACTCGATCAGGTATAAGCTATCGCGTACAGAAAGATCAAAGTTCATTGAATCGGAACGCTAAGCTGTGGGGAATGTGTGAGGTCACGGCTTTCCGCTGAACGAGACGGATTTTTCTGAGTGATGTGTGACGCAAAGACGGCGTCGCGGAAGGGGTTTGGAAGTCAAAAGAAAAAGAAGCCCCGGATGGGCACTGTGGCGAGCAAGATGCGGCAGGTCACCGTGGGAGACGAGACCGGGTTCGTCTACCAGCCCGATCCCCACAAGAAGTCGTTCGGTGTCAGCGAGGACCTTTCGGAAAAGGTGCTCGGGGAGACGGCCGAGTTGGACGTGCTTCCTGAGATCCTGCGCCGCATCCGCGACCATGACCTAGCGCTGTTTCTGGACGTGCTTTCTCGCGTGAGCAAACCGTGGAAGAATGTGTGCCGGCAGCTCGACAGTCCTGACAAGCGTCTGAGAGACGAGTGGAAGCGATACATCGGCGCCGTGCGAATCACCGACCAGAAGCACCTTGATTTTCTCGGGTTCGCGATGCCTCACAGCGACCGTCTGCGCGGCGTGGAGCTCGACTGCCTGTGGCTGACGGAAGCGCGGCTCGAGCGTGGCAAACAAATGTTCAACATCCCGCACACGGTCAGGACCGTCCTGCTCAACGGAGGCGGCTGGGTCGGTAGGGAGGCTCGGCGTCGTGCCGGGTTCCACCTTCGCGTGGGGACGGTGACCTACTCGCCGCCGCCAACGACGGTGCTCAAGGGTCAAAGCCACAAGATCTACGACATGCACAAGGACGAAGTGCGCAAGATCATCAAGTACGAGCGCCTGGGCGAATCCAGGAAGAAGGACTGGATCAAAATGTGGAAGGAGCACGACACTCACTGGAAATACGGCGTCGTCGTGCTGATCGGCATGAACGAAGAGGGTGTTCAGGTCTCCACGTACTACGCCGAGGTGAAGTGCAAGGACGACGCGACCGTGCACCCACAGCTGCTGAGGCTGACTCCGGAGTACGCCAAGGCAGTCATGAAAGAGATGCAGCAGATGGGCGTGCTCACTCCTGGCATGCGGTGCACGGAGGAGAACGACGCCATCTCGCCCTCGCGGAGCGGCTGGGAGGTGCTCTACTTTTGAGCCGCGGTGGGAGGTAAAATGGGACGTTTCTGAGAACATTCGCTAACATTCGCGTTGTGGTGGTGCGATGTGGGTTCCAAAGATAGTAATGAAGTACTTGGAAGCAATCAGCATCACTCGAGCCGCCACTGAAAATCCATTGGTGGCGCTGACGACGCGTAGCGGCCGACGGCTTTTCGCTGAACCACCGGCTTACATTTGCAGCATGCAGGAATATGGGCGCGCTACCAAGCCCCGGATGTCTCGTGCCCCGGAGAAGTTTCATGACTACGAGCAGCCAAAGCCGAAGACCGGGTCGGTGATCGCCGTGCCCGTGGTGAAGCCGTTTGAGAACGCTGGGTTCTCCCGGATCCTGTCGAATACGACGCTGAAGCGGCGCAAGGGGTCCTTTGACGAGGAGGAAGACGCACTTTTGTGTGGTTTTGTGGCGGTGCATGGCTCCAAGCAGTGGCCCCGCATTGCCGAGATCTTCCACGGAGCACGGGACGCGAAGCAGTGCAGGGAGCGCTGGGCCAACCACCTCGACCCGAAGATTGTCAAGGGAGATTTCAGCGATCTCGAAGACGAGAGGCTGATGCAAGCGCACGCACAGTATGGCAACAAGTGGTCGTTCGTGTCGAATGCCGTGTTCGCTGGCAAGCGCACGCACAACCAGCTGAAGAACCGCTTCAGGACCCTCATGTGCCGTCGGAACGAGTTTGAAGTCGGCGACCTGTGTGACATTGACGACGACATGTGCGACAGCTACGTGTTTGAAGACCCTGATTTGAACGCCATGGTTCACGACGCGGTCATCAACAGCATGTCCATTTTCGATGAGATGGCCGCTCTTGGGCCGCAGCTTATGGCGGAAGTCGTGGTGGAAACGCCGCCGAGCCCCAACAAGTTTCTGGACGTGAACACGGCCCCCTCGTCCACGGCCGCCTCGTCCACGTACCCCGTGCGTGTGGAGAAGAGGCGGCGGAGGGCGGCGGACGACGGGAAGGCGCCGAAGCGCAAAAAGGAGGTGGATAAGGAGGCGGCGAAGGAGGACCGGGAGTGGTTTGAGCCCGACCCGCTCGCGTGCATGGAGTCCCTGAGCGACAAGCCTGCGGGTGAGATCTGCATCAAAGAAGACGCGCGACCGGAGTACGTGCCGGGGAGCAGAAACCTGCTCTTCAAGACCTCCCTGATGGGCGAGGGGAACCGGGCGTTCCTCGGGAAGCGATTCGCACTGTTCAACCGCGCGATGAAGGCGTCGTGCGTCGATTCGCAGGCGCGGCAGCGCGAGCACCACGCTTCGTTTGTACAGACGGAGTCGACCGTGCAGAGGAAGAAGACGCTGGTATGTCAGAACCGCGCGGCGACCATTGCGCAGATGACCGACGTTCGCATGATTTCGGGCTCGAAGTTCTCGATCGAGGAGGGTGAGGTGGTGGTTCGTATCCCCTTTGCGCAGAGCGTCTGATCCCCTGCCCGCATTCTCTACGAGAAGATTATTTGTTACGACGCGGCGGCGTTGTGTGTGTGTTTCTGACAAAACCACCGGACACGCACGAACTACCGTAAGGTGTGTGCGTGTGTGCGTGTTGTCGCCTATTTCAGTGAGCAGATGGGTTCACTTGTGACTTGCGTGTGATTACACGTTCATGATGGCATTCACGATGACAAAGGTCTCCTCCACGGGGACAGTTCCGACTCCGTCGTCGGCTGCAGCCTGCAGCAGGCCGTCGACGGTGTGGAAGTCGACCATCCCTGACACTGCCACTCCAGTGGGGCCCACCATCCTGCTGCAAAACTGCATTATCGCGGTGGGATTGTGCACGAGGCTGGCGAGGGAGAAGACGTACTGGACGCACTGCTGGTCGACGCTCGAGTCTTTTTCGAACTGCGCGTCGAGCCGCTTCAGAGCGGCGATGCTGCGCTTCAGCTGTTTGTGTTGGAACGCGGACAGCAGGAACGGCTGGGTGCGCGTGCTGGCCCTGGGCGGGATGACGTCCGCCCGCGCCCTCTCGGACGCCGCGTCGATGACCTTGCCGTACGCCGTGCCGATCGGAAAGAGCGGGGCGGCGATGTAGTGCTGCTCGACGAGCTCGCGCGGCGTGGCGCCCGCTTCCTTTACGCCGTCGGTGTCCACGTCCTGGTTGGCGAGGAAGAACTGCGTGCACGCGGCGCCGAGCTCTCTGACGTTGTCGTCCGAGAACAGCGGGTGCTTGGGATGCACGGTGACTTCGACTATGTCGTGGTAGAACTTGTGCGGGTCGGCCTTGTCGTGCCCGCCGACGTGCAAGATTTTCACGGCTCTTGCGATGTGCGGCTTTGCGCGGTTGTACGCGATGTTCTCTCGGTTGGCGATCTTTTCCGCTGCGGCGCGCTTTGCGGCGTCTGCGATGTAGAGCACCGGTGAAGCGGGAGTGGTGCCCTCGGGCGCCATGATGAGGAGGTCCTTTAAGAGAGCCCTGACCTTCCGCACCTCCATCCACGGCTTCTTCAGGGCTATGTCGATGCGCGTGTCGCTCGGTTTGAGGCTGTTGATGTAGCTCCCGAAGCACGCCTGGTACCGCGCTTCGGCAATCGTGTCGCGCTTTTCGGCGTTGTCGCCGATGGTCTTCCCTTCCCAGTGCTTCTCGTTCCCCTTGTCTAGTGCGTCCAGCAGCTGCAGCGTGGGCATGAGCATGGCAATGGCGTGGCCGGCGACCTTGGTGCGGGAGCCATCGCCAGTGGCAGCGTCGGCGGATGACGCGTTGGCTCCAAGAACGGCCACGACTGGGGTGTAGAAGGGGTGGATGACGTTGTGGACGGCGTTCAGCCATGGGAACTTTTTCGGGAGGTCGATGTCCGGGTTCTTGTGCATCTTCGCGATGTGCGAGAGCATGATGTTGATGAGGACGGCGGAGCCGTCGCAGTCGTTGGCCTCGAAGGGGGTGCGCATGGCCATGCGAAGCCAGCTCTCCGTCGAGCCAAAGGTAGCGCCGCTCGCACCGATCTGCGTCCGACCGTCGGAGCGGTAGGCAATGAGGTGGTTGACGCCGACGGACAGCGCCGCGGCAACGTTGTTGCAGCGTGCGGCAGCGGCAAGGCCGGGAACCCCCGTGTCTCTCATGAACTCTGCGATCGCGACGCCGTCGTGTCCGAGATCGTTGGAGATGGCATGCTGCATCAGCGACTCGAGTGCGCTGTCCTGGAACGCCCACTCGGCATCCAGCACGTCGTGGACGAGCACGTACCCCTGTCCGGCGATGCCCGTATTGGTCGGCATCTTGGCGACGGTCTTGGTCAGTGTCGGAGAGTACTTGTAGCGGACGACTTTTCGGAGCGCCCATGCGATGTTGGCCCACTGCTCGACAATCTTGGCACCCGCGAGCAGCTCGTCGTCCTCCTGAACGCTCTCCACGAAAGTGAAGCCATGGACCGGCTTGGCGTCGTAATGTTGGAACGTCATGCCAAGGAGGGGGTTGCCGAAGCTGGTATCCGTCTCTTCGGCCTCGTCGTCTTCGGAGGAGTCCGGATCTGAGCTTGCGTGGCACTCCAGGGGCGTCTTGGGGGTGGGAACGGCAACGCGCATGACGTGGGCGCCGGAGATGCAGACGACGGAGCTGAAGGCGGACCAGGTACCGTACTGAATAGGGACGTTGCAGTGCGTGGTGCAGCGCTTGAGCACGTTGATTAGATACTCGGATCCCGCGCCGGCGTGCGTGTCGACGAAGGCGCCTGCGATGCCCGCGCCACCCCGTGTGTTGCTCACGTTGAGCTTGACACGCTGGCGCAGAGCGAGCGTGATCTTCTCGGAGTCGGAGTCTGTGCCCTCGACCATGCACTTCACGACCTGGCTTTTTGGGATGGGCATCGACACGGCGATGCACCCGTTGGTGGTGAGCTTGACGTCGTAGGAAAAGTCGGACCCTGAGAGCGAGAAGTCCGTCTTGCCGCGCGAGGCGGCGGCGTTGATCTGCCCCCCGCCGTCGATGAAGGCACTTTCCAGATCGGGTTCCGACGCGCTGGCGTTGAACAGCAGGAAGTACTGGTAGTCGGTGGTGGCGTCGTCCTTGTCACAGAAGGTCATTCCTTCATGCGTTGAGACGATGGGTGGATCGGTGGTGCTGTCTACTGTGACACCGGACGCTCTTTTGATTTATTCATGAGGACGAGACTAGGACGGCTGTTTCCATGTTGTGCGCAGGACTGGGGCAGTCCTCGTCTCTCCCCACTGTCTCGCAGGTGCCGCAGGGAGGTGAGTTTTCGAGGCGCATATCGGGTAGCGGTCGATGGCATATGAAGCAGTCCCGGTTTCCTGCCATGTAGTGCTTTGCGATGCACCACGGGTGAAACACGTGGTCGCACTCGAACGCCAGGAACCCGGAGGTGCCCCAGCCAATGCCGTTGCTCTTGATGAACGTGTCACCACAGTAGGAGCAGCAGAACTTTGCCGGGTCGTTGTCCATCATGGAGCAGAGCATGTTTACGGCAATCTGCTCGCTTCCCTGCACGACGATTGTCGGGATGATCATCTGTTTGCCGTTGTGGACGAGGATTCCGGCGGGGGTGGTGGAGTTGCGAACGTGCTCCTTGGCGGCGTCGTAGTCTCCCCTGCGCTCCGCGACGTGTCCTGCCATCATGCCGCACAGGAACGCGGGCGTGTTGGCTTTCGTGCGCATGAGAAAGAACGCCTTGGACGTGTCCTCCTGTGACATCTTGTTCAGCTGGTACCCCACGAGTGGCAGGACGGAGTAGTTTCCCTCGTGTCCCCTGGGAAGCATGGGGGTCTTGTCGATGACCTCGAGGTCAGACTGCAGCTCCTCGTTCAAAAGGGCCACGAGCGCGGTCGAGGCAAAGTTGGGTCCAAAGATGGCCTCGTCCCATCCGTCCTCGACGCACTTTCTGAGGGCGTCGTCGTACGACAAGAACCCGTGGTTGAGCGCCGAGTGATCGACGTCGTCAAACTCCTGGGCGTCGATGAGCCGTCGATCGGCGTCCGCGATCCGATCGGCCGGATGGACGCAGGGCTTTGGGTTGGCTGAAGTTTCCGACACGGGCTGTTGCTGCTGCGGTCCTGTGGACTTGGTTCGATGTTTGAAGGACGTCTTTCCCATGCTTGACTTGCTGCAGTGCACGCAGAGGAAAGGAGCGGAAGATAGCGAACAAGATAGCGAGCGGGGAGCGGAGAAGCGCTAACGCGGCGCGGCTTAGGCCTGCATCAGTGGAAAATACAATGACGAAACGCGGACACGAGGTCATGGATGGTGGTGGTGAGGGCTTCAAGGTGTTCAAGATCGTTCCGGAGGCCACGCTTCCGTTGCGCGGGACGCCGGGCTCCGTCGGGTACGACCTCTTCTCCATTGAAGACAAGGTTCTGTACGCGGGCACCCGCGACATTTTCAAGATCGGTCTGAAGATGAGCATTCCCAGCGGGTGGTACGGCCGCATCGCTCCGCGGTCGAGTCTTGCCTGGAAGCAGGGCATCGACACCATGGGTGGCGTGATCGACTCGGATTACCGCGGCGAGGTGGGCGTCATTCTGAAGAACACCGGTGACAAGGACCATGCGTTCAAGAAGAACGACAAGATTGCGCAGCTCATTCTGGAGAGGGCCGGTGTGTTCGAGGTCGAGGAGGTGGACGATGCGAAGGAGCTCGGGGAGACGGAGCGGGGCAACGGTGGTTTCGGATCGACCGACAAGAAGGAGAAGGTGGAGGAGAAGGTCGGGTGCGGTGAGAGCAAGTGCTGAGCGAACTGCAGCACGAGGGGGGGCCGTGTGTGCCGGAAATGAGAGTGTCTCGCTAGCAAAATAAGCCATGTGAGGAGAGTGAAGTTAAGGGCAGGGGAGAAATGGCTGGAGTGGTCGGACCGGCCAACCCTGGGACGGACCCCTACGGGGGTCTGTCGGGGTATCGCCGGGAGGTGTCCGGCAGACCGACGGCCATCAACGGGCAGCAGCCGGCGTTTCGCGGTGTGAAGAACAAGCCTGGCGACGCGGTCAAGGCTGGGCCCATCAAGTCGTCGTCGAATCACCCTGATCGTAAGAGCAACGTGCTCGTGCCGTACACGCGCGTCGTTCCTCTGGACGAGGTACACGACGTTGGACGCATGAGTCCGGGTGACGTGGTGTGGATTTCGTCGGGTCCGCGCGAGAACCTCACCGTGGCGGGGCCGGACCGCTTCACAGGGAAGCCGGCCTACTACCAGCACCCTCTCCCAGGCTACACCGGGACGGCGAATTCGTACATGACCAAGCTCGTGGGTATGGACTGGATCAACAAGCACCTCGGCAACGGCCGGAAGAAGCTGGCCAACCTCGTCGAGCACGAGCAGTTTCCCGAAATGATCACGGATCGAAACTGTCTCATCGGATCGGACCGCGTCGCCGACGAGTGGCGTGCGGTGCCCTTCTTGCAGGAGTGGTGCCCGGACGGGGTCGTGCTGAGCAACGACCAGCCGGAGTCGTACTACGGCTCGGGCCACGGCTCGCGCGAGTGCCAGGTCTTCAACATCGGCATCCAGGGCCCCGCGCCGCTGAACAACGGTTACGAAGACCACGCGGCGACGGGAGCGCTCACGCGGCCGCCGCCTACGATGGAGGGCTCGCAAGGCCACAAGTCGGCGCACGGAGACGACGCCGTGCGTCGGCACGCCGGGCCGAACTACCACACCTACCCGCTTCAGATGTTTGACCGCAAGCCGGCCCCGTTGATGGACTGCTACGTCGGTCTCATTGCTACGGCGCACTACGACACGGCCGCGCGGCTGCAAGTCAAGTTTCCAAATTTGACGCGGGCGTCTCTCGAGACTTCACCAAGCGCGATCAATCCGGACACGTTTGCGCAGCTGGTCGCGGAGAACGAGATCAACAAGAAGCTTCTGGCTGACTACACTAACGACAACGCCAAGGGTGGTGGCGACCCAACCTACCAGAATTTGCCCGACCCTTCGACTGCCGCGGGCTGGGTGGCGCCTAGGACGCTGACGGAGATCTACGACCCATTGGTGCTCAGACGCACCAAGGTCGTTCACACGTTTCGCTTCGAGTGCTTCTCGTCGCGCCAGGCGCAGGGCATGAACCCGACACTTCAGGACGACATCGCCGCGCACCCTGCGGGCAAGCGGCAGCGCCACGAAGGGTGGCGCTGGGAGACGCTGCAGCGGTGGTGGGTGGCCAAGAAGGCGTTTGATGCGGGTGATACTGCGAGTGATCCGGGTCCCGCGCCGGATTTGACCAGGACACCGGGCGGCGACAGCAGGATTTTGGGCGACCGCGACTTCTTCGTCGGTCCGTCGGTGAAGGACTTTCGCTGCATGGTCGGTGCGTGGCGCATCGGCAAGGTTCTGGACACGAAGGCGTTCAAGGGCGAGTACTTCAATGGCGGTCCGACCGACACCGGCTACCGGCTGACGGTGAACATCGCCCTCGAGTGGATGGACTGGCGGGCGCTGCGCCGGCGGCTGAACACGCACAATTTTCCGCTGGTCGACGCGGACAAGAAGCGGCTGAACAACGACGCTGTCGCTGCTGGAACACCGTTGCCGTTCGAATACCCGAACCGCCCGGGTGAGCGCGACGACGAGAAGCGTCTTTCGGAGCAGCCGCCGCAGATCGGCGACTGCCACTTCAACTCCGGACGCTGGAAGGGCTTGGACGACGACTGCCGCATCCTGCAGTGGCCCACCGAGTACAAGATGGAGTGGCCACACGCTGCGAGGTTCTCGAGGTATCTCGACGACCAAGCTGGGTTTGGAACGGGGCAGGCTGCACGTGCACTTGGAGTTGCCGATCCGTACGCTGCCGTCTACGCTGCGGGGCGTCGGAACCCGGACTCCTACAAGGACAGGGCCATGGCCCTGGGCAAGACGTCGGACTTTGCCGCGGACGCGGCCGGAGGCGATCCCTTTGCCGGGGTCAACGGTGTGCAGCACAACCCGAACATCCCGGTCAACCCACAGGTCGGCTACTCGTACCGCGGTAAGGGTGGAGCCACCCTTCTCGAGAACTTTGAGCAGCCGGTCGACCAGGCGGATCCCGGCTACATTGCGTATCTCTACCCGACGTACATGCCCGTGGACAGCCTGCGTAAGCAGCACTATGGAGTGGGAGGCACGCTGGGCCAGGGTGTCGGCACGCATCACACCAAGGCGTACTACGGCCACCCGAGCTGTGCGGACCTCCCGCTGGAGGAGCAGCGCATCCTGTACTTCAGGGCGAGGGGCGAGGGAAACCCCGGTGCCGCATTGGGTGCCGCGGCACCCCTGCCGAAGCGTCCGGGGGTCGTGCCCGTGGAGCCTCCGGTGATAGTGCCAAACCTCGGCGTCCTGGACCCGTCTGGGTTCATGGGTCCGGGCTCGGGCGACGGCGCCGGAGGCTTCGGAGCCGCGGTCGACGCCTCGATTGCCGAGGAGAACCTTGGCCCCATGGAGGCGGCGATGGTGACCGATCTTCTGGGTCACTCGGACCTCTACGGAGCGCTGCTCCAGGGGTTCAATCCACTGCAAGCGGAGGTCGACAGACAGCGGGTTGCGTCGGTGTCGGCGTCGGTTTCGGAGGCTCCGCGGGTGGTTCCTGTGGGAACGGGGGTCGTCAACATGGAGGTCGAGCAGCCGCGGGCGCAGAGCTCCACGGCTGCGGCTGGCACGGCGGCGGCTGGTGCGGCGGCGCCACAGCCGCCAGTCAGGGAGCGGGCCGGCGGCGCGTCCGCGTCGAACATGCCTCAGCCGGAAGCGACCGCGACGAAGGCCGCAGCTGCCTCGACGACGCCGGCCAGCCGGCCGCCGCCGCCGCGCAGGGCTGCCGCTACGGCTTCGGCCTCCGCCGTGGACGCCGTGTTCTCGTCGATTCTCGGCGGCAGCGCCGACTCCACGCAGCCGCAGCCGCTCAACCCTGCGCACCGGTCTGCGGGCCCGGCTGCGAGCTCGGGTGCCGCCACGGGCGCTTCCGCGAGTGGAAGCAGCGGCCCGGCGGCGCCCGCGCCCGGGAGCGACTCCGGCGGGAGCGGCGGTCAGCAGCGTTCCTTCCCGAGGAGGAAGCGGGGCGCGGAGTGAGGCGTGTGTGTGGCGCAGACGCGTTTTTCCTCACTCAATGCATGTTGCGTCGCTATAAGAGCGAAAGGTTGAATTTTAGACAGTGAGGTGACTCTGAATCTTATAGTTCACTCCCAATGGATGAAGCGATGACCGAGTTGTTTTCTGACATGACGGCCTGTCAGACGATAGAGAACCTGCTGCGCGGCAAGCCGCCGCCAAAGCCGACGGTGCAAAAACGCGCACCGCGAGGGATGCGACGCGGTTTGGCGGCAGCGAAGGCTGCGATGAGTCAGACGACGGCAGTCACGAGGGTCGTGGACCGTTCGGTGGAGCAGATCGTGTCGGCAAACATAGAGGAGTGCAAGACGTGTCGCAAGCGGCACCTGGAGGTGGAGGAGCAAGGCAAGGAGCCTGTCGACGACGACACGTTGTCCCAGCTGGCCCAGTTTACCGACGGCATGGACCTCAAGCCCTACGAGAGCTTCCTGCACTACGTGCCTCGCCTGGTGAACGTGGTGCGCCGCGCAGTTGCGAGGTCGCGCAGACTGGTTGCGCGACCCTCTGAGCTCTGTCGGTGTCGCGCGTGGCAGGTGACCCTCGCGGAGGCGCTGCCGATGCCGGGGAGCGGGTTGAAGCTGCCGCTGGACCTGGCGCACATCGCCGCCAGGTGTCGCTCGGCGTACTACGCGCCTCGCCGCTTCGCAGTGAGCAATCACTCGAACCCTACAACCTAGCACACTGCAACGTGACCCATTGTTTCCCCTGCATTGTCAGGCAGTACAATTGGCCTATTCTAATCCAAGATCTCGCGTCCTTGTGTTCCGTAAGCCGCTCGCCCCCAAATCGCCTTAGAAACAATGCGACCAAAACTGAGCAACGCGTCCAAGCGCGCAGACACGGGACGACTCGTTGGAACAGGTGCGCATCGCTTCGCCACTAGAGACATAGCACACGCCTGTACATTTCTTTGCGCTCGCTCTGTTCGCAGGTACGAGCGGATCGATGGCGGCGCGCCTCGCGATCGCGCGCGCGCAGCGGCAGCTCGCCGTGGAGGCCAACGTGCACCTGCACGTGCGCAACTTCAGCGTGATCAACACGGTGCGCCGCTTGCGCGAGCCTTGAGTGGCTGGACGGATGTCTCACGAATGTGTGCGCGATGTGGCAGGTCGGCGCGGTGTCCCTGAAGGCGACGCTCAACTGCGACGGCTTCGCGGCGGCGCACAGCTCGACGAGCCACTTCGACCGCAGCAGCTTCGTGGGCCTCGCGGTAATTTATCGCACTTCTGACACTCGCCCATCAACACTCTACGGCTGTACCCCTACGCATGTGTGCATGCGCGCTCGCAGTGGCGGCCGCGCAACGAGAACATCTGCTGCGGTGCGCCGCTTGCGCACGTTGTTCTCTGGCACGGCTTGACTTTGGTCCCCCCCCCCGTGCGCAGAGGTGTATTCAACTGGACGTGCAAAGCAAATTTAGCGATGATATTCGAACCGCATTGAACCCAACGCCGTGCGCGACTCACCGAACCCGTTGCCCGCGTCGCAGTTTGCCGGGGAGCGTGACGGAGCGGCAGCTGCTGGCGAGCTGGTCGCGCATGCTGCCCGAGCTGCTGCGGTTCTCGTCGCGCGCGCATCTGCTCGCAGACATTCCGGACGAGCTGCAGAAGTTCCACCGTCTCGCTCCGAACAACGCGTCGGGAGCGGCCGCGTTGACTGACGGCAGCATGCAGGTGGTCGAAGGTGTGCTCGCGGAGGAGCGCGAGGATCAGCCTACGGCGGTGCGTCGCCGCAAGATCCCTGGCATGAGCGGAAGCCGGGAGCGAAGGCGCGACATGCTGCGAGAGCAGGAGGAGGAGCAGCAGGAGGAGCAGCAGGAGGAGCAGACTCCTACGGACACGACCGTCGAGGCGGTGGACGGTGACCCGGACGCGTTCCAGATGTTCGAGTCGACGCCCCTGAGCGGTGCGGGCGGCCTGTGTGCCGCTCTCGCCGATCAGGACACGGAAGCGATGGATCTGTCCATGTTTGGATTTTGATAGTTTAGTGTTGAAACATGCTACGGTCGACAAACGACGCGAGGTCACACCCCTCCACTTCCAGGGCAAAGCCGCGCATGAGGCGCGCGAGGTCCGAGATGCCGGACCTCGGGCCGAGCTGCGGCAACTTGGTCGACATTTTGACAAACGACCGGTGGTGCTCGTAGACCAGGCCGTGTTGCTTCTTGAAGTCGGCCTTGTCTTGGTCAGTGATGTTGGGGATGCCTAGATAGGTGCGCCGATCGGCGTCCTCCTCCTCTTCGGTGCGCACGCGTTTCTGGTTCGCTTGGACTCGCTGCGCCTTCGCGAGGGCGGCGTTGTACTTGGTGACGTACTCAAACCCCTCGGCCAGGAGTCCGAAGTGCTGCTGCGAGACGCCTGCCGGTCTCCACGCGTGCGTTCGCAGCAAGCGGTTGAGGGTGTCGATGTCCTTGGCCTTCCACATCTTCTTGGTCTTGTTCCACTCACCGCCTGCGGCGATGATCTTCTTGCGATCGGAAAACTGCGAGCTTCCCCAGAGCGGGAAGCCCTGCTTGCAGATGCGCACCACGCTCCCGGGGGGCGGGGTGCCGATTCCCTCGAGCTGCGCGTCGCTGAGAGGCTCCACCTTCCGTTTCTGTCCTGACAAGGTGCTGTCTGACGCGCTGTCGACTGTGGAGGACACGCCCGAGGCGCCGTCGTCCGAATCTTGATCGTCCGCACCGTGGGCCAGCCCTCCACCGTACATTGTGATTTCTGTTTTTTCCCGCAGTGATTTGTTTCTTGCAGAATCAGGGGTAAGCCGCGGGTGCAGTTTCGCGGGTGCCAGAACCTCGCCGCTATCCTTTGCAGTCAATGGAGCAATGCGGTTACTAGCGGCTACCAACGACAGCAAAAGGCTGTTGCACCTCCTGCTTCGGTGGTCTTTGGTAGCCCGCGACCATGTGGGGTGAGGAATGTGTTCCTTTTGACCCTGGAGTGCCGTCGCCGAGCTCTGGACGAGGCAGCTTACCCCTGAATGCGTCGAGGCGAGCGGTGCAAAGTGACAGGCCAAAAGTGAGATTTTCTGCCCGTGACTCCACATCCACGACGTCCCCCAAAGCACTCGGTAAGAGGATGGAAAGCGAGCGTCACCTGTGGGTGAAGAAGGAGCATCACCCCATGCACTGTGGGAAGGCTGGGAAGCTCTACTTTTGGTACGACAGGGTCACGCCGCTCACGGACAGCATGGACATGATGTATCGTCTGGGAACGGCGAGGAACAAGCTCGAGGAGCTGATGTGCAACGCGTCGTTCTCCGATTCTACGAGCACGTGGAGCACCAGCACCGCGGCGACTGCCGGTGTCTCGGAGCCGCCGGTACGTTGGAGCGTCCCCGTCGAAACGAACGTGCCTTCGAATGGCGGGCCCGTGCGCGAGAAGGCGGGGCAGCCCAAGGACCCAGTGCCCGGTGCTTACGGCCCGGGCGCAGAGGCGCAGGCACTCTCATTCAACGCCCTGCCCAACCCAGATCGTTACTTCAGCGGCGAGGTGGATCTTGCGAATCGCACCGCGGAGGAGGTTCGTGCTCGGGTCGAGGACGCTGCCGAGCCGCGAAAGATGGTGTGCCCGGGATGTCAGACCGAGCGATCTGCCGGGGATCGCTCTACGTTTGAGCTCACTCCCGATCGCGACGCGTGGGTGTGCAAGTGCGGGACGGTGGTGTGTGGCTTGAACCTCGTGCACACGAGCCGCGAGAAGAACTGCGAGGAGTCGGAAGACAAGACGAAGCGCGGCGATGTGGTGTACGAGCCGCGCAGCAACTTCTCTCAGCCGGCGCCGAGCGCGGAGGAGAGCCGAAAGCAGCGCGCGCGCGAGCAGGCAAACTCGTACATGGACCCGAAGACGGCAAAGAGGCTGAACATCGGGTTTCAGCAGCAGGCGATCAACCGCCGCGCCGCGGCGGAGGCGAGGAGGGACGGCGACGTCACGACCTCCAACCCCTACGGGTGGACGCCGGCGGAGCACACCAAGTCCGATTCGCTGCAGCGCGCGCTGGAGGTGCTGATCACGCAGTACAAGCCGATTCCGATGCCCATACAGGAGTACCTGCGATCGGAGACGACGCGGCTCTGGTGCCGCGTGGTGACGCACGAGCGCGTGTGCTGCGGCGCTGGGAATGGACGGCAGTGCAAGAAGAAGCTGTCGTCGCGCACGATCCGCGTGATTGCGGGCGTGGCGTTCCACTACCACATCGACCGGCTGGTGCACTACGCGTCGATGAGCATGGCCGGTCAGATCTCTCACGAGGCCGTTCGCGATCTTGCGGAGCGCGTGGCTGCCGACAAGCAGCACCTGAACGCGCACCAGGTCTCCACCCGCTCGATGGTGAGTCTGTTTATGGAGAAGGACGTGAGCATGCCCTGCATGGAGTGCGAGGTGGCGCCACCGTCGCCTCCTCCACCTGCACCAGCCGACGCGATGGAAGTGGAGAGCGAGGCGCCCGTGGCTCTGCGGCGCTGCGTGAGCCCGTCGCTTGTGGAGAGCGGCGGGGGTTCGCGTTCGGCGTCGACGTCTCCAAATCGCGCGGGATGCAAGAGCAAGAAGCCGCCTCCGATCGACGGTCAGCAGCCGCCGCGCTTTGCCCGCGTGATGAGCGACGTGAACTCTCCTTGTGGAGGGGTAGCAACGGGCCAGGAGGGCGATCCCTCGACGGGGCTTCTGGCGCTCAAGCAGTCGATTGCGAGGGTGCACAAGCTGATGAGCGCGGTGATTCCCGCGAGCGTGCGTGACGCGGCCGTGAAGCTGATCGTGACGGACCTGGAGTTTGCGTCCAAGGTGAGGGCCACGGAGGCGATGGTGGGCGGGCAGATTGCCAAGATGGCGTTTGCGATAATGGTGACAATCAACGAGGCTCGTTCCGAGCATCAGAAGCTGCGAGCGGCGCGCCCTGACATGAGCAGCGTGACCAAGATACTAAATATTCAGTCGGAGGAGGAGCAGCATGCGCTGACCGCATCGATATCTGCGATCCTTCCGAAGGGAGTGTGGGGGAGCAACGTCGGATTGTCCTCCCTGGAGGAGGACGACGACGGTCTCTTTGGCTAGACGCCGCACACAAAAAACAAAAAAAAAAGCATGCGAAGCGGTCACCCACATGCGCAGAGTCCGTAGTTGTCACATTCTGGTGAGTGTGCGTGAGTGTCGCGTATATGGTTGCAAGAGCGCTATCCATGCGCTAGACTGAAAGACTGTACCGCGCTGGTTGTTTGAGCAACGCGTCATCCCTGGTGCTTGAACGGGATGGGTGTGTGTGTGCATGAGCATTAGAGCGTCGTGCAAAGCGATGCAGCTGCGTAGGCTAACGGACGAGATGGCGCTGACGGACGACGATCGCGACATCGATTTCACTGCGGCGGGGCTGTACATAGTGGGGCTGCAGGTGGTCATGGCCACGGTGTTCTGTGCGTGCACGTCCGTGCTGTGCTGCTGGCTGCTGCCGTCGGCCGCCGTGTCTGCCGTGCGCACCCTGGCAATCACCACCGCGGTCGGTCTGTTGGCGATCCACAAGCCGATTCGTCTCGGGCGAGTGCGCGGGGTGACCACCGTGTTCAACGCGCTTCGCCCGAGCGTTCTGGTGTACATACAGGTGCAGGTTCTGGAACAGCTGGTGCACACGTGTGTGCCGGCGGACCTCGCCGCCGACCACGGGACGTGGCGCAAGGTGATTTTCCACCTGATGATACTGATGATGATCATCTCCGGCTTGCTCCGCGCGCGATCGCCACGTTCGGACACCGACTTTGCTTTCCTGGTCGCGGGGCTCAGCCTTCTGGTGGTCGCACTGCTGCCACCCCCGGCCAAGGCGCTGACGGGACCCCTGTGCTCCCCATCTTCGCTTCTGGGTGCCGGAGAGCGCGTTCTGCGCGCGTTGCTCTTTTCCGCCCTCTATGTGACGCACGTGTACGCTGCCGCCCCGAATCGCAACGCGATGAACGAGCTGTTGCTGTGCGTGATGCGTTGCACGGCGGCGTCGATATGGGTGTTGGGCGCGACGCCGATCGCACTGCCGCTTGCTGTCGTGCAGCTCGGCATATGCCTGCACGCCCGCCTCAACTCCGACGTGTGTCTGACACGCGGCTCGGCTGCAAACGGACGCGGCATCAGCATCAACGGAGGCGGTCAAATAGACGGCGTGTACAGCGCGGTGGACACTCGCTCGGACGGCGGTATGAGCGACGTAGAGGCGATGCAGGTTCCCCTGAGCAGCGTGGCCGTCAGCACGAACGGCTCGGAAGTGCCGGGAGCAGAGGGTGTATTTCACCAGCACCGACACGGCAGCAACTCTCATGCGGTGCACCCTGCCGCTCATCTGTTTCAGACGTCCGCGTCGCAACACTACGAGGACGCCGCCATGGGGACGATCGACGCGGGAGCGTACGCGGAGCACACGGGTTCGGCTGGAGACCTGGCGTGTGCTGGAATGAACGACGGAAGTTTGGCGAGTTCCAACGGCACGGTGCACGCCGGAGGCAGCCCATTTTCGGGCCTGTCTGCGCTCACCATACGTGGAACGAGCACGAGCACGCCGAGCTACAACGGCAGCGGTGTCTCCAGAGGGCTGCACTTCAACCTGGCGAGCGTCGCGAGCGTCGCGTCCGGTGCAAGCTGCACGAGCAACTGTACCCGAGCGGCCTCCACGTGCATCGGTTCCGGAGTGGCTCAGATGCGCGTGCAGTCGGGGTCTCCTCACGCCACGCCGGAGCTGATGGCTCAGGTGGCCGCGCAAATTCCTTGAGGTGTGAGTATGCAAGCAACGAAAAGTTCACACTCACTCACCAAATCTCACTCTTTCCACACACACACACGCGGTCCTGACGGTGGTCGTGTTGTTGTTTCCGTGTGTTTCGTGTCTCTATCAGAATAGCAGTGCGGGGGAATCATGCCATGACCAAGCCTGCGATTTGCGGCGTCATGTCGAAGAGCGCCTCCAGCTCGGATATTTCCTTCTTTGAGTTGTCGAGCATGTCTTTCACGTCGCTGACGATGGCCATGATGAGTCCCTGCATCTCACTGTGGGGTGCTTCCGAGATTGGCTCCGCGGCGTCCTGAGCCGTGTACGACGAGACGCACATCGGACAGTCCATCTCGAAGTGGTCCGAGACGTACATGTTCGGCATCGGTCGTCGCGCGTGCACTCTGGCTCCGAGGCCGGCGGAGACAATGTCCGAGGGCGCGTTTCCAAAGATGGTGAGCTCGAGGTGGTGGCTTTCCGCGGAATCCCTGCGAGGAGGAGGAGCGGGCGGCGCAAAGGTCTCCGCGGGCGACCCGACCCGCGGCGGCTCGCTGTGCAGCACGAACGAGTCGTCCATGTCGTCGTAGGCTGCGTCGCAGCACCCCGTGGGCGCAATCGGCGCTTTGCCCAGGTCCGTCGGCAGATCCATGGCCATGAGGTCCGGAGGTTCGACCGGCTCCGCGACCGCCGCGACCGGCTCCGCGACCGCCGCGGCGACGTGCTCCGGGTTCGGCACCTGCTCCAGTGCGGTGAGACGCATCTCCTGCTCCTCGATGTTGCGCCCGAGCTTCTTGGCCTTGTCGACGTAGGAGGTGAGCTGCTGCTGCACTTCCACGAGCTTGAGCTCTGCGCCCTTGCGCTCGATTCCCAGGTCGGCGATGACGGCCTCGACCCTATGTTTGTCGTCGTTGAGGGCCGCGACCCGGTTCTCCAGGGCAAGCACTTCCGTCTGCTGCTTGTCACTGATCTGCTGAGTGGCCAGCGCGGAGCGCACGTTGACCATGAAGTCGTTCTGCGACGTGGCCTGCTGCATCTGCTTGTCCGCCTGCGACTGCAGCTCGGTGCGCAGTTTGCCCTCGATGTCGTGAGAGGCCGACAGGTCCTGCCGCATCTGCGTGATCTTGGTGGTGGCGGCGTGGCGCTCCGCGATGAGTGCCTGGTTGGTGCGCGCCAGGTTGACCTCGGCGTGCTGAAGCTTGGTACCGGTCTCGCGCAGCCGCTGCGTGAGGTCGTCGACGTACACCGTGAGTCGAAGGACCTCGGCAGAGTCTACAGGGCCGGACTTGGTGGCCATGCCGAAGCCGAAGCCGCCGCCGCCGCCACTGCTGGGCGAGATCCTGCCGTTGCCCCTGCCGGGAGCCGAGAGTCGGAATACCGAGCTCGTGCTCGGTGCCACCGCGGAGGCGGCGCGCTGCGCTCCGATGGATGCCCTGAGCTGCGGCTGCTGCGGCGGCTGCGGCTGCGGCTTCTGCTGTGGGAGCGTGAACTTCAGAGCGGCGGACGACTGGAACTGCTGCGTCTGCGCGCCCTTCTGAGGGGCGACCTGGTTGGGTGCCTGGAAGCCGAGGGTCTCTGCCGTGACGACGCCTCGCAGAGAGAATCTGGAGGCGGTCTCCGCGGCTTGCTGCACGTCGGTGCGGCGCACGCTCATAGGACGCGCGACGGGGGGGTGTTTACAGTGTGCTTCTGGAGATTTGTGTTATTGCAAACCGACACTGACTTGCACCACACCACCACTACGCTACCAAATCAAAAGTGCACACGGGTTCCTGGGCCGGCATCGTGGAGCGGCGGCGCGGTGGTTCAGCAGGCAGTGGCGACTGCGGCCTGCGCGCCCCCGGAGGCGATGGAGCGGTAGGCCTCGATGCGTCTGGCGAGATCATCGTCGAGGGCGTTCGCCCTCTTGAGCTGGTCGTAGTGCTTGTTGTTCATGAAGGAGATGGGCTTCCACGACTCGGGGTGGACACCAAGCGACGCCGCTGCCTGCTCATTCGGACCGAGCTTGTCAAACTCGTGGGACGCGACCTGTTCCGCGGAGGACTCGACGGTGCTTGCTTCGATGGCAGCGATCTTGAGATCTGCGAGTTCCTTCTGCAGGGCCTCTACCTTTGGGTTTGCGACCCCGCTGGAGGCGGATCGACGAGACATGTGTGTGTGTGTGTGTGTGTGTCCGTGCGATCTTCCACAGCGGCCCTGTTAAGAAGGTTTTTCAAGAGGCAGTTTATTGTGGGACACCACCACCACCACCACCGCCGACACCAGTGAGATACTCGTCTTCCGACATGGGGACAGGGGGCGGGCGCATGAGCGCCTGGAGCATCAGGGAGTCGAACTCGTAGATGTTTGTGGTGAAGCGGCGTCCGTCGTGTGCGTACGGACGGTAGAACTTGACGAGAGTCTCCTGTTTGGAGAGTTCCTTGAGAACGTGGGGTGCGGTCGGAAGCGCCTCGGCGAGGTCCTTGGCGTCGATGCGGAGGAGGCCGTCGCACAGCGGATCCCAGTCGCGCACCTTCTTGATGGTGCGCATGAGATCGGCGAGAGGGTTTGGCAGGAAGTTGAGGTTGGGCTGCAGGGTGATGGCGTTGCGCGCGCGCTCGACGGAGGGCAGGTATACGGCGAGCCCGTCGAGAGCGAAGCGCCCGTAGTTCCACTCTCTGGGCAAGTCAACGAGCATATGAGCGTTCGTGCGCCGCGTGAACTCGTCCCTGAGGACTATGAACCCCTCGTGCGCGGGGTTGAAGAAACACTGCATCTCTGCGAGAGAGTGTTTGGAGAGGTAGCAGTGGGTGCGCCGGATCTCGTCGCTGATCATGCTGGAGGGGTCGACGACCTGATCGGAGAAGCCGCGCAGGCACATGCCGAAGCTCGTGCGGTCGCGCTGTTCGATGAGCTTGTTCTTGAAGTAGGTGACGTTCTTGACCCGCTTGTTGGCAACGTTGGCGGCGATGCGTTTTTCCACGACGCCGCGCTCAAACTCTCCGTGCGCGACCATCTCGAGCACGAACGAGGTGAGGCGCACGATGCGTCGGCCGACGTGGTTGAGTCCGTTGCGCCGGTTGCACTTGTGTGGCGCCACGAACTGTCGGCGGCGCTGTCCGTTCTGGGTGACGAAGGGCATGAGTGGCACGTAGGGGTAGTTGTTCGGTTTCTTGGAGAGGATTTCGACGAAGCCGCTCTTGTCGGGCTGCCAGGACTCCAGGCGCACGATGACCTGGTTGATGGCGTTGAGCGCAAAGGGTCCGTGCTGGTCGCACCAGTGCTGGGCAATGGCGATCTGCACGGGCATCTCGAGCCCCTCTTCGCACACGCCGTGGAGAAACTCGAGGTTCATGCTGGCGGCGTTCTGTCCGGTGAGCCCCAGCTCTATGAGCGGTTTGCTGGTCACGTAGGCGATGTGGTGGAGCCTCTTGGAGAGGATCTCGGCAGCCTCTGTTCCGCGACCCTCGGAGAGGCAGAGGGCCTGCAGGGTGGCGAGTGCGTAGAGGTCGTCGCGGTTCCGCGACTCCGCGGCCATGGCGGCCCGGGAGACCTCGCGGTTGATGCGCTGTTCGAGTGTGACGGTGGACAGCTCCGCGACGCTCTCGTCCTGCCTGTCGTCGGGTATGGCGATGCGTCGCGCGATGGCGAGGGCGTGGCTGTCGATGAGGGCGTCGACCTCCGCGCTGTAGCGCTCCTCGTGGTTGTTGTGAGGTGCGGCAAAGAGGGTGCAGTGCAACATGTCGTCTCTCTCTGGCTGCCGCCGATGGAACTCCTCCGTCTCGAAGTGCTTGCACATGGCGACGTCGCAGCTGCGCAGCCATGCCCTGACGATGGGCACGAGGTCGTTGATGAGATCTTGGGAGACGCCGCCGACTCGCGTGGTGCTGACGATGTGTCCGTTATGCTTGCGCGTGAAGTTGTTGAACTGGTAGTAGGGGAAGACGATCTTGTGCATTGACAGCGGGTCGTCGAAGGTGCACTTGGACCGTGCCAGCTTGGTGAGCAGCAGGTTGCCGTCTCCGGCGCGCTCGGCTTCGCCGGCAATGTCGACCAGCAGCTTTTCGACGGCGGTGGCGAAGTCCACGTCCGACTTCATGGTGCGGAGCTTCTTGATGCGCTCCTTGTCGGGGAGGTGGTTGCCCTCGCGGTACATGACGTTGACAAGGGGCTGCGTGGGCGAGATGTCGGGGTGCTTGAGGCTGAGCACGCGCGCGAGGCCCGCGGCCACGTCGTTGATCATGGCGTCCAGTTTGGGGTCGAGCGCGACCCCCATGGTGACGAAACTCTGTGGAAAATCCGGAGATTGAGAAAAATCGAAAGAAAGCTGCGGGCGCTAACAAAAGCGACTCGCCACTATTCTTAAAAGTAAGAAAGTAAAGGCGGGCGGACTAGCGAGAGCGACAGCTTTCCTCTGCTCGAGCGCAATCTCAAAAAATCTCTTGAGTTTCGTCACTCATGGACATGTCGCCAGAGGAGCTGGAAAAGCAAGTGAGTACGCTCGATCGTTGCGATCGGAAGATCTTCAAGCACGACAAGCTCGGCCTTCAGACCGAGCTTGAAGATGCCCAGGAGCAGCTGGGGGAGCTTCGGAGCAGCGCGGGAGATGACGACCTGATTCGTGCAGCTTACGTTGAGAAGCTCGTCATGCTCATTCACGCGAGGATGGGCCACCTCAATCCTCCGGTTGACATGGAGGACGAGCCGCCTCCGGCTGGAGAGGCGGAGGCCCCCGTCGCTGCGGAGTACAACGAAGACATGCTGCAACAGATGCGGGCGCGGGGGGCGCGCAAGCGTCTCCAGAACATGAAGGACCACGAGTACGACCAGGTGTCCACTCGTCTGATGGACGAGTTCCTGTCCATGGAGCAAAACCGAGAGCTCTCTGCGGACGTGGAGCGCAACATCAGTGTGCGTGAGGTTCTCTTCAACCAGCTGCGGGCTGCTCGTGAGCAGAACCACGGTGCGCGAGTGACAAAGAAGTCCAAGGTGCGGCTGAACGACAGCGCGCGCAAGTGCAACTTGATCCTGACCAACGGCAACGTGCAGTGCGGCAAGACGCCGGTCAAGTGTGTCATGGGCAAGTTTTCGCACTTTCTGACGCATCACGTCATGTGCATGGACGTCCAGGCGACCATCATCGTCACGACGATGGTGCCGTGGTCTCGCGATCTGGCCAAGAAGACGATCGCCAAGACGCGCGACTCCTCCGTGCCGGTGGAGGACAGCGATGACAGCGAGGACGACGATGACGGCAATGAGGACGATTACGAGGAGGAGGAGGGTGAGATTGCAGTGGAGCGTCTGGCCGCCCTCTTTCCCGATGAGAACGACGACGTCGTCAACAAGGCTGCGAGTCTGAATCTCGAGACGCTGCCAACGAGCAAGACCTTCGTTGTGGAGGGCGTGTCGGTGTGCCTGGTTGGCCAGGGCCAGAGCGTGAACGACATCGTCCGCACGCTGCGGGACGGTGGCATCGTCATGTGCGCCCGCACGGCTGGTCAGATGAACAAGGTGCACGAGGCGCAGAGGATCGCCAATGGCCTGCAGGACGCCGAGGGCAAGCCAAAGATCTGGTTCTCGGTCCAGCTTGACGAGGCAGACCAGGCGCTGGGCCGCATGCGGTCGGGTCTGGTGGCTGGCGGCTCCGCGCGTGAGGAGACCAAGTACGAGCAGGCGCTGCAGCGCCTGCTGGGCTTCTGGTACGACGGGTGCATGGAGAACCCAGCGTTTTGCACCAACTTTGTGTCCGCCACGAACGGGGCGTGCTTTGGCTGGGCGCTGGAGCGCATTGCGACCACCAACATCTACGCACCCCTCGAGAAGAACAAGACAAAGCGTCACATCTTCTACTTGCTCGACGTCATGGGTTTCAAAGCCCTCGCAGTTGAGGACTACGTGGGCATGCACCAGTGCGAGAAGTTCAAGAATCTGTCTCTGGCGAACAAGAAGACTGACAAGTACTTTGTTCGTGACGACTCCCTTGCGTGCGTGGCGGATGCCGCGCACACGACCGCTGGATGTCTCATGAACTGCCTGACGACCACTGTCAACGAGGGGACTCTGCGTGGCGTGAGCATGCAGGCAGTCGCTGCGAAGATGATCGCCGGTCTCCTCACTCGTGACGATAGGCTGCTGCACCTGGACGTCTCCCTCGGCCTCACGGATCGTGGGATGTGGTCGTTCTTCGTGCACGGTTCCCACCGGAAGTTCGACGGCCAGGTGGGCATGTGTTTCGTGTCGCCCGACGACATCACGGGGCGCAACATGTACGCCAATCTGGCGGAGGCCATGGAGGCGTGGGCCACCATCCTGCAGATCAATGTGCAGAAGTACGACGCTGACCAGGACAGTCACATCATAGAGGTCACGAAGAAACTGATCAGCCACCTGCAGCAGGCTAAGCCGATCCTCGAGCAGCGCGTCGAGGTGCTTGCTGCGTTGGAGGACGAACTGCTGTACGGGGAGGATCCAGAGGACTTCAAGGCGGTCATGGAGGAAGGCCTCGCGCTCGACGAGGAGAACTGGGAGGAAGTTCTGGCAATGTACCCGTCTGCGGCCGAGAGCCTGACGCTGTCAAAGTTCCTGGTCGACCAGATTCGCCGTTGCGACGCGGCGTATCACGAGGCCAACCAAGTGCGGGGACCCGGACGCCTGTCGAACGAAGAGCTCAAGGTGCTCCAGCAAAAGGGCAAGCTCGACTGGGCGCCCCATTTCCTCAAGCACAGCACGGAGTTCATTGAGAAGTACGTCAAGACGACGGACACGTTCGACTGCGCGATGCACCTCTCAGCGGAGGAGATCCGGCCGCTCCTCATGTGCTGGGAGCAGGACATTCGCATCACGGACAAGAGCTACGCGCCGCTCATTGACTTCCCCAAGACCGGACGAGGCAAGGTGAAGTCGTCCATCAAGAACGATCACGTGGGTGTTCTCATGGGTTTCGTGCGCGACATCGACGTGGTGCTGGAGCCGGCCTTTCAGAGCAACCACGACTTGACCCGTCCCTGGGGAAACTCGTGCGACGTGCCGATCTTGCTCAACGGCCACAACATGTTCCGTCGCAGCGTGTCGCTCGTGTCCAAGGTGCGCGGCGTGACTCTTGCGGCGCTGACGCACGTGATAGTCAGTTCGGGCGCCAACGGCGCGTCCGTTGCCCAGCAAGTGCTTCGGTGCGCGACGACTCTCTCTGACTTTCATCTCGACAAGCAGAACGCTCGTAAGATTCAGATCCTCAGCGAGGTGGATGCCTGGATTGCGGTGGAGGGTCACTGCGGATTCAACGCCACGCCGCAGTGGAGCCTGCCGCAGGAGGAGCGCCACATTCTGTTCAACAAGCTTCAGACGGCGGCTGAGATCATCAACCAGGAGGAAGCGGGCGATGCGGGTGGCTGGGACCTGTCTGACTACGCCGGAGATGTGAGCGCGGGGACGCTCTCGCTGATCAACGACGTGTGTGCTGGAAAGCACGACGACATGCTCTGGGACTTTGTTGACGCCGTGGGGTCCGTGCCAGATGGCGAGGATGCCATGGAATGGCTGGAGTCCGAGGAGATCCGTCTCACCAAGATCATGAAGGCGGCGGGCTACCTCTTTGACTTCCCTGATGCGTTTCTGAAGATGCTCACCACGATGAAGATGCCGTTGCTTCCCGCCGGTGTGGGCAAGCGCATGAACACGCTGCTGTGGCGCAGTGGGGTGGTGAACCGCCTCATCTCGCCAGTGTCCAACGGAAAGACGCTCGAAGAGGTTCTGGGGCCGCTGCGTCCGGCTTCGGAGGGCAGGGTTCGCACTGCCAGCATAGTCGGCGAGTTCTGCCGCGTTGCGCTGCGTCGCATGGGTTGCTGCGTGGCCTTTGGGCAGCAGCCACCTGTGGGGAAGACCGCCTCGCATACGGAGGTTCTGAAGTGGGTGCTGAGGCACTTCAAGAACGATTACGCGTGGACCGACAACCAGCGCCGGCATGGAATCAACAAGGAGCTGAAGGCCGCCGCTTCGTTTTGCAACATGATGTGCCCCGTTCGGGGCATCGAGCACCGTCGGTTCTGGCTGCAGGTCGACGCGTGCTCGATCAGCCCCAAGCGTCAGGCGGCGACCGAGGGCGGTCCGCAGCAAGTCAAGCGCCGCGCCATTGGCGGTCTTCAGGCGCGTACGTCGGGTTCGGGCAGCCCGGCGGCGCGCGCCGCGGCGCTGGATCCGGTGTTCCAGATCGGTCCCGTTCGTGAGCGTGCCCCCGAGAACGAGCACTAGGAGCTTTCATTGGCTACGACCCCGCACGCACACACGCACACACGCACACACACATCATGCGCGGAGTCTCACTCCCATTCCCAGCTGAGACTTGGACTCGAAGGACGATGCACTGCATGTGAAGAGTCGGAAGCAAACGTTGTGGTGGTAGGAGGAATTGTGTAGTCTTTGAGGAGAGCGGTGGCGAGTGCAGGTGGCACCGCATTGCCAACCATGCGTTGTGCGAGGAGGTTGTTTTTTGGCAAAAGCGTGTTGTCATTGAACGTCTGCAACCGAGCGCCCTCTCTGGGAGTCACGCTCTTGCGAATCTCTCCTTTGGCGTCCGTCCAGAAGTTGCAGTGGGTGCAGGTGATGGAGTAGCCTGGACTGTCGACGGGACGGATGAGCAGCGTGTCAGCGTCCAGTTTCTTGCGTTCGGTCTGTCCCTTTGAACGACGGTACCACTTTGGATACTGAATGTGCGTGTACCCTTTTGGAACGGGTGTCCAGTGCGAGACGTGGGAGTGCGTCTCGGGCGTCGTGCCCGCCATTTTGCGCATCTTCTGCACGAGCCACGGGGTGCCACCTATGACGCGTTTCCTGAGCTGTGGTATGCCGTACTCGTTGCAAGACACGACGGTGTAGTCAAACTTGAGCGGATGCTGAATTTTGAAATCCTCACACGCGGAGAGCACGTCTCTGACGGCCACCTGTTCGAAGCTCCAGCTGGTCGGTCGCTGCGTGATTGCCAGCTGTAGGTACCACCTGATCATTGAGAGTGCCTCGTTGACCTGCTGGTTTGTCTTGTCCCATTTTGCGGCGGAAAGCATGGTGCACGGCGGCGAGCCGTGGAGGTGCCAGTCCATGGTTTTCCACGCGTCGTGTCCCGGGAGCTGCAGCAGGTCCTCGTCGTCCGGCAGAGAGGCGACCTCGTGTCTGGTGAAGGGGTGGTTCTGCCTGTGCATGGCGACCATGCGAGGGTCCATGTCTGCCGCGAGCACGACGTGGTGTCCGGCCTGCGCGGCTCCCGACGAGAAGCCGCCGATGCCGCAGAAGAGGTCGTAGACGCGCAGTTTGCGTTTCTTCCCGCGTTCTCCCGGCCTGGCGAGGGCCTGCCACATGGTGGGCTGTCGCTTGAGGTCGGTGGGCCACTTGGGCATGGTTCTGCTAGGGTCGCGGAGGTGCTTGCGTGTTCCAGTGTACGAGTCCTCCGCGAGCTCTTGGGTGCCGCGACCCTAGTAAGAGTTAGCGGGGGAACTGTGATAACTGCAAACCGCCGGCAGCAGCTACTTTGCCACGGTGCAGCGCTTCGAGGCCAACAAGTCCGTCAACGACGGTGTCGAGGGCGCGCAGGAGGACTAGGGCGAAAAGCAGTGAGCGCCACCAGCCGCGGCCGTTGCGAAGGGTGGCTGCGCGAGCTCTTGTGGAGCGGAACCTGGTAGCGGCGCAAGAAGGGCTATTTTTAGATTTGTGTGTGTTCCTGAACGCGTCGTGCACTTTGCGCGCTCGCTTTTGTGGTGTGCGGTCCGCCACCACAAGCGGAGTCGCAGGGGGTTCGGTTGCGGTCGGCTGGTCGGCTGTGAATGTTCTTTTGAAACGGTCACTGATGGAAAAAGAATGATGAGTGCGAAGAAACAATCTCGCCGCAGCGTCGCCGTGAAAACGCTGTACATGGAGCTGATGCACAATGATTCGGTGAAATTTGAGGATCAGATGAAGCTGCCGAACATGGTCTATAGATACCGGACCAATAAGATTGACAAGGCCACGTTTTTTGCTGAGCTGCGCGACGTCTTCGGCCGGTGCACGATTCTGGAGGTCATGAACAGGCTGTCCAGGGTGACGGAGCCCGGCGAGGTGCACCTCCTGAGTCTCCCCCAGGAGATTCTCGACATGGTCGTGTCGCACAATCTCAAGGGCAACACGTCCATGGGGGTGACCAAGTTTTGTCGCGCGATGGTGACGACGAGCCTGCGCGTCACGGGATGCGACGCGCTCTGGCAGGTGGCCGTGCTCTGCCGCATGAACAGGATGCTGGCGGACAACGTTGTGTCGCAGTACCGGTTTATGGACTTCTTACACGACACCCGCTGGCGGCGTCGGGGCTTCCCGACGAAGGAGCTCTACCTGCACATGTACGCGATTCCATGGGAGGTCTGCAACGACTTCGAGAAGGACATGTACTGGCAGAGTTACTGGGACAACACGCCGGCCGAGGTGTACCTCAAGATCCCGGATGACGCGCCCGAGGCGGTGTACGTCATGACGGTGCAGAGGGTGTATCTGAAGCTGGTTGACAACGAGCGAACGAGCGAGAATCTGCCCCACGGGTACCAGGGCCCCAGCCAGCTCGACGAGGGTGCGATCAACTACGCGTGGCTGGAGGAGATCAATGCCAAGGCGATCTGCATGACGTTCACGACGAAGAACCAGTCGTGTCGGCACAGCGACTGCGACCACAACGATTTCGACAGGAAGTCGCTGTGGGTGAACAACCCCACCGAGATGTTGCGGTACAACGAGATTCAGATGAACCCGAAGTACGATCGGTACGTGCGGAAGTCGCCCGGCGATTACGCGCTGACGGTCCCCGTGGACTCCAGACAGCGGGTGTTCTTCGTGGTGTCGGCGGACCCGCTGCCGCCGCTGCCGCCGCTGCCGCCGCTGCCGCCGCTGCCGCCGCCGCCGCCGCCGCCGCCGCCGCTGGCTGCCTAGTGTTCGGCGCGGCATGCGCCCCCGTCGCGCGATTGTGTGTGTGTGTGTGTGTGTGTGGTGAGTGGTGAGCAGCACCAGTGATAAGACCGCGGCTCCGCGGAGCACGAGTAGCGCGTGGTTGCGTTCGTGCGTTCTGATTGTTGTTTTTTGTGTGTGTGTGTGTGATGTACCGCATTCCCTACACCACGGGGGACGTACTGAGTCACTTCCACGAGGACGGCAGCGGCAAGTACCGGCTGGTGGTGGTCGGCAACGGGCCACTGAGCGAGGGAGACCACGCGGCGATCAACAGGTCGAAGAACGTGGTGCGCTTCAACGACGTCAACTACTGGCGCAGGGGCGAGCCGACGGCGCTGAGGGTCGCGCGATACCCATCTGCAAGGGCACCGCCAAAGGGCATGAGCGCGCCGATCTGGGGCCTGTCTACGACGCCGAGGTACCTGCCGCCGGAGGGTGAGCTGGCGGTGCTGACCTGGATCTACGAGCCGCTGCTGACGCACCCACATCGCTACGGGCTTCGCAACTTCTTCTCGTACACGGAGCAGGTGCTCGAGCCGTGGGAGGCGTCTGTGGAGATTTTCGAGGGCTGCGCGGCGTGCTTTGACAACCTGCACTGCAACGCCAACCAGACGTCGTCGGGTGCGTCGACGGGCGCGGTGGCGCTGAGCGAGCTCCACGCGTTTGGCGAGGTGGCTTCGATCGACGTGTACGGCATGAACTGGGGAGGTGGCATGGAGCACGTCGACTTCGTTTATCCCGACACGGTGAGCAGCTGCTGCACCAAGTGCACGATCCACGCGACGCCCAGCAGCTCCTACGGGGACACCAAGCACCACCTGACCGGGGCCGAGGTGACGCTGAGGACGCACGTGGCGGAGGTGGTGGGCGGTGGTGTGGTGGTGTCGATCGGCGCGATCGGCGCGATCGGCGTGGCGGCGTTGTTTGTGGCGCGACGTCTGCGCGGCTCGAGGAGCAGGACGGAGCGCGTGGAGGGCGAGCCGACGCAGCACGCGCCGCTGCTGCCGCTCGCGGTCAGTTCGTGACGTGGCGCTGAATAAGCGGTGTGCGTGGTGTGCGTGATTAACGAGTGGTTTCTCTGCTTGTGTGTGTGTGTCTTTGCTGGGATGGAGCCTTGGGAGGTGTTCTTTCTGTGCCTGGGCGTTGCGGGCGTGTGTCTGGCGGTGCTCACGGCGCTGGTGCTCGTGGGGGAGCACAGAGACGAGGAGGAGGAGTGCGTTGCGGCGCCCGTGAGCTCGGTGGCGGTGCTGCCAAACCTGAGCGGGCTGGCGACTGCTGCGACGGCGGAGCGGGAGCCGCTGATGCTGGGGGCCGCCCTGGG
>TARA_B110001454_G_scaffold218046_1_pt1 | contig 30898 bp, 25 predicted proteins | sample TARA_B110001454 | Tara Oceans TARA_B110001454 (sample SAMEA4397004) | marine metagenome | biome: Polar Biome; feature: [MES] marine water layer (ENVO:01000295) within the mesopelagic zone...; material: water (ENVO:00002006), including particulate matter (ENVO:01000060) such... | reverse complement strand
GTGCTTGAATGACTTTTTGAAATTACCCACCATGGGCCGTGTAGAACCGGAATAAACTGTTACCCATGTCCCCGGAATGGACCACAAGACGGCATCGCAGTTCGAATACTTGCCAGAATGGTGCGCCCGGGCGGACTTGAACCGCCACATCTTTCGACTTACGCACCTCAAGCGTACGTGTCTACCAATTTCACCACGGGCGCGCACTATAGGAATAACAATTCTAAAATTCTATAGGAAATAAAGTCAAGCGTAGGTATGACCTAATCGGCCAAAAGGTTGATTAAGTCAAAGTTAAATGCAGATCGATTTCTAACTTTGGAGAAGAATTCATTATCAATATCTTCGACGATTTTTACAGCTTTATTTGCCATCTTCGTTCCCTCGTCTGTGGCAGCAATCACGAATGCGCGGGAATCCTTTGGATTATCTTTCTTTGATACCAGTTTTTTTGTTACTAGCGACTTAATCACGTCAGACACCAGCATTTTATCCATTTGCGTATGCTGACACAAGAAGGACTGAGTCATCACTTCACCTGAAGAGTCCATATAAACTATACACGCCAGCAGTGAAAACTGAGTGGGCGTCAGATTGATTTCTTTCAGGCCGCTTCGATGCAATCGTTGCAATTTATTTGAGACTTTCCACAAGGAAAATCCCAAACTTTCTTTTGAATCAGGGAACTGGGTCTCTAAATTGTTTTTTTTCAAATATTCCTTTTTGTCACCAAATTATGACGACTTCGCCTCTGCTATTTGTACCAGTTTTTCCATACAACCGGGCATATCTTTTTTTATACCGCTACCGATGAGCTTGGCAAAAATGAAAGTCAGCACCCCCGTTCAGCGAACGCGCCATCCAAATGTCCTGATTCAATACCATGATCCCACTGATTCCATGCTGCGATGTTGCTCCACATAGACCATATGTCCTCAGGAGCCGCTGTTGTTTTAATTGTATGTTTTGTAATAATCATGCTTCACCTCGTTTTCCCATTATAGTAAGCGCGCTTACTTTTGTCAACTCGAATTAGCAAACACATTAAATGCGCAAGATATTAAGTGCTTAGACTAACACACTCGTTACTGTGCTCAACCAATTTGAAGCAACAATCATCCTGAAGCGCCAACGTGTTGTTTTTTCTTGAAATCACTTTTCCTCAAGAAAAATGGAGCCGAAATATAGTTATTCCCTGTCGAAATGCCGCTAAACTGTATGAATGGACTTTGTTTTAACTATTGCTATTTATTCTATCATGACCGTTTTGATAACTTGGAAAGGTTTCCAAAAAATCGCTCGACGTGATCAAGAATATAACGAAGGCAAACGTCGCGCTATGGATGAACTTGAATCGAGCGAACATCGCCTTCGTATGTTCGTTGAACAGTGTCCTTACTCGGTAGCGATGTTAGATAAAGATATGCGCTATCTATTCTGCAGTGATCAATGGTTTGTCAGTCACAAAATTGAAAAACGACCGGTACGTGGCTTAAGCCATTATGATTTATTTCCTACTTCTGCTAAACGCCGGGACATTCATTTACGCTGTTTAGCTGGCGCTGTAGAAAAAAATGAAGGCGAAAAATTTATGATAAATGGATCCTGGCACTGGTACCGCTGGGAAATTCGACCTTGGTATAATGACGAAAACGATATTGGTGGCGTCATTCTATATTCAGAAGACATCACAGAAAAACAAAGACACCAAGATCGCCTTCGTGAAAATGAACAGAAGTTTTTAACTATTTACGAAAATTCACCCTTACCAAAATCATTGTTAAGCTGGCCCGATGGGCGATTTTGCGACGTCAATTCGGCATGGACCGAGTTATTTGAGTTTTCAAAAGAAGAAGTTCTTGGCAAAACGACCATCGAATTGGGTATCGTTCAGGATGAAAAAGAGCGAGAAGTAGCTCGTCAGCGTTTAAAAGATCACAGAAATTCACGCAATCTAGAAATGAAATTATACACTAAATCAGGTCGCCAGCTTGTCGTAACTAACAACGGAAGTGTTTTTGAACTCAATGGTGAAAAGTATTTAATTTTGACTCAAATGGATATCACTGAAAACAAAAAATTAGAACGTCAGCTAGCAGCTACGTTCAATCAAGCCGGCGTCGGCATTGCACATGTAAGCCCCGAAGGTAAATGGCTTCGCGTCAATCGTAAAATATGCGAAATCGTTGGTTATACGGAAACTGAATTATTAAATCTATCGTTTCAACAAATCACACACCCTGATGATTTAAATCAAGATATTTCGCTACTTAATCAAATGTTGAATCACGAAATCGATCAATACACGATGGAAAAGCGCTACATCAAGAAAGACCAATCAACAGTTTGGGTGAATCTGACTGTGGCCCTAGTCTGGAAACAAAACGGCCAACCTGACTACTTTATTTCTATCATTGAAGATATCGATTTGCGCAAACAGGCAGAGAAAGATCGTGCCGACTTAGCTGTACGTGAACATTCGGCGCAAGTGGCCTCGAAACTGAAATCGGAATTCTTATCCAACGTGAGTCACGAAATTCGCACTCCCATCAACGGCGTGATTGGTATGACCGGTTTATTATCAGACACAAACCTATCGTCGGAGCAGCAGGATTACGTCAATACCATTCGTCGATCCGGAGAAACTCTTTTGACCGTCATCAATGACATATTGGATTTCTCAAAAATCGAAGCCGGTAAATTAGATTTTGAAATGATTGATTTTAATTTATCTGACGCGATCGAAGATGTTAGAAAAACATTAATTTTTTCTGCAGACAAAAAAAATATCAAATTCAGCACTGATATCGCCAGCAATATGCCGGTGGCATTCAAGGGTGATCCCGGACGTTTAAAGCAGGTATTGTTTAATTTAATTGGAAACGCCATCAAATTTACAAACAAAGGTTCCGTTTCACTTTGCGCCTATCCCATTTACGAAACAGACGTCGAAGCTCATATAAAATTTGAAGTTAAAGATACTGGTATCGGAATTCCAATAGAAATCCAAGATCGCCTATTTCGACCATTCACTCAAGGTGATGCGTCCACTCACCGCCATTTCGGGGGGACCGGATTGGGATTGACCATTTGCAAAAGCTTGATCGAAAAAATGAATGGTCATATTTCTATTCAAAGTGAAGAAGGCTCAGGATCGACGTTTACATTTGATATCACCTTGAAAAAATCATCGATTAAACCTTTAAAAAAAGCCGAAACGGAAGTGCCGTTAGCCTCATCATCTAGAACTCGCAAAGCTAGAATTCTTGTCGCCGAAGATAATTTAGTAAATCAGTTAATCACAACTAAGATGCTACAAAAACTGGGCTACCACGCGGATGCTGTAGCTAACGGTAAGGAAGTTTTAAAAACTTTAAATGAAATTCCGTATGATCTGATTTTAATGGACTGCCAAATGCCAGAAATGGATGGCTACGAAGCCTCGCGAATAATTCGACAAAGCAAAGAGTTTCCGTATTGCAATATTCCTATCCTTGCATTGACCGCCAATGCGATGGCGGGCGAGGCAAAAGTATGCCGATCTGCCGGTATGAACGATCATATAGCTAAACCAGTCACGATCGAAAAACTGGGCCAGATTCTAGAAAAATATTTAGACGAAACCACTCGTTCAAGCTAATTTTAAATTACAACATTGCCAAGTAATATTAACATCTTACATCAATTACTCTTCCTCAAATTTAAGTATTCCTTCACGCCGACAGAAATCGTGGCATTATCACTGGCAAAGGAGTTTTTATGACTAAATTTATTTTCCTATTCTTTTCCCTCGTTCTAACTTCAATGGCTTTTGCTGAAACGACTGATCTTTTAAAATGCAGCACGAATGGCTATGCTTTGGCAGAATTAAAAATTCAATCTGATGATGGCGGCAAAACTGCGAAACTTGTCATTCAGTTTGAAGAAATAAGTGAAGGTGATACCGATGCGGCTCCACCATTAAGCCTACCCGTACGGTCCGGCCTAAAAGATTTAATTGCTCACGATTCAACGACTATTTTAGCCGCTGAGAAAAGCATAGAAAAAGACGGAGGCGCTTATTACGGCGCTTCTTTACTGCGCGTAGTTGAAGGTCAAAAGCGTGCGTTCCTTTCTATCCACGACAACGTCTACATTATGCATTGCTACTAGCGACTAAACTGGTGATAAGTCATCTGTCCCATAAGTCGGCAATGTTGGCACAACTCGTTCTGCCGTCATTGCTGGCTGGACATAATCGATGGGTTTCAAATCCGTGATGGCAGGACCTTCGATGACTTTACCATGGCCATCAAATCTGGACCCATGACAAGGACAATCCCAAGACTTTTCCGCCGAATTCCAAGACACAACACCACCCAGGTGAGGACATACAGCAGACACTGTGTGGCAGGCTCCATTTTCATTTCGATAGGCTGCAACCAATTGAAATCCATCGCGAAAGACTTTCCCTTCGCCATAAGATAAGTCGTCCAATGTATTTACCGACTTTGTTGTGACCCAATCCGCATACTGAGCGGCGGTATTTAAATTTTCTTTTAAGAAAGTGGAGGTGGCTCGCAACGAAATGCGCGATGGACTATACAAGGATTCCCATTGATTTTTTCTGTTCATGATTTGATCCGAAACCAACATTGCACCGATCGTCCCATGAGTCATACCATTGCCAGCATCCCCCGTGATCACGTAGACATTATCATAATCGCCAGGATTACGTCCTAAAAACCCAAGACCATCCATCGGCTCCATTACCTGTCCTGACCAACGATATAAAACTTCGCCTAGAAACGAGAAATGTTTCCGTGCCCAAGTTTCCAGACGTTCATAGCAACGTTCAGGATGTAGCTCTTGCCCTGTCTTATGGTCTTCACCACCCACTATAAGGGTATGACCTGACTCGCAACGAACATAATGATAGGGATCTTCGGTGTCCCAATAAAGTGCGCTTTCCACTACATCTTCAGGAATTCTAAATGCAAGCACATAGCTACGATAGGCATATTGTTTTGTATGAAGTGCAAACATGTCATTAATGGGAGTATTTGTAGCCACCACAATCGATTGACATTTCACGGTGTGTCCATCACGAGTTCTAACAAAACTATCTTTGCCACCTTGAAATTTTTCCGCAAATGAATGCGTGTATATTTGCACACCACCATCATTTAAAATTTCTGCCAAACGTTTTAAATATTTTAACGGATGCAGCTGTGCTTGCTTCGGAAAGCGCAGACTAGAACGGTTAAATCCTTTAATTGGCATACTTTCTAATTTTACGACTGCATTTAATCCTACCTGCTGACAGGCTTCAAATTCCCTTTCTAAAGTATCGGTTTGACTATCGTCTTGCCTATCTTTTTCACTTTGGAACAAATATCCGGAAATTCGTTCAAATTCACAGTCGATATTTTCTTCATGAATTATTTGCGCTACTTTTTCAATTGCGGCCGTATGGCTGCGCGCCACTAGCTTTGCGCCATCCAAACCATGCAATTTTTCAAGTTCATAATAACGATGACCTAATACATTTGAAAACTGTGCTGTCGTACGGGCAGTTTGCCCGCTACCTAGCTCGAAGCTCTCCAGTACGCACACCGTTTTGCCTTCCTTCATTAACAAGTAGGCTGTTGTTAAACCACCAATGCCACCTCCGACAACACAAACATCAACTGTGATGTCGTTTCGCAACGGTGAAAACTCAGGCATCTCGACAGTTGCCGACCATGGCGAAATGCTTTCTTCCGGATGAACGGTATTCATGCTGACTCCTAAGTCATTGTTTCTAAAAGCAAATTTTTGGCCATGACGAAATCTAATTTATTCGCCCTACAGCGGTTTTTCGGGGCAGAAATCCCACACAGAATTTGGCTTAAGTGGCGCCTTTCCCCCCGTCCACTGTGTCTTCAAAGCCGCTCAATAAGCGAATTTCATCGACTAACTCTTTGCAATCCACTGCGTCCGTTTGATTTTTTTGCCACGTATTTACAAATATACGCATTTGATCATTGCAGCGAAGTAGTAAGTTTACGGTTATTTTGTTCGCGACCAATTCTTTATTTCTAATCTTTAGCAGCACAGACTCAAGTTCATGGTTGAAGACCCCTAGCTGGAAAAAACCTAAGGCTCTTGCGCCTCCTTTAAGGCTATGGGTCCAACGAAATATCTTATCTACCAAAGCTGCATTCGATGGGTCTTCCTTTAGCTCTAGAAAGTTCTTCTCGTTATCAGAGATTGCTTGTGAAACTTGATCTAAAAAAAACGATTTCAATTCTATTTCATAGTTATTCATATCTAACCTTTCGGCCCGACCGCTTTTTCCTTGAGAATCCCTAATCCATAATACTCTATACATTTCTATAACTTACAAAATCTTAAGAAATCTCCATCTTGTTGGCACTATTTATTCGTATCGAATTGAATGATCTTATTTTTTCAAAACAAAATTTTCGTTCACATTTAACACAATCTCAAGTTTTCTTGAGGAAACTATTCTTGTGCCATGTCGACGACAATTTTTAAATGGCTCTGGGAATTAGATTTGTACTCTCATCTGTGACCACCACTCGGAGGAACACATTGACCGAAGTTAAACCACGCCGTCGTATCCATCTGTTGGCAAATGCTCGTTCTGTTCAACAGAGGCCACATCGGCTTCCTGGATTAACTTCATTAAATCAGACATAAAAATCTCCTTTATATTTACATATCGTAAATGGGCAAGGTGTTTTTAGCAACTGAACTACTTTTTTAATTCCACAACTACGGGGCAATGATCAGAGCCGAAGATATCGTTTCGGTGATACGAATCTTTCAAGCGATCTTTGAATTCTTCATTCGCCATGAAATAATCTAATCGCCAACCCACATTCTTTTCACGCACGCCGGGTCTATAACTCCACCACGTGTAGTGGCCACCTTCTTTTTGAAACTCACGAAACGCATCGACATAGCCTGTTTCAATAAATTCGTCCATCCACGCCCGTTCCTCTGGCAAAAACCCGGCATTTTTTTTATTCGTTTTTGGATTTTTCAAATCAATTTCTTGATGAGCAATATTCCAGTCCGCGCACAGGATTAGGTTTTCACCTTTGTTACGAAGGGATTCGGCTTTTTTTAGAAATTTTTTACAGAATTCTAATTTAAATGGCAACCGCGCGTGATCACGCTGACTGTTTGGAAAATAGGAATTAATCAACGTGAATTTCGGGAATTTTGCAATGATGACTCGACCTTCTTTGTCGATTTCTTTATCGCCGATACCGACTTGTATATCCAGTGGTTCTTTCTTCGAGAAAATCGCAGTACCGCTGTAACCGGGTTTCTGCGCCGGATTCCATACTGCGTGGTACTTCATTGGGTTTTTAAAATCTTCTTCCAGCTGATCCGGATGCGCTTTAATTTCTTGCACGCAAACGATATCGGCTCCTTCACTTTCAAACCATTTTAGAAATCCACCCTTACCACAGGCACGGATTCCATTTACATTCCAGCTGACTAATTTCATATGCAGGTATCATACGATTTTTAAGCCACTGAAATCAAGACTGCGCCTCGCTGAGTCCAGAATTTTTCAAAATCAGCTAACAAAATCCGATTGTCCTTATCCTCGCGAGCCTCCCAGGGGTCCATCAATGTGATATAGCTATCATCCATCGACTTAACTAAACTGTAATGACCTGAATCTTCATACCACCAAGTGACAAATAGCACGGCCGTACCATCAAACGCGATTTGAAGTTTTGACAATGTTAGATTTTTCTGAAAATTCACCTTAAATCGATAGCGCTGCGCAAGTTCAGCGATCCTTTCCGGTGACGTATAGCCCAGTTCCAGAGTTCCGAGTTCGCGAGCAAAAAACAAATCGTCAGCATGTTCGCCTCGCTTTAAGAACTGATACATACTTTCAAAACAGGCGGCTCCGCACGAAAAATCCAGAGTTTGTTTTATTCGCGGCAAATTCATTTCGACAGTCTTCATACAACGGCCTCTTTGTTTTCTGTTCGCAAAATTAAATACGTTACAAAAACAAAAACGATAGATAACCACAGGTGAGATACACTCAGGGATTCACGAAAAAAAATCGCTTCCATTGGTTGAATGGCAACCGATGATAGCAACGTCGGAAATTCTGCCGTCGTGATATCGGTTAATTCATATAACCGCATAGTAGCGTAGTAGGCGCCAAACATACCAATACCAGAAATTATCACGCTGATGACAGACAGAGAATTCCACACCGATGTGGTCATGGGTTCCAAACCCCATTGCACCAGACCATAGGCGATTATCGCAAGCGAAGGAGTTAGGACAGTGATAACTTCGTTTTCTTCAGTCATACTTTTCTTGATAAAGAAATAACCAAAGCACAACAGCACGGTACCGATCCCTAAAACAGAAATCCCCAATAGCCACTGCGGCTGCCGCTGCAGACTTAAGGTATATATGGCAAGGATGACGATCGAAATCAAAGACAGCAGCTTTGCCCGCAACGTAGAATTCTGCCCGACAAATGACCCCAAGATCACGAGCATGGGAACATCAATATTAGAAAGCACTGCGACTGTAGAGGCCGACAACCAGTTGTAACTCATGGAAAAAAATGTCAGTGCCAGTCCTGCGATCAATGCGCGAAAAACTTGGGTCTTAATAGATTTTGGGATCAAAGATAGTTGCTGGCGTTTAGCCCAACCCCAAACCAGGATTAAACAGACTAATCCACGCGCCAATAAACTCTGCGACAGTGGCACATGCCGATCTGCAAGCAAGCGAATCGATAACCCCGTCACCGACAAACTTATAACTAAAAGGATCGCCCACAGGCCGAATCGAAAACTCATAGAGGGACTTTTATTCTAAATGCCGTTTAATTAAAACTGATGAATTTTAACGGAAATCGTTCTGAAAAACTCAACGAAAGATTTGCAAATTCAAGCTAAGATGCTGGCCCCCGCACTAGACGCGTTCGGCTAGCGCGCGAACTTTCTTCGCCACGCCTTCGATTACGTAATCCAACGCTTGCGTGCGGATACGGTATTTAGGCCATACCGCCACGATTTTGTAATCGGCATCCCAAGCGCGCGGGATATACGTTTCGATTTCATTTCGATGAGCATAGGCGATAAAGTCTGGCAACAATGTCCACGCCTGACTATGTTTTAACGACTCGATCGCCACGTCGTAACTATCGAACATATTAATAATTTTCGGTTGAATACGTAGCCGTTGAAACGCGGGATGATTTTCGCAATTTTCAATCCCTTGCGCTGCCAAGGCCGCAACGCTGGGATAGCGATCTAGGTCTTCGACCCGACGGTCTTTTAGGAACGGATGTTTTTTTCCGAAACAGATTACCAACTTGCCTTGATGCAAAACTTCCTGTTCATGATTGGGGCCCGTTTGCGGGGAAAAACAAATACCCAAATCCACTTCACCCGCACCCACCCGAGCCAGAACTTCGCCCGATCGCAACGAATGCAATGTAGACGTTAAGGCCGGGTGTTCGGCTTGAATACCCATCCACACAGGAACTAAAAATTCCGAACACAATGTGTGAGTCGCCGCTAATCGATAATGGCCACGCATCGATGATTGTTCTGATGAGATTTCTTCGCGAATGCGGCCGGCTTCAGATAATAGAAATTCAGCGCGATCTAATAGTAACTTACCATGCTGAGTGAGCTTAATTTGACGACCCTGTTTTTCAAACAGTATACGGCCGAACTCTTCTTCTAACGCGGCGATGCTGTGACTAATGGCACTCGGAGAAATATTTAAAAAACGTGCGGCCTGCCCGATATGTTGGCGCCGTGCCGTTTCGACGAAATATTGAAGCTGGTCAAATTTCATAGAACCCTCCGATGACCGATGTTGTACCAATCATTCTATAATTTTCAACGGAATTTATGAAAATAGATCATTTTTATTCATCTAAATTTTAGAGTAGGTTGCCCTTCAAGTTAAGGAGAGTTCCTATGAACATCACATCCATCAATCAAGCTCAGTATAAAAACGCCTACGGCATCTTATGCCATTCCTTATCTAAAATCGGATTTAATGACGCTTTAAATACTACATTTTGTATTATCGAGCCCGGCGAAAAAACCGCCGCTCACAAACACTTTGAACCTGAAATTTTTTTCATTATCCAAGGTCAGGGTCAGATGACTATTGGTGAAAATTCCGCACCGGTTCACGCCGGGGACCTGATTCAAATTCCACCTTTTAGTCTGCACATCTTGAAAAATACTGGAGATTTGTCCCTTCAGTTTCTATCTATATATACTGAAGACTTCGACATTCCAAAGCTTCCCTCTGATGTTCTAATCACCGTGGCTCCACCCACGCCCAACGGACCGCTTCATCTGGGACATATCAGCGGACCGTACTTGGCCGCCGATATTCTTTCGCGCTATTTACAGTCGAAAAATGTCGACGTGGTCACTCACACAGGCACGGATGATCATCAAAATTATGTCGGGGAAAAAGCGCGCTCACTTCAACTAGAAACCGGTGATTTCCGATCACACCGACGCGCGCGTATTCAACGCGGGTTTGTTAATATGGATATTCATTTTGACGAATTCATCGAACCCAGCCAAAACATAGACTACCAAAATAAAATCAAAACGTTTTTCAATACTGCGGTCGCAGACGGAGTTATCAAATTAGAAACAATAGCCATCCCCCATTGCACTCACTGCGATTTAACTTTAGTGGATGTTCATGCGGATGGCATGTGCCCACAGTGCGGATCGAGCAGTCGTGGTGGCTGCGAATCCTGCGGCATTGTTGTGCCAGCGTATCGATTGAATAACATCCATTGCGGACGCTGCGGCCAGGCCGCTCACTCAAAAACGAAATCGGTGTACACGTTTGATCTTAAAGCCCATTTACCGTTAATCAAAAACGAATTGAAGAGATTGAATTTATCTCCGCGATTACGACAGCTAGTGCAAGAAGTGCAAACGCAACCAGAAAGCAAAATCCTTGTCGCCTACCCGACTAAAAATGATTTAGGTATTCAGGTCGATGGCCGCAATATCCACGTATGGTTTGAAATGGCGGCTCATTACGAACAATTTGCATTAGGAAATAAATTTTGGGTTCATAGCTTTGGCTTTGACAATAGTTTTTACTATTTGATGTTTATACCCGCTTTATTAAAAGCAATGAATCAAAATGTAAAACTGCCAAACGCGGTGATCACAAATGAATTCCTATTACTTGACGGCGCTAAATTTTCAACCAGCCGTGAGCATGCGATTTGGGCCGACGAGTTTACGGGTGATAGTGAACATTTAAGGCTCTATCTAAGCCAGATTCGTCCGTCGCTGCATACGTCCAATTTTGAGCTAGAAAAATTTAATTCGTTTTCGAAAGATTTACAAATTTCGCTGAATCAAATTTTCGATCAAGCTGTGGCAATTGTGAAATCAAAAGGACTATCGAATTTGAATCCGTCTGACGTTAACGCCGAAGCCGCACCTAACGTCATCATCCAAAGCCAACGGTTTCTAAAAGACTTCGAAATGCTGATGACGCCAGAAAATTTTGATCCGCGACCAGCGAGTCGCTTGATTTTAAATTTTATAGATTCGACGGTCCAAGGCATGGGACATTTATCTAACGATAAAATCCGTATCCATACATTAGGAACCGCATTGCAATCATTTATGCCGAGAACCGCCAATAAAATTTTATCCATTTTATCTCTGGATGTCTATGCAGATTCCCAAGAGGAGGCACTATGAAAATTCTTGAGTTTGACCACGCCATCATCGGCGCTGGTTGCATCGGTAGTAGCATAGCTTATGAACTGACTCGTCGAGGTATCAGAAATAACGTTATTATTGATAGCGGCCGAAAAACAGTCAGCGCGACAGCCAGTTCGGGTGGCATGTTGCGCGTGTTTCATGAAAACTTGGAACATGTTGAACTGGCTTTAAATAATTTCGCGTTACTAAAAAAATACCAAGATCGGCATATTATCACTGAAAAACAGCAACCGAATGGACATTTGTATTTCTTTAATTCACGCCGATTTCCTCAATACTCGGCCAATTTTCAAAAAATGGACTCAGCTGGTTATGCATTTGAAATTCTAACCCCAGCAGCGGGACGCTTGAAATTTCCTGCATTCCATTGGGCCGACGACCAATGGGCTGTGTACGAGCCACTGGGATCGCATCTGTCACCAATTCGTTTCGCCGATGATTTGCTTTCGTTCAGTGAAAAATCAGGAATGACCATCGTGGATGATTTTGAAGTCGATCGCATTTGCCATTTCCGCGGTCAGTACAAAATTTTCTCGCAGAAATCCAGCATCACTGCCAAAACAGTCATCTTAGCTGGTGGGGCACGTTTACTGCCTCACCTTCATGATTTAGGCATCGGTCATTCGTTACGTTCACAAAAACTAACGACGTATCATGTTCAGAAAAAAGATCAACAGATGATACTGCCAAGTTACTTCGATCGCGAAACGTTAGATTTTGCCCGCTTGGGGCCAGGTGATCATTTGATTCTAGCAGATCTCAATTCAAAACGTTTGAAAGAAAAACTTTGGACCGGTCAACCGGTCGAGGTGACGGCCAACGACTGCTATTCACCTAACCGTTTAGGATTTGCGGGCTACTTAATGGGTCAACCAAAAATGATGTTAGCTACGGGTTGGGGCGGAACCGCTTTTAAGTTTTCTCTAGAAATCAGTCAGCGTATTGGTCGCGCTTTAGAATCAGGCCACAATGAACGGAGTTTGTTACATGCTTAAATCACCTAGAAAAACACTAGTTGTCATTGGTGCTGGTCCAAAAGGTATCGCCACGGCGGTGAAAGCTAAAGTTCTTGAGGAATTTAGTTTACCCGTAGATCGCGTAATCATAATTGAACGACATAACGTGGCAGCTAACTGGTCTGGTGAGTTCGGTTACACTAATGGCGAGATGAAGTTAGGTACATCGCCGGAAAAAGACGTCGTATTCCCCATAGAAACTGACATCGCCGACAAACATTTAAATCAAAGAATTAAACAACGCTTACTGCAATTCACGTGGATGTCGTTCCTGGTTCAAACCGGTCGTTTTTCTGACTGGGTAGATCGCGGTCGTCCGGCTCCGTGCCATTTATTTTGGACAGATTATTTACGCTGGGTTTCGGCTCAACTAGAGCCTCACGTTTCCATAGTTTCTGCGGAAGTGACAGCCATCGGATTAAATTCGAAACGATCTCGCTGGGAGCTAAACTTAAAAAATACGGATGGTGAACCGTATCTTTACAGTTTGGAAGCCGATCGTTTAATGCTGACCGGTCCAGGGCACACGCGTACAGATTTTTTGAAAGACGGCAAAATTCCAAAGAACACATATGATCTGGAATCATTCTGGTCCGCAATGAAAAGTAAAAAGTTCGCTGCTCAAGGCCGCATCGCCATTATCGGTGCGGGAGAAAATGCAGCGTCGGCACTGCTTGCCCTTTCTCAGTATGCACCAAACGTGCGTGTAGATATCATTTCCCCAAAGGGATTTATTTCTACTCGCGCCGAAAGCTACTACGAAAATCAAGTCTACAGTCAGCCCGAGCGCAATCAATGGCAGAATCTAGAACTTAAAGACCGTATTGATTTTATCGAACGCACGGATTTGGGAGTATTTTCAACTCATGCTATGACTATTTTGAATGAACAACTTCGTCATCAGATTATTGCCGGTCGAGTCGAAAACATTTCGGAAAATGAAGGTCGTCTATCATTAGATATCAACTATGCGGGAACTGTTTCAAGGCGCGATTACGATCAGGTGATTTTAGCCAGCGGTTTTGACCAAATGTCGACTCTTAGGAAATTTCTGTCGGTCGAAGCTTTGAATAGATTAGAACATGTATTAGGTGAACCGTTGACTCAATCAAAAATTGCGGCGTCAATTCAAGCCGATCTATCGGTGGGAGGACTGACACCGACATTGCATTTGCCGATGCTAGCCGGGTTAATGCAAGGGCCTGGTTTTGCCAATCTGTCGTGCTTGGGTCGACTGTCAGACCGCATCGTTACATTGCCAATGTTGGAAAATATGAAAACGACAGGACCAGAAGACCATCGCCTAACTTTGTTAGATGGTGTTCTATGACTCAATCGATTTATTTTGCCGAGGATGATGCGACTTTAGAAATAGAAAACTTGCGCAAACAAGAGTACGCGCAGGCCAATGGTTACACGTTGGACCTCAGCACTTTGCGATGGAGTATTTCTGACAGTCAAAGTTACGTGATGGTGGCCCGAGACAATCAGAAAATGGTCTCTACGATGCGCGGTGAATTGATTGCGGATCAATCATTACTAGAAAAAAAGTTAGAATGTCCTTGGGATTTCCCAAAGACTCTACAATGGCCCGCGATTCTGCTGAGTCGCGCGGCCACGATCCAGTCACACCAGTCCCAAGGACTGAATCTTATTTTGCGTTATTGGTTTTTAAAAATGGCCCTGCACCACTGTATCCCTTTGGTTGTTGGAACATTTGTTAGTGGATCGCCACGACAAAACACACTGAAGCAAATGGGCTATCATTTTTTTGAAAACCCATTGGGATGGCAACAATCTAGCTATCGATCGCACCGACCAGTGATCGTTGCCGTATTAGATATGACAACACATGGACAACAGGCTCTAGACTATTGCGAACGAAAACTAGGACGTAACCTTACTTACAAATTTGAAGGATCGTTTCCTGAGTTACGTTATGTGAGGAATTTATGAAACCATTTGGTTCTTACCAGTTTGAAAAATTAGAAGGCCGTCACCACGAAGCCAAGATGTTAGCACAACGGGCTCAAATGCGCCTTGATGGATTTCCCGATCTACTACGACGGCATGGCTACCCGATGGAAGGTCATACACTTGAGGTCGGCACGGCTCAGGGGATTCGCGCGCGTATTATGTCTGAACTCTATCCAAATTCCCAAGTGGTTGCCATAGATCGCAGTCATGACTTGCTGGATGTGTCTAGCCTGCAAAGGAATTTAACCTTCAGACAAGCCGATGTTTACGATCTTCCGTTTCAGGACAATCAATTTGATTTTGTTTACGCTCGATTGGTGTTCATGCACCTGAGCGATCCGATAAGAGCGCTGCAAAATATTTTGCGTGTACTAAAACCAGGTGGACGAGTTTTAATCGAAGACGCCGATCGCGACTGCATGTTTTTTGAACCCGCCCCACCCTCGTTCAAGGACTTTTGGGCCAAAGTTCAAGAGGGCCAGCGAAAATTAGGAGGCGATCCCAACGTGGGCCGCAAATTAACACCGTATTTAAAACAGCTTCGATTTAAAAATATTCAAACAGAAGTGCAGCCCATTATTGGCGGAGGACCTGATATTGAATTTCTGGTTGAAACGTTAATGCCAAGCCTAAATATCTATTTAGATCCATCCGATCGACCTCAAGGCGCGCAAGCTATTGCCGATCTCCGCCAGCTATCGCAAATGCCCGAGGCAAGTTTTAGTCACTTTTGGTACGTCGTCAGTGGAGAAAAACCATGACGACAGACCTAACTATGAAACCGTTTAACTTTGGCGGTCGCAACGAACCTCCTCAACTACTAGGTATTGGAGCTCAAACAGCTAGTAATGATATTCAAATAGGCATTTGGGAATGTGGGCCCGGATTGCTGGATCTAGAATTTGAATGGACTGAAACCGTCTATGTTTTAGAAGGACGTGCCGAGGTTGAAAATATCGAAACTAAAGAGTGTTTTGAAATGACTCCAGGAACAATGCGCTTATTTGAAGCTGGTTCACGCTGGCAATGGCGCATTCCATGGCGTTTTAAAAAAGTGTTTACTACTGTTGACCGGCTATCTACGCAGTGATTAAAATCGCTGTTCATGACTAGCGCAAACGTTGAATTTCAATCAATTAGTCTATTACTTGACGAGCCCTCACCAATAAAGGGCCCCAGTATCGCTAGCCTAATTCCCACGTCAACTACCTCCTTCAAATTAATTGGTCCTTCTAAAAACGCTGAAATCGAGGCACCCTATTTACCCTTTATGCCGGAAGTTTTTGTACGACGACTTTCTGCCTATTCAAAATATGAATTCGTCATCGTCAATCAACTCTACCGCATGGTGGAAATGATTCGTTACAATTTCAGCAATGGAGCGCAAGTTTCAGCCAAAGAAATCCTGCGGATGTCGCTGCATAAGTTGATCCCTGAAGAATTTTTGCCGCAGTTGAAATCATCGCATTGGCACCATGATCAAATTTCGATGCGGCCATGGCCACTGACACAAACCGAATCGGGACCTGAGGTCAGACCCACCGAGGAAATCATTCAATCACTGCTGAATCGAATCATCACAGGCCACAGGCAAAAACGTCTAAAAGTACTTTTGCAAACCCATAGTCAATCATCTAAAATCCTCCCTTTGCAGGTCATCGAATTAGAAACTGAGAATGAACTGGATTGGCGAGTTGATTTTGAAGATCGCAAGCGTTTTAAAACCGAATTCAAAATCGTTTCGTTGCGACATCGTCGATTTTACTTCTACGATTCTTATGCATTCGAACCAGAAAACGGCGTGGTCGTTGTTCATCCATGGAGAATGGAATTCAGTCAACTGCAAGAACGTCTAGCTGCGATTTCCGATTCATTAATTTTGGACGCCAGCATCGGTATGCCGACATTTGAACTATCTAGTGAGTTAAAAACTAAAGAGATAATTAAATATCTTCGCAGCCGGGCCCTGCCCGTTAAAATCAGCGGTGATTCGCACACGGTAGAGGCACAGCGAAGCCAAACGGAAGTTCGTTTTTCTGACAACGGACATTTCATTGTTCAGCATGAGGCACGAGTTCCGGGCCAGAAAAGTATCTCCAGATCGGGTTGGTCACAGCGATCCGCCCATTACCTGATGTGTCTATCGCAAGGTTTACCCTATGCCTTAGAAACTCAAGCCCGCGATATGGCCAGTACGGATTCGTTTCAACGGGAATGGGATTTGGCTCTCTTAAAACATTTGGGGATTCTTCAATATATTTTTCTTGAAACCCTTTCCGTTCATTTTGAAAAAACCTTGTTGGATGGAACGCCTCTAGCGAACGATGCCGTGTTTCCGGCTATACAGGAAAAAATAAAATTATTGCTTACCAGTAGTCAGGATGGCGAATTGACGGAATCCACGACGCTAGCAGATCTAGTATCAAGGTCCGTGCTCGCGTGTTTCGATCGTTTCGTCGATCAAATTCAAGTGGATATTAATCAAGGCGAATCATTCTATTCTGAATCAGGTGAAGTCATCATGGACGGAGTTCTACAGCGCGAGTTCCGATTAATTTATGAATTACTTAAACGTCTAGCACTGACCTCACAAGGTGGTTGTTTTAAAAAAGTACGGGTCCCACTTTTAAGTAGAATATCGTCTGGCAGTTTTGAAACGGAATCTACTGTCAGCCAAGCCAAATTTTATTTTCCCGAAACGTCGTTAGGTGGCGCCCTTGAAATCATTCAATATATAGTTCCGTTTGGTTTTAAGATATTTTTAAATGATCAACCTATTCATGAACTCGCTGATTCTGATTTAGATATAAATTTTAAAATTGCTGACCGTATGGATCAGTCGCAGATCAATTGGTTCGAACTTAGTCCCAAATTTTTCCTTATGGGCCAGGAAATCGACCCAAGCAATATTCTGCGGCTAGGATCCGGTGGCGTTATTGAATATGAAAATAAACTCTATCTCGTTCCACAAAAACAAATTCCATCGCTACGTCTGCTTGAAGATTTTTGGAAGACACTCCAGAAAAGCAAAATGGAATCGACTCGACGAGGGCGTGATACTTATTATCAACTACCTCGCAGCCAAACTTTGTTTCTGCTGGCCCTACGCAAAGCCGGAGTTCCGTTTCAAGGTGATTCAGAATGGCAGGCACTGTGTGATTTCTACGATCGTTTGGGCGAAACGACGCGAATATTAGAATTACCTTCTACAATTAAGGCCGATTTAAAACCCTACCAAAAAACTGGGGTTCAGTGGCTTCAAGACCTTTACAAGTTGAAATTAGGAGCGCTGCTGGCTGACGATATGGGTCTTGGTAAAACATTGCAGACTCTTACGTTCTTAGAAAATCTACGGTCAAAGGGTGAAATGGGTACGGTGCTGGTGGTCCTTCCTTCGTCTTTAGTTTTCAACTGGCGAAGCGAAATAGAAAAATTCACCCCGGAAATTCCCGTTGCTATTTTTAGCAATGACACCCGCGAAAACATTGCGGCCTTAGTTGCCAAGAAAAAAGAAAAGCTTGTACTAATTACCTACGGAATGATGCTTGAGCATAGTGAGGTCATCAGTCGTCATACTTGGAATATTGTAATTTTTGACGAAGCTCAAAATATCAAAAATATTAATTCCAAACGAACAAATGCCGCTCGCTCGCTCAATGCTAGATTTAAAATAGCGTTAACAGGCACTCCAATGGAAAATCACTTTGGTGAATTTTACTCACTAATAGATTTATTAGTACCCGGCAGTCTAGGACCTTTGGAAGATTTCCGACGTGGCTACGTTAACAGTCCAGTTATCGATTATGAATTAATTCAAAATCTAAAGTTAAAAATAAAACCGCTAGTTCTAAGACGCGCCAAAAAAGAAATTTTGGATCAACTGCCACCCAAGCAAGAAACGGTTGTTAAAATTGCCTTTGAAGAGGAACAAAAAGATATTTATCGAAATGTCGCCTTGTCATTTAATCGACGTATTCACGAAGTCATGGCCGTTCAAGGTGTGGCAGAAGTTCAGTTAGAAATGTTCACGGCTTTACTTCGCCTACGCCAAGTCTGTTCGGACCCCGCCGCCCTACCCGATGTGAAATATGAAAAAGTGCCGCCGAAACTGGAAACCTTGATGGATTCGGTGAAAGAAATTGTCGAATCCGGCGAAAGTGTTTTAGTTTTCACTCAGTTTCTACAAACATTGGAGCACACAGAAAAATTGTTATCGGATGCTGGAATCCCGGTGATGACCATCCACGGTGGCATCAGCACATCAAAACGGCAAAAAATAATTTCGGAATTTTCACAAAGCTCAAAAGGCATGGTTCTGTTGATGACATTAAAAACTGGTGGCGTTGGATTGAATTTAACTAAGGCGAGTTATGTATTTCATATCGAACCTTGGTGGAATCCGGCTGTAGAAAACCAAGCGACGGATCGAGCGCACCGCATGGGCCAAACCAAGGCCGTCCAAGTATTTAAATACATCATGCATGAATCGCTCGAAGAAAAGATTGAAATTTTAAAAGATCGCAAAGACCAGAAATTCCAATCTTTGTTCACCGATCTCGAAACCACCGACGGCAAAGAAAAAGAAACTGCTGAATTAGCCAGTGGTCCTCGATCACTATCAAAAGAAGATTTTGAGCAGCTTATTCGACTTTGATGTGTAGCAGTTTTCCATCACAACCCATAAAACCAGTTTACTGCTTCTTAAAAATAAAATTCAATAAAGTTAATTTCGATTTGGATTCTGCGAGTTCTATAGAGCAAAGAAGACAAATCTAGAAATTGATTTTTAAATCTATTTAGAATAAAAACCCAGGCAAGTATTTGAACTGTTTCTTCGTTTCGAATTTTGATTGCCAATGAGCTGCCTAAGCCCAGTCGAGGCTTTTTCTATTCCGATGGCTGGTAGTTTACCGATTAGCAAGCGACGTACCGATTTTTCGATCAGTCTAGCGAATGTCTTGGGTTCCACTACCGGTTTGCCGTCAACTTTACCATTTAACACCATAAGGCCCTTCAGAGCTCCAAAAGTGTAAAGATGGTCGATATCGAATCCGGATTTATAAAATATTTCAACGACGGTTTTTAAAAAATCTGGGTTTATCTCCAAGGTTTCATCAGATAATTTTTTAATGAGATTCTTCGCCTTTTCTTTTGATTCAGGAGAAACTGTTCCCGATTCAGTCATTAACGATGCGTAGTGAACCAACTCATTAATACTTCTAGAATGAAGTGCTTTTAAAAAGGAGGCTAACGTTAATCTAGGGTCCCATTTCCACTTTGATTTCTTTGCTGAAAAGTTGGTTAACTTACCCGCATCAATAAAATAGATTTTTTTACTATCTTTATCAATTATCCAATTTCCCGGATGTCGATCTGGATCAAAATAACCGTATTCAAATAACATATCCAAAGACATTTCAGTAACAAGCTCAACCACTTGTTTTTTATCAAATTCGGATACTGTAGCATCTTTCAAATAGTCTTTTAACGAAACGCCGGCTACCGCTTCCACCGCAAAAAGCGACTCATTAACTGGAAAATCTTCTATAACTTTAGGAACTGAGAACTTCCAACCTGTCTGCCTTTCAGTTTTTTTATTCATTTGGATCGCGTTAACAACTCGGTCGGCGATTTTATAGTTTTCGACCTCTATTTTAAAATTTGTTTCCTGAGCTATTTCGGCCTCAATGGCGGCAACCATTGGCCCAAACAATGGGCTCTGAAACTCTACCCCCTGGGCCTTGAGACGAGCTAGAAATTTTTTCGCCAGATCAAGACTTGCATCAATCTGACCGGACGCATAGGGACGTTTCAACATAATTGCTATATCTGGCCCATCTTTATATTGGCTTAAAACGACGGTTTTAATACTGGCACTACCAAGCACTTTCTTAAGTTTAATGTTTTGTTCAAAAAAACTTTTCGTTATCGATTTGTTTAATTCGTTTTCAACATCATACTTACTCATCGCTGGGGCTTTATGATAAAGCTCCTCTAGAGCATCCTGGTGTTCAGCACCAAAAATATTCCATACAGCAGCCAATTGCCCAAATTTAATTCCGATAGGTCCAAACAGTTTAAGAAGACTTGCGATAGAACTATTTTTTCCCACCGTTTCCACAGACCCACCAGAATTTGCCAATAAATAAGAGAAAACTACATTTTTTTCACTAGGATCTAATAATTCTAAATATGTTTTAATATAAAAAAACTTTTCCGAATTTGGGGCGACTCCAAGGTACTTTTGAATTAAATACTCCATCAATGAAGTCGACCCATACAGAGAGTTAGATCCATGGGTGGCAACGGCCAGAATAATAGGAACTCGCTGGGCGGGGTTGGTTTCGCCTAAAAATTTCTCTATCTGGACTTTAAACCCATATAGTGTCCTATCGATTTTTTTAATATAGAATTCGTTTACTTTCTCGTCTGGAGATAGCTTCTCTATAAGATCTCTTTTTAAATAATCATAAATAGAGTTAGGAAGCAAACTTCCCTTTTCAGCTCTAACTACAAAATCCAAAAACTCTAGCCTTAATGTAGAATTTAAAGTTTGAACGTATGAACTTACGGTCGATGCAACATTTACCGAGTAAGGAGTCATACGTCTCCAATTGGATGACTTTTCATCCTCAACATGTCCTTTTAAAAAGGGACCGGTTAAGTCATGGTCCCAACCAATTGATTCTAAATACGCGTCTCGATATAAAGAATCTTTAGGAAGCAACTTATTGATCAAGCTAGAAACGTCAAACAAATCCATTCCCAAAGACAAATTATTTTTCACGACTACCGCCGCCAGATCCGTTTTTAATGATTCAGAATTTATTAAATCCTTAGCCAAGACACTTTGAATAATTTTAACCCTCCCACTATTTTCCAATTGAGGAAGTATGTTGTCTTTAAAATATCTATCTGTCGTTTCGTTGGTGCCAATTCTTGTGATTCGATAAAACAGAGCCAGCGATTCAGAAGGAGACAGTGTAAATTCCTTTAACTTTTCGACTAAAAGACCACTAATTTTTGGCGAAATTCCGAATTCATTTTTTTTCCCAAAATAAGAAAACCAACGACTGACTTCAAAAACAATTTTTTTAAAATCGCGTAAACTAGTTTCTTTTGAAACCCGTTCCTTCAATTCCTCATAAAAAATCGGACCTAACTTGACTAACAAATTCTTTCGGTCTTCTTCAACTGGATCAAACGAGCTTTCAGATTCAAAATTTTTAAATTTAATAAAGCTCTTCTTTTCCAACTGAGCAATCTTAGCCATAAGATCAAAAATGTCAGTGATAATCCCGTACTCCCGAAGCAGTTGATAAAACTCAGGCAGAAACTGGTCCGGAAGCTTTGCAAATGGAACTGTGGGTAATTCCTTTGGCAAGTCATCCACTCCAAAGGCTAAATATCTAATAAAATCGGCTTTCAATACGGAGTCTATTTTTGAGTTGGCTATCACCCTTGCGGTATGTGCAATCCAAATAGGATTGTAAACCCGGAGTTCTTTATCTATAATTCCTGTCGACAAATTCCAAATCTCAACGGCACGCGTTTTAATTTTTTGAATTGTAGACAGCTCGGCTAAGTCACTGCGATTAAGTTCTTTAGTCAACTTAGTTTCATAACGCTTATTGGAAATATTTGGATAGTAGACTGACAAAGAAGAGAAAAGTAATTCTGAATATTTCGCTTTTACTTTTTGATCTCTTATTTTTTCTAAAACGCGTTCAAACTTTTGACTAAGTGACTCAGTAATCCAAAATGGCTTTCTCTTGTTAACTGAAAAAAGGGATTTAACTGAATATCTCTGCCCAAAAAACTGAGATTGTTCGAAATCGGGCAAGCTTTCAAAATGCTGATCTAAAAACTCGATCAATGACTTTTGAACGGAACTACCAACCACGCTCTTGTCAATACCAAGTTCTTTGGCAATAAACATCCAATCAAATCTGTTATTCACTTCCGAATTTAATTCTATAAAGGCCCAGAATCCACGATTATTCCAAATTTCTTGCATAGCCGACCGTGCGATTCGGCCCAATTCTGGATTTTTATTTTTCAACAACAAAGCCAGTGACCAGATGCTTTTGTTACTGTCGCTAGGCAGAAGACCAAAGAAATCAAACCTTGACGTATTTCCAATAGCTATTGGTTTACGCAAATTTTCAAAATAGCTATCAAAAAACAGCTGCACCCATCCGAAATACTCTGTTAGGGATTGTTGCGATAGCATGTCAGAGGGAGATTTAGAAAAACTTTTCCAAAATTCAATTGCCACTGAGTTATCTTTTTCTAAATAGCTTTTCACTAGTTCCGGATGAATAAATTTCCCAAATGTAGCCAATGATCGCCCGTACTCATTCACAGAATAAAGATCGGTTTTAAAGAATGGTAACTTTTGAACATATTCTTTATGGGGTACAGTTTCAAATCCACGAAGAACATTTATGTTTTCAAAAAGTTTTTTTAAACATTGCGAACTATCGCAAACAAATTTCGTTTGAACCGAAAATAGTTTAACTATTTCTACCAAATCATATGTACCTTTAGTATCAATATCAGGATATTTTTCAATATAACGGTCAAACCAAATCAACCAGGCATTTAACTCAACAGCCGATAACTCTTTTTTCTCACTCAATAACCGCCTCAGTGATTCCAAATTATTAGGCAACTCTATACCTGAACGGAGAGTCAGTTCTCGATTTACCTCTTGCATTGCCGTTGCAACTGTCTCGGGGGTAAAAACAATTTGTTCGATCGGTCTTGAACCTTTCGTAATTTTATCCAAACTCAATTTCAGTTCCAAACTACTGATGCGAACAAAGGTTTCCGGATGGGTGCTAGTCCCCGCAAAAAGTGGATCGAACCCAGTTAGAGGAAGAGAAAGTAGTCGCCTTAACGCTGAAACTAAATAGTTTGGGTCTAATTTAGCCGCTTGGAGAATTTCAGTAGCCTCAGCGTCAGCTCTGATCTCTACCGCTTGGTTTGCTTTTGAAGTGTAGTGATTTTCAATTCCATTTCTATCCAACTGATCTACGGTGTGGCCCAGCTCATGGGCTAAAATTCCAATCAACTCATTTACTCTCACTTGAAAATCCTCTTGGCCTTCAATGTCTTTAAAAAAGAACCGCAAAATACCAGTGGTCAATACAGCTATATTTTTTATTCGAGACTTTGAGTGTTCCCGCGTAGATCCGACAATTGCGTTAATCTCGTCAGAGTCGACTATGTGTAGCTCCGTGTGAATAGCAACATCACGAAAGCGACCGGCATGGGCAATTGAAATTCGTCTAAATCCATCACCAATTACCTTTTTAATTGTGGGCAAGCGAGACTCTTCAAGGTCAGGACCGTACTCCTCTCTAAGTGCTTTAAAAATCTGCTCTTTGGAGACATCGGTTTTCTCATTTGAAGCAGAACTATAGTTCGGCAAAAAGACCAATGACAGCATCAAAACGAGACATCTCAATAACGGTAGACATCTGTCCAAGACAGCGACAAATTTCAAATTCAAACAAGAGGAAAGGTACCATGGGTTCACGCTAGGACTACTATCCAAAAAATGGACCAGACTCTTTTGAAGAGAGACCACGCCAGAAACGTCACATTGAGTCTACTTTAGACAGCATTTTACCATCGAATCCAATTAAATAAGAGTTCATCAAGACCTGACGATTGCAATCACACGGGGTGGTAGAGTTAGTGTGTTAACAGTGTGAGAAATTATCAGGTCATTTTAAAGAGATTTAAATTTGGTTTGAAGTTTCGGATAGCAAAGGAAAAACTATGACAAAATCAATTTTCAATTATTCTTTAGCTTTTCTAATTACTGCCTGCGTATCGTCGTTATTCGCGGCCACTGACGATTCGATCTATAAATTAAATTTGGGTCCGAAAAATAAGGATATGCTGACTCAGACCCTCAGTTACTATGATAAGATTGAATGTGCTGCAAATGAACAGAATAAAATAGTTCGTCAGTTATGCCGCAATGACAAGAAAATGCTAACAAGTTTCGGGTACATCGAAAGTAGAAAAATTCCACTTCGCGTCTCTATGGCGATGGCGCAACCTGAAAAAGTGCCATATTTAATTTATTTCAAACAGGGCTACAATAAACAAGATAACGAATTTCAATTGCTACAGTGTATGATGTTAATCGATGCCAGAAGAGGGGGCGTTGAAGCATGCCATTTTCAAAACAACGCTAATATATTCAGCAAAGACTACAAAGGAATAAATTTAACCACTTCGAATATCAACGACATATTAGCAGGTTCAGAAAATAGCACTGTTGACGAGCCCGGCGCCGTCGCAACATCGATTGATATCAATCTGAAAAGTCTTCAGTCCGCGGGATCAATCAAATCCATACGTATCTATATTGAAACCCGATTTGGCTCCCTCGTAACTACCGAAAAAAAGAGACATCATTTAACTGCCAAAGCAAACGAGCACGGCCAATTTAGTGTTGATTACATTGATTCGTATGGACGAACACAGGAAGCAGATGAGAAAAATCTTGAGAGACTTAGCGCTGAGATATTAATTTCGCTTTTCAAAGGCATTTGACACGCTTTTAGACATTAGTATACAGACATCATTTGATGTCGAACTTTTTCATCTTTAAATAAATGTTAAACATATTTTCACTAGTTTAATTTTTAAATCGAATACTTTTGATTTTTGCGGTGTTTATTGGGTCTATGCCTTGCAAAGGCTCGTACCGTTGGGGGAACGATGGGGAGTCAAGATTCGCTATCTAAAGTTTATTTGGTTTTTACTGTATCAATTTATTCCATAGCTCAATTCGCGACAGCAGCACCGTTGTTTTCAATGACGGTTGGTGAGCCCTCAAGTGCTTTGCTACAGCAAACACAACGAGTAACCTGGTTAAATAGAAATTTTGATTTGGCGATGGCTTCGGCTTCGCCGATAAACTGGAATGCGCCATACAATATCGGATGGCAATTAAAACCTTGGCAAACATGGGCTAGCCTTTCAAAGTCTAGAAACCTCCATTATACAGCCCATATGCTGAGTCCCGGAGAAACCCTAGAGCAGTGCGCTGCAGGCAAATTGGACTCAAGGTGGATACCACTAGCTAATAGCTTGATGAGCTATGGTTTTAATAAAGCCATAATCCGGGTCGGTCATGAATTTAGCGGCAATTGGTATCCCTGGACCGCAAAAGGCAAAGAATCGTTGTTTGTCCAGTGTTATAGACGCATTGTAAATGTCCTACGAAAAACCCAACCAGCGGCACAGTGGAAGTTTGATTGGAATCCTATTCCCGGCACCTCTTCAACCATGTTAAACGCGACATACCCGGGCGATAGCTATGTTGATTATATCTCAACAGACGTCTATGACGTTTGGTACACTTCAAATACTTACCCTTTCCCTACCGGCTGCAATACGACATGCAGACTAGATAGGCAAAAGCGAAATTGGATCGCCATTAAATCTAACCTAGATCGAATTAGAAACTTTTCACAACTACGTAAAAAACCGATGGCCATTCCAGAATGGGGTGTATGGGATGAAAAGTATACCTACGGAGCGGGAGGGGATAATCCTTACTTCATAGAGCAGATGTATAATTATATACATGATCCGATAAACAACATCGCTTATCATAGCTATTTTGAGTTAGCATCTGATGGTGACCATCGATTGTACGGTGATTCTAAGAATCCCTCACTTTTTCCCAATTCGTCCGCGACATTTAAAAAACTTTTTGGATATTCGCTGAGTCTAGAAAATTCAAGCCTAAGCGACAACCAACCATCAGCGGGCTTCCCACTGACCCTATCCGCGCAAGTAAAGTCGAACAATAGTCTTGACAACACCATAACCACTTTTTATTACACGGATATAAACGGCCGGTTGGCAGGAAGTTACGCCATCAAAGGTTCGTTTAAAAAAAATCAAATCGTCCAATTGGATACCCTGGGATATAAATTACCTTCAACACTACCAGTCGGTTCCTATAGCGTCTCTATGACAATACACAATTCTGACTATTCGAAACAATTATTTTATCGAGGCAATATCCAAAAATTCAAAGTCGTTAAGGATTATGACGTCAATCATGTCATCGTGACATCAAAAACGTCGATTTCATTCAATTTAGTAACGAACTATGATATTAACGACGCGAATATCACTGTTTTTTATTATGACTCAAAAGGTTCTCTTATCAACTCATCGACTCAGAAAATGAATCTGGTTCGCCATACCCCTGTAGAAATCTCTTGGCATAATCATAGATTGCCAGCTTCAATTTCAACCGGAGTTTATACTTATGCCTTGAGTATTCACAATTCAAACTGGTCCAAACTACTTTACTTCAATGGCCGTTTATCACACTTTAGTATTCAGTGATATTCACACGGGGAAGTATTTTAAATTAAATTAGTTGTTGCATCCTCATATCGAACTTCCTAAAATCATAGTATGAAGGGTGAACCAAGCAAGTGCCACTGTCCATTGTGTGGACTCGCAATGAAAGTCAAATTCGAAGCTGACAATTTGGTACAAGCCATCTGCGAGGCAGGGCAAATGAAGTTAAGCCAATTAGCCCTTGAAATGATCACCCACTCTTTTTTCAAGGGGACAACTCAACGATCGATTCAGCAAGCGTGGTTGAAGAGCCCCCTATATTGTCTCAATGACGGAACTAAGATGAAACAACACGAACTCCAAGGTGACATGATTCTTACGGACCTTTGCTGTGAGTCTTGTGGACACGGCTTCTCTCCTGGATTAGTCCTCTCTCTCACGCAAACGCATAAGCACAAAAAATGAAACGTTCTTTAGCATCCGTACTTGAATCGGTATCGGACATTATGTTTCCCGATAACAATGGAAATGTTGCAATAACTGTTTCCTCCCGGGATGCTAGCGGAGACACTCCCCTTCATAAGCTCTTGTGGAAAAACGATACCGAAGGAGCAATTATCCTGATTGAAGCCGAAGCCGATATAAATGCAATCGGAGAAATGGGTGAAACACCTCTTCATATAGCCATCAGTCAAAATAACGAAACAATGGTCAAACACCTTTTAAGGGCAGGAGCAAATTTGGACATCCGTTCTCATTTTGGAAATACCGCCCGCGAGCTGCTCGAAAAAAAGAGCTAAAATCAGGCGGTCATTCGTTCAAAATCAGGGTAATCAGTGCTACTCCATGGCGTGTAGGTGATGGAGAGCGTCTGAATAAAGAGTTTTATTTTTCAAGTGCGCCAAGATCCCTTAATCCGCTCAAAAATTTTGCCTTAATATATGGAATTCTATTACTACCCATTGCAAATTCAGAATTATGTAAAAGATTGGTAGCTGAAAATCCAGATATACCTGTATGTGCACTAAAAGTTGGATTATACGTTATCCCTTTATTTAAAATAGGACTTCCTAAAAGTGGAGAGAGCGATCCATGGTCAATAACTCCTGCCGAACTTTCAATAATACTGCTGCTATTCTCTATCAAGACACCATCTGTTGGCCTCTTCCAGTTGGAAGTTAAATAATTAGTACCAAAGAAATTCACCTTACCCAGATCCCACAACAGTCTAAATTCAACTTTACCATAGCCCGTACTGATAGCCTCGTTAGTAAATACATTTTCCCAAGCATTTATTTGGTAATTGGAAGGATTGTCAGCATTGTAACCACCAGAACCCATTTGAAACACACTTGCATACCAATAGCTTCCGGTCGGATCTGTTCCTTTGTTAAGGATCGTATTATTATAGAAATAAAGAGTTCCTGTGCGAGCATGGGCCGAAGAGTTATCAAACCCCCAATGAATCATTCTAATTGAAAAACCGTTCGGCGAACTATTGTCATTTGTAAACAAGTTCCCGTAAACCCATGCATGGTGATACAGAGGATCAGATTTAACATTATTAAAATACTCCTCTTCTGTTTCTACCAGATCCAGTCCTCGCGCGCTCACATCGACTTTGTTGTATCTAAACACGGTGGCACTGCTGCGATCTTTTACTGAAGAACCACCTTGCGCACGTCCAAAGTAGTTTCCTTCGATCAATGTCCGATAGCCTTGGGTGTAAGCGCCATGTTCATGATCATCATCATTGTAACCACTGCCATCAACATAGTTTCCTCTTAGTATCAAGTATGAACTAAAATCGATCTCACTTCCGCCCTTTGAGTTCGTAAATAGAGCTTGAGCATTGTTCAAAAATTCGCAATTTTTTATATATAAGTAGTCAACTCGTGGGGAATAAATAGCAGCCGAAAATATGCCATAGCTCTGAATTGAATTCATGTTGTTCTTAAATGTCGAACCTGATCTTACATTTACTATTTTTAAATTTTGTATGATTATATACTTCGCTTTATGGGTTCCAGTTGTATTCGGTGGACGATGAATTGTAATAAGTCCCGATTCTTGTATGTCGGACCCAAAATTCATTGCTCTAGCGTCAGTCGCGGTTACAGCACCTTGTCCATCAAGTACCGGTTTTAAACATGAACTATTAGTAACACCATTTATAATGAATGGTTTTTGTGCGTTAGCGACGCTAATAATTCCAAATTTAGTCTTATAGGCTATGTCGCGGTAATAAATATTTACCACATCACCGGCACCCAAGCTTAGCCAAGGAACATCTGTTAATTCAGCATATGTTTGTCCTGGCCCAACATTAAGTGTCCGACTAGAACCAATAAGCGGTCCGGCACAACCTGTTGAATTAAACTCACCATAGTCAATGGGCGGCGGCCAAACATCGACCTTTGGAAAACCGGGTGCTGATTTGGCTATTAAATCAGTCGATTGGCCGGTTTGACCTGTCGTACCTGTTCCTGGATCAGATGACATAATTGAATCGCCACCAGTTCCTTCATCAGAAGTCTCATCTGATTTAGAATCGTGGTCCACCGAACCAACCATATTCGCGCTTTCAAACCCCTGATTAATTCGACAGTTTTGAAAAAAAAATAAAGAGGTCGTCATCGAACTCATCAAAAGCAGATAAACGGGCTTGAATTTCATTTTATGTACCCCAATGACAACTCTATCATATGATCGGAAAAAATCAGAATAGATCGATTGGAACGACACATTTTGAGATTTTTTGATAGAATTATGTATTGTTCTAGAACTGGCTCCTTAGCTTGCGGCTAAGAAGCTAAATTCTATTGGAAAGACAGTTGTTTAGTTGAAATTTAAAAGAGCTGTCTTGAAACAGTTTTTCAAAAAAAATTATTATCCGAATTTGTGATGACTAGCGACCATCGCTTTGGTCACATAGTATAAAATTAAACCCGTTTGTCCCACGTAGAAATCAGTCCAATCACCTTTGTGGTCAAAAATCTCAAAATAGCTGTTAGCTGCGGTAAAGAGGCTCATAGTTAAAACGGACGGTACTATTTCGTACTTTGGAATAGCTAACTTTAAAGACCCTTTCTTGGCAGAGATCGATCGATGCACGGAACGAACATAGCCTTCTATTTTACTCCGCAATGTCGGCTGAATCCGACTGACAAGTGCCATACACGCGGTCGCACCCGCGCAAACCGTATGATGGAATGCCCCCATAAAGCCAAACCCTTCAAAGAAATTAGAATAATGTAGGGTCAAGAAATTCACATGGCCAGCATCGCGCAGCGCAGGCACAGTTATACCACCAACATAAAGGGAGGCCAATAAATACCCCGTCCAAGCCACCCCAACAAGGGCATGCCTACCCGATCTTCTCATAAACTTTACGCGCTCATTAGCGCCGTTAAAATCGTTAATAAGTCGCTGAGCTTCGATTTCAGCTTCCGCATGGGCTTTGGCACTGTGGTTAGATAAAATGCGTTCTAGCTTGGCTGAGTCTTGGATTGCATTGAATCCTAAATTAGGACCAGGACGTTGCCCATAAAACCCTAAGCATGCCTGATCCGCAGTAGCCGTTGAAGACATCAACAGAAAGGAAAGCCCTATTAATAAATCAACAAACATTCGCATTGTCGGAATATAAAATAGTGATTAAATAATTTCACCTGTTTATATTTAGCCACTTAGGCCCAAAAACGGCACTTTGCAAGCCCATAGCAAGGTCACTCTGAACTGGCCCCTTAGCCTGCGGCTAAGGCCAAGTAAAATATCGCCAAA
>TARA_B110001454_G_scaffold18191_2_pt1 | contig 31348 bp, 33 predicted proteins | sample TARA_B110001454 | Tara Oceans TARA_B110001454 (sample SAMEA4397004) | marine metagenome | biome: Polar Biome; feature: [MES] marine water layer (ENVO:01000295) within the mesopelagic zone...; material: water (ENVO:00002006), including particulate matter (ENVO:01000060) such as...... | reverse complement strand
TGAACCGGTGACCTCTTCCTTACCAAGGAAGTGCTCTACCGCTGAGCTACGTAGGCGGATAGAGCGAGTGATGGGGATCGAACCCACATCACCAGCTTGGAAGGCTGGGGTTCTACCATTGAACTACACTCGCAAAGTGGGGAGAGAAGGATTCGAACCTTCGAAGGCATACGCCGGCAGATTTACAGTCTGCTCCCTTTGGCCGCTCGGGCATCTCCCCGATTTTATTTCATAATCAATTAACTAGTAATATTATTAAATAATTACGAGCCACCGAGAGGACTCGAACCTCCGACCGACTGATTACAAATCAGTTGCTCTACCAACTGAGCTACGGTGGCAATTCAATTCTTTGAAAATTTTCAAATAACTTAATTAAATATCCTTATATCACTGCCTAAAAATGAATGTTTATAATATTAAATTCACTATTGAAGACAAATGATAAAGGAGTACAGCCTCGGAATTTATACTACAATTCATATTATTACCAATTATTTTCATCGAAAAAATCGATATTCTTTATATATATAAAGAACTTCTATTTAGCCTAGATAATAAAAAAATTTTATATACTTATCTCTATGATGTTACTAATTAATTGATTAAATGAAAGCCCTGATTCTTTAGCGGCTATTGGCAATAAGCTTGTTGCTGTCATTCCAGGTAGGGTATTTAATTCTAAAAAATAGTAATTCCCTTTACTATCGAGTATAAAATCCAGCCTTCCATAACCGTTGCAGCCAAGTACTTCAAAGATCTCCTCGCTATCTTTTTTGATTTTATTTGTGGTGCTTTCATCTATATCAGCTGGGCAGCTATATTTACTCATTCCAGGGCTGTATTTACACTCATAGTCATATAAAACATGTTTAGGTATTATTTCGACAATTGGCAGTGCTTTTTTATCTAAAATGCCAACAGTTATTTCTCTACCTTCAATATAATTTTCAATTAATACTTCATTATCATATTTACGAGCAAAATTGACTGCCTTTGCTAAGTCCCTTTCTTTCTCTACCATAGAAAGCCCAAAAGTACTTCCTTGTTTATTAGGCTTTACAATGCATGGAAAATCGATTGAGTCTAATTCGGCATTTTCATCAGTTAGAAGCCAATCGGGAGTTAAAAGATTATTATTTTTAACCAACCTCTTACTTTGATCTTTGTTCATGCAGAGTCTTGAAGAATAAGAGTCCGACCCGGTATAGATAATACTATTTTTATCTAGCCATGATTGGATAGTGCCGTCTTCACCTACCGTGCCGTGTAATGCGTTAAAAACTATATCAGCGTGCTTCAAACTAGGTAATAGCGAGTTATAGTCATCAGTCAATTCGGTCGGTGTTGTAGCATGCTCAAGTTCTCTACAGGCTTTTATTGCAGCTTCTCCCGTCTTAAGAGAGACATCTCTTTCTGCACTAATACCTCCCATTAAAACTGACACCTTCATTGAGTTAATAGCATCGCTCCAGTCAAAATATTCTTGGTGACATACGTTGGGCTATTCTGATTACTAAACTTCTCCAAATGACTCTCTCCATTACCTGTTAATACTAGCATAGAGTTCATGCCTAAAGTATTAGCGGGTTGGATATCAGATATTGAGTCGCCAACCATTAAACAATTTGACAAATCAATATTATAATCTTTAGAAGCCTCTAGAAACATACCCACTCCAGGTTTTCTTCTATCTGAAACAGTATCTGGGAGATCTGTGCAATAATATATTTTTAATAATGGAATATCGTTATTAACAGATTCACTCATAATAAAATCATTGATGGTCAATAAGTCTACTTCACTAATTAAGCCTCTTCCGATACCTGACTGATTACTAATTATGATAAATTTATTACTTACAGACCTTAGCACCCTAAGCGCCTTAAAAGTAAAATCGAAAAATTTAAAATCTTCTAATTTAGATATGTAGCCAGGGTCATAATTAATAGTCCCATCTCTATCAAAAAATATGCATTCGAAGGTTTTCATTGCTAGCTAAGCCTTTTCTTGATATCACTTATCTTGATTCCACTAGATACAAAGTATACAGAACCAACAACTAAATATGGAATATAGTTTGATGCATGTGATATTAAAGCGTAAGTCAACGCTTCATCTTTGGATACAGAAAAAATCAACATTAGAGAAAATGTTATACCGGCATCATACGTGCCTAACCCCCCGGGTAATGCTGGCACAGCAATAATAATCGCACCCATTATTAACATAATAATCGCACCTGATGACGTAAGATAAATTTGACAAGACTCCAAAAGCCATAATGTCATAACATAATAACAGACCCAGATCATAAGAGTAGTAAATAGTATCCCCCAAGCATGTTTGGTGTTTTTAATAGCATTTACACCCGCAAATATTTTTTCTACAATCGAAATTAAACCCTTTCTCATTGATTCACTTAAAAAAGATATAGAGTTAATCAACTTTGCCCAGTCTAGACTTCTTAAGACAAGAATCATAATAAAAAATAAAACTGTTACACCTGCGAATGCGCTAACCCAATAATTAATCGTAACATTTTCAATCGGCAACCAAGGTAAAAAGAGTATAAGCATTATTAATACTGTTAATGCATCCATTATTCTTTCTAGCATGATTATACCAAATGATTCTGATGTTGACACTTTATTCCCTACTGATATTGAATAAGCTTTGAGCACCTCGCCAAGACGAAATAATAATATTCCATTTCCAAAATAACCTATCATCGTAGAACTAAAAAGGTGATGCAATGAGATGCCATCATCCAAAGGAACTAAAATGTATTGTAATCGCTTTGCTCTTATGATACAGCTAATCATTAAAATTATAATTGCAGCAAAAAACTTAGTTAAATTGACTGCAGATAATTGATCTACAAGATTGTTGAAGTCTATATTATAAAAAGCTAGATATAAACCTAAAATACTGAGAGCTATTAACAATACGACTTTTAATATCTTATCCACGAAGATCAATTATTTCAAATTTATTTATATTAATATCAGGCATTGAGTGTTCTTTCATCATTTCAATCGATTTTATTTTAATAGAGACATTTTGATTATTATCAATATTCAGCTTAATAATTTTTAATGCTCCAGTATTTGGTTCAAACTCAAATGATCCGAAATAGCCTAAATCAGGTATTTTAAAATTACTGATGTACCAAAAACTATTATCTGATTCTTCTGAAAATTTTATATATTTTTTAGAACCAGATAAAATGTCAAGTATATTGGCTTGCCCATCAATATTAGAACTATATATAACCTGCTTTGTTTCATGATTAATGGTAGTAATCAAACTATCATTAGCTATCAATCGAAATGCATTAGAATCAAAAATATATTTCTTTTTACCAATTAAATAGAAAGAGCCTTCAGCTCCAAATGAATTATCATACTGTTTTTGCAAAAACTCTACATTCATTTTAATTGTGTGACCTTGATTGATTAGATCATAAAAGCTTTGAATTGGATTTTCTTGCCCAAATAATATGAACAAAAAATAGGCCCAAATAAAGAAAATTCGGCGCATTATGTAGTTACTCTTTTATAATCTCTAAATACGTCTCATCGACCAATACTTCTCGAGCTTTACTACCAGTAAATGGTCCAACTATACCCGCTTGCTCCATCTCATCTATGAGTCTAGCGGCCCTGGAGTAACCAACTTTTAATCGTCTCTGTAAAAGCGATATTGATCCTTGTTGATGTGTAACAACAAGTGATATCGCGTCCTCAAATAAATCGTCATTAGAGCCATCACCCTGGTCACCATATTCATTAGTTAATGACTCTCTAACGGAGGGAAGCACTACCTCATCGGGCTTAGGCTGTTTAGAAATATGCCCCATGACAGCTTCAATCTCACCCAAGGTTAAAAAAGCATTGTGCATTCTAAATACGTCAGAACTTCCGGTACCAAGATGCAGCATATCTCCTCGGCCTATAAGTTTATCGGCTCCATGTTGATCAATTATAGTTCTAGAATCAATCTTACTGGCAACTTGAAAAGCAATCCTGGATGGAAAATTTGCTTTAATTACACCTGTAATTACATCTACTGATGGCCTCTGAGTGGCGATTACTAAATGTATACCGACTGCCCTAGATAATTGGGCTAACCTGGCTATAGGCGCCTCAACATCTTTTGCTGATAGCATCATCAGGTCTGCTAATTCATCAACTACAAGAACTATATATGGCATGATTTTTTCACCATTTTTCACCATTTTTTCATTATACTCTGAAATATTTCTAACAACCGCATCTGCTAGAACATTATATCGTCTATCCATTTCTTTTTCAAGAGCTCTAAGAGATAAAATCGCATGGTCAACAGAGGTAACTATCGGCTCATTAATATCTTCCATTTTTAATAAATGGTAGCCCTCTAAATTTTTATATAAAGCCATCTCTACTTTTTTAGGGTCTATCATAACAAATTTTACTTCCTCAGGCGTAGCATGGTATAGTATGCTACAGATTATAGTATTAATACAAACTGATTTACCGGAGCCCGTTGTCCCTGCAATTAGTAAATGGGGCATTTTAGAAAGATCGAGGGTACTTATTTCTCCAGAGGTCGTTTTACCAATAGCTAATGTTAACATAGATTCTGATTCAGCAAACTCTGGACTATTGACAACAGATTTAAAATAGACAGTAGCAGGATTACGATTAGGGATTTCTATGCCCACAGAAGATTTTCCTGGTATCGGAGCAATGACTCTTACGCTACTAGCTTCCATAACTCGAGCTAAATCATCGGCCAGCTGTACAAATTTATTTACTCTGACACCCTCTGCTGGCTCAACTTCAAATAATGTAATAACAGGCCCTGGGTGAACATTTACGACCTTTCCTTCTACACCGTATGTAGCTAGTGATTGAGTAAGGTAATTTGCCCTTTCAACTAATTCATCACGGCTTAACGTATCTGCAATATTCATTGGCTCAGATAATAATAACTCTGATGATGGTAGCTGATACTTCTTCCTTGGCTTATGTCTGTCTTCAATTTCATCTATATCTAGCTCTTCATTCTCTGCCATTTTTTCTATGTGCAGATCCTCTAAAGGCTCAATGGCTTGTTCATCATCAATAGGCCCATCATCAATAGGCAACTCTGTACTTTGTGTGGGTGTCTCTTCAATATCTTGAGTCGTGACATTTTGAATATCTTGATTATCCGAAAATTCTAATTTCTTTTTATCTTGCTCTTCTTCAGGCAATATGTCATCACTCTTTTCGCTAGTTTCTTTTTCTATATTTTCATTCAATGATTTACCATCATTTTCAATCTTTATTTTTGATTTTAGATCCTCAGTGTGCTTTCTTTTTTCTTCTTCATTGCGATATTTTTTTTGAGAATCCAAATACTTATTCTTCCGCAAAATCAATTTTTCTTTGAATATGATAAATGGCCGATAATAATCGAGATTAAAATATGCCCTAATTAACATTAAATAACACGCAAACAAAAATATTACACATCCAAAAATGCTGAACATGTCTATTGATATATCAGCAATAAGCCCACCTAGGACTCCTGAATAATGAAATTGAGATGGACTAATATCATATTGTATAGATATCACCCCTATTGAGATTGATAATAAGACCATAAGAAAACAGCTGTATAAAGAAACTTTAAGGGGATGATTTTTATCTTTTTTAGAGAAAAAGACCCAGCCCCAGAACAGTCCAAGCACAGGCAATATGAAAGATACATAACCAAAACCTAGTTTTATAAATACATATGAGACCGCGACACCTAATATGCCCATTGGATTACGTATATCAACCGAAGGCCTTATAGATGGCTCTTCACTTGAGCTATACCCTAATAGACTAACGAATACAAAGATCGATATGGCTAATAAAAGGATACCTAATATTTCTAAACGCCGATCTTCTTGAATTGAAGGTTTCTTTAGCATGCGGATTTATTATCTAAAATAAGAACAAATAACTAAAATTTATAGTAAGATATTTAATATTTCACTTTAACACCGGGCACTACCAAATTTATAAAAAGGGGCCGCAACTATTTTCGCCTCTTTTAATTTTCCTCTCAAATTAATCATGATTTTAGATCCTAATTGATAATATGATTTATCTATGTAACCTATGCCGATACCTTTCTTCAAACTAGGGCTCATCGTTCCACTAGTGACCTTACCAATTGGCATTTGATCATAAACCACCTCACTACCTGACCTGGGAATGGCTTTATCTAGCATTATAAAACAAAAAAGCTTTTTATTTATTTTAATTTTTGCTTCCTGAATTGCTTCTTTGCCAATAAAATTATTTTTATCTAATCTAGTGATCCAGTCCAATCCAGCTTCCAGCGGGTTAATAGCCTGATTTATATCGATCCCATATAATGGATAATTCATTTCCATTCTTAATGTATCTCTACACCCTAAACCAGCAGGAATTATCCCCTCCGGCTTTCCTATCTTCATCAATCTTTCCCAAATTATATTTATAATGCTGGGCAATGCATAAATTTCATACCCTAGCTCTCCCGTATAGCCTGTGCGAGATAACAATACTTTATGACCTACAATCTGTATTCCATCCATAAAATGATAAAAAGGCAGATTAGATATATCCTCCTCTACCAATCTTTGTAGTACTCTGCGAGATAGGGGCCCTTGAATTGCTATTAAGCCAATATCACTACTTAAATCTTTTATTTTTACATTTTTTATTAATACAGATTCTAGCCATTTAAAATTTTTTCCAATATTGGATGCGTTCACTACCATCATGAAATCATTTTTCTTTTTATAAATAATTACATCATCTATAATGCCGCCTTTTTCATCACACATGGCAGAATATTGAGCCTGTCCAATTTTTATTTTTGATATATCATTAATTGTAACTAATTGGACAAATTTTTCTGCCTCTAAGCCTGAGATGATAAACTCACCCATATGACTAACATCAAATAATCCAACACTATTGCGAATACTTAAGTGCTCTTTTACTATACTACTGTAATAGACTGGTAGTAGGAAGCCAGCAAATGGAATGATATTATTACTATTTGCTTGATGCCACTCATGGAGTGATGTTCTAGATATGCTTTTATCCATTGATATATTTCAATGCAGTTTTAATTATTTCTTCAAGATTATTGTTTAACGCATCATTACGATTAGCAACATTGTCCAAAGATTTTTTTGATTGATGCTGGCTATAGCCAAGGGATAATAGCGCGTTTAACGCATCTTCGTATAGCTTTGAATTAAGCTTGTCATCGAAACCTAGAGAGCCCTCTTCAATCTTAGTAAATTTATCTTTCAACTCTATTATAATTCGCTTTGCAGTTTTCTCTCCTACACCAGAGATAGAAGTGAGAGCCGTTATATCCCCAGAAATAATTTTGTCTTTGAGTTGCCCAGGTAACATTCCGCTTAAGATTGTAATCGCAAGCTTTGGACCGATTCCGCTAATTCCAATAAGCAATACAAATACCTCTCTCTCTAAAATAGAACTAAATCCATATAAATCGAGCGTATCTTCGCGGACATGCAGATAAGTATGTAGTACTATCTTTTCTTTAACCTTAAATGTATCAATGGTGTTAGTTGTCGCAACAATCTTAAGCCCTACCCCATTGACCTCTAGAACGACAAAGTCTTTATGCTTTGTTGTTAAAACACCACTGACCTGATAAATCATATTACTTGATAATTATTAACAAAACATAATCCTACTGCCATAGCATCTGTTATATCAATAGGCTTAGGCGGCTTATCTAGGTTTAATATTTGCGTCACCATAAACTGTACCTGCTCTTTTGTTGCAGAACCATTCCCACATACAGATTGTTTTACTTTCCTTGGGGCAAATTCATATATATCAATATCTGACTTTGCACCTGATAACATTATTGCAGACCTTGCCTGGCCTAATGTTACAGCTGATTTTACATTCTTACTATAAAATGAATCTTCCATTGCCATAATCGTCGGATGAAACTTACTAATAATGGATGATACTTCATCATGGAGATGCAATAAACGTTTCTCCAATCGATCTTTTTTTGATGGCCTGATTACGCCATATGCAACTAGGTTCATTTTGGATTTATAAAAGTCTATAATGCAAAATCCTGTTATTATTATTCCTGGATCTATACCAATTATTCTTATTGTATTCAATTTGAAATAAATTCAATCTAGTTAATTAAAAAATTTGAGTGTACCTGATTTACATCATCATGGTTGTCAATAATTCCCATAAGGTCAATTATTTTACTTTGGTCTTCTTCTTTTACTATATGAGTACTTTTAGGGACCATGGTCACATCTGCAGATTTTATTTTGTAACCTTTTTTTTCTAATGCATCTTTCGCATTTAAAAGCTCACTTTGATCAGTCGTAATAAGGTATCCATTTTCAATCTTTTCAAAATCATCTGCTCCAGAATTTATAATATCCTCTAAGAGTTTTCCTTCATTACCATCAAAATCAGATATTATAATTTCCCCCTTCCTTATAAACATCCAGGCAACACTTCCTGGCTCTGCAAGATTACCATTATTTTTATTCAAAATATGTCTAAGCTCCGACACTGTCCTATTTTTGTTATCTGTTATTACTTCGATAAGAATAGCTATGCCATTCGGGCCGTAACCTTCATAAAGCATTTCTTCATAGGTTACCCCTTCTAGCTCTCCGGTACCTTTCTTGATAGCTCGGATGATATTATTCTGAGGCATATTATTTGAACGAGCATTTGACACTGCTTTTCTTAAACGAGGATTTGAATCCTGATCTCCTCCGTGTAGCCTAGCAGATACTGTTATTTCTTTAATAATTTTTGTAAATATTTTACCTCGCTTAGAATCCTGCGCCCCTTTTCTATGACGAATGTTTGCCCATTTGCTATGCCCAGCCATAATTCGAATATCAATTATTTAATTATATCAATTTTAGTGCGGACAATCCACGAATCTTTAGCGCCTAAACGTTCTATCCTATTTATCGCCCTTTCTGCATCTTTTCTATCGATATAATTTCCTATTCTAAGTTTATATAGCGGAGTTTCATAATCTATGTAAATAGTATCCCCAAGTATATTTTGAAATCGTTTAGCTTCTGTTCGCGCCATTGATGAGATCATTGATTCAAAAATCTGTATCCGAAACCCTTCATTAACTTCTGATTTCGATTGTTTTATTGAATCTAATATATATATATGATCGCCAGTTAAAACTTTATTAATAACTAAAGGAAACTCTGGGCGTTCTTCCTTTAAACTATTCATATTAAACCAATACAAAGAGTCAGAATCTTGCGAAGATGCACTTAGTAATAGAATATTAATAAATAATAATATTTTTATAAACCCCGAATTTTTTCTAATCGTATCCAACCTCTATTTCCATCTAATAATATTATTTCTAACCAACTTTTTTGATTTTTTCCTATTTGTACTTTTGTACCTTCATTAATCTTAAACAAAATTGAGTTGTCTCCGTAAAATGGACCAGAGTATGCATTCACTTCATTGTCAATAATTATTCCAAGCTTATTATCATTTTCATCAAAAAACCTATCTAAAATTATTCCGTGCTCAATTAGAACAAAAACAATTAGAAGTAAGATTATCTTTTCTAAACCATAATTATTGAATAAATAAATTTGAGATATCACAAATAGAAAAACTGCAAGAAGAAGCGTTATGCTACCAATCATCATCCATTCAGATAATGTATATCTTGATTTTATCCACATATATAAATCTAATAGATAAAATTCATCAGGCAGAATAATCCTATCTTTAATTCTTGCATTTGCAATTTCTAAGTTATGGGATATACCTAAATCTCTCGGATTAAGCTTAATTGCTTTATGATATGCCCATATTGATTGTCCAATTTTGTTTTGACGAAAATAAGAATTTCCTAGATTATAATATAGATTACTACTTTCCCAACCACCTGATAAAATTTGCTCATAGATTTCTATGGCGTCTAAATACCTCGAGTTATTATACAGCTGATTACCAGAATAAAATTTTTCATCTAAACCTTGTGAGAAAATATTTGAAAATAGAAGAATTATAATTAGGGCAATCTTCATGATATTTGTTTTTCTAGTCTCTCCAACAGGTTAATTGTATTTTCCTTTATAACGCCTTCATTTTTTTCTTTAATTTGTCCAAAATATGTCTCATCACATACTTTCAAGTGATTAATCAAGTCATTTAATAGTGTCCGATCTATTGTCCCGCTTAATAAATTTTCAACAATAATTGGATCAAGATTTGATGATGTTAATTGGAACTTATCTTTCAAGTATAAATAAACTATTTTTGAAGCCACAATTGTTATATGTTCATTTTTGGTTTTAAATCTTTTTTGTGCATTTGAAAATGCCTTCCTAGAGACCCTCACTGACTCACTATTCAACCTATAACCTAGAAAAGAGTTCAAAGCTAGGGGAATTGGAATTAACAAAAATGATAATAAATATAATAAGATAATTTTATTATAAGAGTTATTTCCCAATTTTCGCCACAATGGATTACTCGTATTAATATAATTAATATCACTATCCAAAAGTTCAACTTCCTTTTTAGAAAACCCATTGTTATTAAAATTTCTCTCTCTTCTTTTTTTCACAGGTATAATGACAGACTCAGAATTTATTTTTTTCCATTTTTCAATATTCGGATCAAAATAGCCCATTGAAACTGGCGGAATTAAAATTTTTCCAGAAATACGTGGAACTAAAATAAATTCCCAATTCATCGTACCTGACAAGGCATCCCGAAATACATTCTTATCAAATGTTTCTTTAGGTGGAAATTGATCTATTTGATCAGAAAAATTGAACTTAGGAAGCGTAAATAATCCTAGGTTTCCTGTGCCAGCGACACTAATTCTAAAAGTGATTGCATCATTAACATAGGTAGAATCTCTATCAATTGAGGTACTAATCTTAAAACTGCCAACTGCTCCAGTAAAGTTACTTGGTCTTGGGTCAGGAAAGTTTTTGATAGCTATTTTTTTCTGTGATGAGCGTAAAATTTTTGTTTCTGTTTCAGTAAAAAAAGAATCAAAAAATGGGTCGAAAAACGGATCCTTATTTCTTCTAGACCTTTTCTTTTGTGTTTGGATTTTTATTGAAAGTGGCTCAATATAATGCGCACTTCCAGAAATTGGAAATAGAGCGACTTTGTATAAAGTCCCGACTTGATACCTAACTCCATTTAAATCAACTTTTTTAAACTTTATTTGGTTTGGTCTATATAATTCTTCTGTCCAAAACCCAGAAAACTCAGGCACTTTAAACGGTTCAATAGAAATATCTACTTTTTTATAGAGTTTATACGCAAGAGTGATCTGCTCTCCTAAAAATGCCTTTTCCTTATCTAATTCAGCAGTAATAAAGACACTAAGATCTGATTGTTTCTTTTTTGAACCGACAACATCGATAATTATTGGTTTTGTTTTAAACTTCTTTTTACCTAGACTGATAGTTAAGGCTGGAATAGTTAGTCGACCTGGGTTTTTTGGAGATAATGACCATGACATAATACGAGAATTTGTGACACTTCCATTTATCCATTGCATGCTAGTTTGCTGACTCGGGCCACTAATTACTGAAAAATCTTTTGAGATCTGTGCTATATTTACATCACCAAAAGAGTCAGCATCTTGAAATTCTATTTTTAATGAAATTAAATCATTTACAGAACATTTATTTTTATCAACAGATGCTTTTACTTGCAAACAATAGACAGTTGATAAATTGATTAAGATATATAGAATTGCCCTGTACACTACTTTTACCAATCTTTATCGAATTTATATGACTTGGTTTTTGATATTTTTTGTTTTTGATTGATCTTTTCTTGATCTTTGAGGGCATTTAAGATAGCCTCAGCCTGCATCAATTGATCAGACTTGTTTTCTTTATCCTCAGGCGACAATTCTTCCTCTTTTTTATTTCTATTATTTTCTTTTTCTTCATCTTGACTATTTGATTTATCTTCTGCTACATCTTCTTTTTGATCTTTTTCTTTTTGAGTTTCATCTTTTTCCTCGGATTGAGACTGGTCTTGTTGCTTATTTTTCTCATTTCCATCATTTGACTGATCTTGATTTTTTTGATTTTCCTCATTTTTTCCATCACTATTGTCTTCATTCTGATTACTATTTTGCTTTTGATCTTGATTTATTTGCCTTTTTAATAATTCATAATTTATTTTTGTATCAATATCATTAGGATTTAGCTCTAGTGATTTCCTGTAAAATGCCAAACTTTTTTCTAACTCTTTTTTTTCTTGTAAGACTCTTCCAATATTATAATAAGATTTTGATCTTAATTCTTTATTATCAGTATCTAAAGAATTACCGAAGCTATTTAATGCTGCATCAAAATCATTTTGATAATAAAAACTAGCCCCTAAACCAAAAAATGCTGCTTTATCATCATTCCTTTGTTCTAGTATAGACTCATAATATTTTCTTGCATCATCATATTTCTTTTCTTTGAATAATTCCTGCCCCTTATCCTGACCATTTAAGCCTATAATAATAAAAACCATGACAATATATTTATTGTTAATCATTTTTTGTTTTACTAATTCTAGTTGGGACAATAAAAGAAATAAAAAATAAAAGAAATGAGATAAACGCTAATGGCTGATAACGATCTTCGTACTCAGAGTACTCGTGAGAATTTAATGCTCTTTTATCCATTGAATCTATTTCCTTATTTACATCGATATATGTTTCTCCATTATTTGAAAAATGAAAAAACTTACCATTCCCCGCACTAGCGATCTCTTTTAAAATGCTCTGGTTAAGCACTGAGGTAATTAGTTTGCCACTATTATCTCTTTTATATTCAATCTGACTACCATTTTTTGATACAACTGGTATTAGACTTCCAGTGCTTGAACCGATTCCTATAGTATGAATCTCTATACCAATTGATGATGCTTTCTTAGCCAAATTAATTGCTTCCCCTTCATGATCCTCACCATCAGTAACTAAGAGCACTACTTTATATTTATCTTCATCTTTTGAAACCATGTCTATGGCCTTTTTCATTGCAGAACTGATCGATGTACCTTGGTTTGGAATCATTTTTGTATCAATAGCATGTAAAAAAAGTAAAGCTGCCTCATAATCAGTAGTTAAAGGCAAATATAAATGACTTGTTCCAGCGAATACAATCATAGAAACACGATCACCTCTTAAGCTTTGGATTAATTTACTGATTTCATATTTTGCTTTTTCAATCCTAGATGGCTTTATATCTTGAGCATCCATACTTATAGAAGTGTCAAAAGCTATAACAAGATCAACGCCCTGTCTTTCCACTTTTCTAACTTTACTACCGAATTGTGGACCGGACCCAGATACAATCAAGCTAAATAATGCAATGATAAATAAAATTATTTTATATCTAATATAGGTATAATTAAACCGTTTGTAATTATCGGCTTTAATCTTTGCATCTGCATTAGAAAAGATATTGTCTTTTGGTTTACCATACATTTTATCTACAATCAAAAATATTAGCGGGACCAAAAATGCCAAAACCCAGATATATTTAAATGTCATTACGTTTTTACCCTAAACAAATAGGTTTTTATTATTATGTGAAAAAACCCAATAAATATTGAGGGGATTAAAAACCAAGCATAAAGCTCTTGATATTTTGTATAATCCTTTACTTCAATTTCTGAGCGCTCTAATTTATCAATTTCCTTATATATCTCGATGAGAGCATTCTCATCTGTCGCCCTAAAGAATTTGCCACCAGTCTTAGAAGATATTTCTTTTAAGGTTTTTGTATCAATCTCATTTCGAGTGAGCCCCCGACCAGGAATTCTAGAAAAGGACTGATCGGTGCCAGCAGCTATCGTATAAATTTTTACATCAAATTGTTGTGCTAAGGTAGCAGCAGTTGATGGGGCTATTTCACCTGCGTTGTTGCTCCCATCTGATAGTAGAATCATTATTTTACTTTTGGATTCGCTATCTCTTAATCTATTTGTAGCATTTGCGATTGCCATTCCAATTGCAGTACCATCATACTCGCGTTCTGCTACATTTATTTCATCGATTAATTTGTTTAGCACTTCTCCATCGATAGTAAGTGGACATTGAATAAAAGACTGACCAGCAAAGACGATTATGCCCATCCTATCACCATCTCTTGATGAAATGAACTGTTTAGCAGTGCTTTTTACTACTTCTAATCGATTTGGATTAAAATCATCTGCCAGCATACTACTAGAGATATCTAAGACTAGCAGTATGTCTATTACATCAATTTTAGTTTCGCTAAGATTTTCTATTTTTCTCGGCCTAGCTAAAGCAAGAATTAGCAAAAATAGGATTAAGAATTGAATCGATATTAATAATCTGTTTTTAAATATTCCCCTTCTTTTAAGATTATCAGAAAAAAATATTTCTGAAGAGAATAATATCGTTGCTTCTTGTTTCTGCCCAAACTTTTTATAAAATATGAACAATAAAGGGAATATTGAGAAGAGCAATAAAAACCAAGGGTGCTGAAAATCCAATTTATATGACTATGTTTGATTAAAGAATACTATTAAACACCGGAATATTTAAATTGTTCAAATATATTCTACAAAGTGATAATGGAAAAATATTCTTAGCTAAGAAAAAAACTATTCCTCAGAATCCTCTTCTAGATTATTCCTAGAATCAGTGTCTAAACCGTCAATAATTTCTTTTTTACTAGAGTCTACAGCATCTCTGAATTCATTTATTCCTTTTCCTAAACCTTTGGCTAGCTCGGGTAAACGCTTAGCCCCAAAAAGAATTAATATAACTATGAGGATTAATAGAATCTCCCATGGTCCTAGATTAAAAAATGCTATATTATAATTTTCAGTTACCATTATCTCTCTTAATTCAATTAACGCAAATATCTTAATATGTAATATGCAACTGCGATACCAATAACACTAGTAAAATTGAAACTCATCGACAATCCGAATTTTAAAACTATTATTTTTAAATCTATTATAAATACTCCTAGATCGTTATTTACAAATCCACCGAAATCAAATGTGACCGAAGTTAAAAAAAAATCTTTCACAACACTCTCAGGCAATACTAATGAGAATAGATTTCCAATGACCCCACCAAAAACAGCACCTATAATTAAAGTTAGAATAATAATATATATGTTACGTTTTTTCATGGATTCTATTTTTCAATTTTAATTTTACAAAAAAGGTTAGATTAGAATTTAAAAGGACTAGGCCTGATTTTTAATACCCATAAAAAGATATTAAAAACAATATATCCTATACAAATCGGAAGTAATACAAACCCTCTCCATATTATCAAAGATAAAGAACATATCATAAGTATTAGTAATAAAATGGAATTTGTTGACGTGGATCTAAAAGTAATCAATGGAGCTTTTGGAAAATGTATAGGGCTTAACATTAGTATACCCAAAATAGTTACTAAACATAATGCTATAGTTGGATCACCATAAAATCCTTGGCCGATAATCTGGTTATTAAAAAACATGAAGGCTAATATTGTAACAGTTGAGATAGGAGTAGATAGACCAATAAAATAACTTTTACGACTGACCTCATCAGTCTCAAGATTGTATTTTGCCAATCTTACTGCTCCACAGATCAGAGGAATAAAACTAATTATTAAACCTAAAAGAAATGGTAACTCCTTTACATAAAGGTTGTATACTAGAACTGATGGGGCGACACAGAATGAGACTGTGTCGGCTAAGGAATCAAATTCCACACCAAACTTTGATGAAATCCCAAGCAATCTTGCAATTTTACCATCAAAAATATCCATTAATCCAGCAAGCAATATTAACAGTCCGGCATTGATATAATCATTTTTCATAATTAAAATGATGGCAATAAAGCCTAGGAACATATTTAGGATAGTAAGAATGTTCGGGAAAAAACGCTTTTTTGACTTTTTTAATTTATTTTTACTCATATACACCAATGATAGTTTCACCACCCGTTACTTTTTGATTAATCTCGATTTCTAGATTAATTTTACCTGGGAGTATAATATCTGTCCTAGATCCAAACCTAATAAAACCTAGTTTTCCTCCTGCTAGCATTTTTTCGCCTTCTTCGGCATAACAGAGTATTCTTCTAGCAATTAATCCAGCTATTTGTTTTACTTTAATATTCCCAAATTTTGTTTCAATAGAAATTTCCATTCTTTCATTCTTGTCTGATGCTTTATGATCGAAAGCAGCAAGAAATTCTCCTTTTACATAGTTAACATCAATGAATTTTCCATCAATAGGCATTCTATTAGCATGCACGTTGAAAACACTAAGAAAAATAGATATTAATTTAAATTTTTCTCCAGTAATTGGATCATCAAAATCACTGATCTTAATTACCTTTCCATCTGCAGGAGATAATATCAAATTATCTTGTTTAGGTATTACACGATCTGGATAACGAAAAAAATTAACACAGAAAATCAGTATAATTGATAAAACAGCTAGGATGGAATATAAAATTTCAAGATTATACATAAAACTAGAAATGAAAAATACTATCCAAGAAATAGCGAGTGGATAAATAATAACATTCCCTTCTGGTGCTATCTTCAATGGCTACTTCCTAGTTTAAGTTTGATATCAAAGTAATCGGCGTCTCTAAAAATTTTAAATTTTATTATATCTCCAGATCTTAAATCTTCTTCAACAATTATATCGTATATATCAACTCCTGAATTTACCTTTTTACCAGCGGAAGTAACAATAATATCCCCAATCTCCAATCCTGCTTTTTCTGCGGAACTATTCTTTTCAACATGAAATACTATCACACCATATCTAAAAGGATATTTTAAATGCCTGATATTATATCGGCTTAGTGGTCGGACATTTAAGCCCGTAGTGAAGCTCCTGTCTACACTTCCAGAGGTTTTTAATTCTTCGGCAATACGCTTTGCAGTATTTATAGGAATAGCAAACCCAATACCAATAGATCCTCTGCTATAATTTGACCCGGTAAATATGAAAGTATTTATCCCGATTACCTGACCTTGAGAGTTGGCCAATGGCCCGCCTGAATTACCAGGGTTGATTGCAGCATCAGTTTGTATCATATTTTGTAAAACTTTCCCTGATTCTTGCAAGCCAAAGTCCATATGATTGGCGCTAACAATGCCCACACTTGCTGTTGGCTGGTTACTATATTGAAATAGTTCAAAAGGATTTCCTATAGCTATAACCCACTCTCCAATGATCAAATCATCAGAATTACCCATTTCAGCATAAGGAAAATTCTTTCCATCAAGCTTTAGTAACGCTACATCTGTTTTGTCATCTATCCCGACTATTTCGGCATCATATTCTTGCCCACCAGATAGAGTCACTGTAATCTTTGAAGAATTTTCAACTACATGAGTGTTTGTTAATAAATATCCGTCTGGACTAATCACCACTCCGCTTCCAGAGCTTTTATTTGGATAAATTTTAGGAGGAAAAAGATAACTAAAGAATGGATCAGGTGAATAGTAGGTAGTTGCATTCTGTTGAACATTAATACTAGCGACAGATGGACCAACTTTTTCAATTGCTCTTGTGATTGCAGTTTTCCTAGAGTTGTCTATATCCGACTGACCAAAGATCACAGTAGCTATAAACAGTATAAATAGACTTATTTTGTTATGATTATTTACCATATTCCACTTTTAATAGTATAAGCCCACAAGCAGGGGCACGATGAATTTGTACCTTTTTTCTTGGTTTATTCAATAATGTTCTAAATTGTTCCATACTAAACTGGTTTCGTGCTACCTGTATCATTGTCCCTACCAAATAACGTACCATATGATGAAGAAATCTATTACCTGATATTTCGTAAATAAACATGTTATCTTTCTCTTCCCAGTTAGAATGATAAATCTCAGATATTGTATTTTTTTGATCTGCCCTGTATTTAGAAAAAGATAAAAAATCATGCTCACCTAAAATAAATTTTGATAACGAGTTAAGAACTTTAAGATCTACATTATCTATTAACCATGCTTGATTACTATACAATATTGAACTTCCTCTATAGACTTGATATCGATACCATCTCTTTTTTGCACTGAAACGTGATTCAAATTTACTATTTACTTCTAAAGCAGACATTATTTTACAATCCTTAGTAGTATTAGCGTTAATTGCATCACATAGTTTAATAGGGTCAAGCTTTGTATCTATATCAAAATGAGCAACCTGCCCATATGCATGTACACCAGCATCAGTTCGGCCTGAACCATGAACTGGAATTCTAAATTTTGATCCTGAGATTATTTTTAAGGCATCCTCAACCTCACCCTGAACAGTTCTGAGATTTTTCTGAAGTTGCCAGCCACTAAATGATGAACCATCATATTGAATAGTTATCTTAAATCTGCGCAAAGGTTATTGACTATATATTTGTTATAATTATTAACTATTAATATCAATCTTTAGTGATAAAACATAACTGATACTATTAGTATTGTTGTATACTATTTTTGGTGATATTGAAAAAAAAATTTCATCATTAATTCTACTTAAATAAAGCGCATCGATTCCAGAAATAATATGATTTAGGATGATTCCACCAATTATAAATTTTCCTGTGAAAAATAATTTATCACTATCAATCCTCATTTTTTCAAACCTTTTACGATACGTGTCACCACCCTTCCAATACCAGGGAAAAGATGACCATTGTCCTTCTTTACCATCTCTCATTCTAAGATGTTCTGCATCAAAAGCATAATCAGAGCTATAGTTACCCAAATCAACCCAATATCTGTGATCATTATGTTCTTTTGCACCCGCATGCTCACTCGCATATGTTATATATTCGTTTTTTTTGACCTTAGCCATTTTATAAGCTGACAAACAACTAAGCCCTAGAATCATTTCACTATGTAAAAAAAAACTTGAATTTTTTTCATAACCGAGGTTTGCCTCTCCCCAGCCAGGAATCAACACCGATTTAACCATTGGATGTATAGTCGGCGCACTTAATAAAAAACTAAATTGTATAATGATTATGTAAATCTTTTTTTCCATGATAACCCTGATATTAATAAAGTGACTAAAAAACAAACAACTGCAAAAACATCTCCGTAAAGCGTATAAATGCTCCCGCTATTTCTAATTTTAATATTTTCTTTAAAAACTAATTGTTTATCTAAACCTATTTTTCTTTGAATTGTCCCATCTGGCCTAATGACCCCAGATATACCAGTATTCGCAGACCTTAATACTGGTATACGGTTTTCTATCGCTCTTAATCTAGCTAATTCAAAATGTTGGTGTGGACCATATGAATTACCAAGATACGCATCATTTGCCTGTATGATTAGTAATTCAGAGCCTTTAGAAACAAACTCGCGTACAATACCTGGCATACTTGACTCATAACAAATAAGGTCAGAAAAAGAAACATTTCCCCAATTAAATATCTTATAATCTTCACCAGATTTGAAACTGCCGCGGTCTATATTAATATTTAACCATGTTAATGGATGAAAAATATCTGGGAATAAATCATATTCTGCAAATGGTACCAAATGAATTTTTGAATAAATTTGATAATCATCATTAGGTGTAATCCACATTGCACTATTATAATAATTCTTACTTTTATTTTTTATTTTAACATCAATAGTACCTGTTAATAAAGGGATATCATAAGCATTTACCGTCTCCTGTAACATTTTTCTTGTTCTATAATCTTTGGTTAGATAGGATGGTAGCGCTGTTTCTGGAAAGACAATAAAATCAGGATTCATTTTTGCTGCTTCATGATGTAGAGAATCCATAAATGAAATTATTCTTGTCTTTTCATCCCATTTTATATTTGGATCTATATTAGGTTGTACTATGACTACATTTATTTCTTTTTCTATTTCTATTTTATTTAATGATTTTACCCTTGCCGAGCCTACTAATGAAAGGCCGATTAGCAGTATCATCATTGGGATGATACCATCTTTAATAATTTTCTTTTTATCTATAGAGTTATAAATGATTACATTTATACTTATTACGATAAAAGATATACCATAAGAACCTGTTATGTCTATAATCTGTAAAAGATATATATATTTTGTTTGGGATAGCGCAAGATTAGCCCAAGGGAATCCTAAAGCTCCAAAACTTCGAAACCATTCTATAGTAACTATAAGAAACGGAAATAAAATAGTACCAATAGATTTTCTCTGATATGTTGGTATAATTGAGAATATGAGTCCAGCAATAGCCCAGAATAAAGCCAAATAAGAACTTGCAGCAAACAGGCTTGATACCACAACGGCAACACTCGCCCCTGAATTAAGACCTATCCAATAAAAAGCTATAAAATTATATGTCAGACCAAAAACATATCCATTTATTATATTACTCTTAAGGTCACCATTAATAAAAAGACTTAATAATGGAATGAACGCAACCCAAGCTAGAAAACCAATATTAAAAGGATAATAAGTAATCCCAACGATGAATCCAGATATTACTACTTGGATCCACGGTCTCAGCTTATAAATATTTTTCAATTAGATTTTTTATCTAAATACTGTTGAAGGATAATCGCCGCCGCAGTTCTATCTATAGCGCCTTTATGATGTCCTGTTTTTACATTTTGAAGTATCAATGAATTTTTTGCACTTATCGAACTAAGCCTTTCGTCTTCATAAATAATTGGCAAACCTAGTATAGATAAAGAATCTTTAAAATTACGCACCTTATTTGTTTGAATTGTATCTTGACCTTTCATATTTATTGGGAGCCCCAAGACGACAATAGTGATATCATTTTCAGAAATTATTAATGATATTTGACTAATTAATTCCTTTTCAGAAACATAGATAAGAGTCTTATATGGTGAAGCAATCAGATTTGATCTATCAGAAAGAGCTAGTCCAACTCTTTTTGAACCAAAATCTATTCCAAGAGATCTACCCATAATCTTATATAGGCTTTCTTAAATAGTCTTTTAATATTTTTCCTGGTTTAAATCGAGTCTTTTTATGCGCTGGGACAAAAATTTCTTCATTCGTTTTTGGATTTCTAGCTTTTGGCTTAGGCTTTGTTGGTTTTGACTCTAGAACACCAAAATTTCTTACTTCAATCCTTACATAGGGTTTCTCTTCACATAACAAATCTCTTAATACATTAAATACCTCGCTCGTGTACACTAATGATTTTCTAGTACTTATTCCTAATTTATTACCCAACTTAGTAGCAATGTCTCTCTTTGTATATGTTGTAATGCGCATTTTATCTACCTACTCTTTCTACATTATCTACATTTTTTACATATGATAATTTTTTAATTAACCTATCTAATTGACGCTTATTTTTTATTTGGATAATAAAGTAAGCAGTGGCTATTGCTCCATTAACTTTAATATCAACACTACTAATATTTATATTCTGACCACCAATACACTCGGACAGATTTTTTAATAATCCTTTATAATCCATTCCTACAATTTTTAATCTTGAATTAAAGGTCGCATCACGAGGGATATTCCAATCTACAGGAACTAAACGATCCGTCTCTTGAGTTACAAGGGGCAAGCTATGACATGTAGATTTGTGTACAGTCATCCCTCTTCCACGGGTTACAAAACCGGTAACATCATCACCAGGTATTGGACTACAACATTTACCATATTTAATCATGAGATTATTTATCCCGTCTAAAAGGATACCATCTTCTGGACGAAGAACATTTTCAATGGCTTCACCTAATTTTTTATAGGCAGAGTTATTTGGTTCAGTTAAGTCCGGGCTAATTTTATTATGAATATCACGGAATGTTATTTTACCATGTCCAATAGCCGATAAATAAGAATTTAAATTATTAAAACCGAACCTCGGATATGCATCTAGATATTCTTGTTTTTGACTACTTATTTTTAGTCGCCGAAGGGTCTTAATTAAAATTTCTTTACCTAATTTTATACTCTCATTTATACTCGTAATTTTTAAATGCTTATTGATAGAATTTCTAGCTTTACTTGTTACAACAAATTTTTGCCAGCTTATGCTGGGGGTTTGATTTTTTCCTGTGATAATCTCAACAACGTCACCACTCTTTAATTCTTCATTCAATGATACTAGTTTGTGATTGACTTTTGCTCCCAGACAATGCATACCAACTTGGGTGTGTACTTGAAAAGCAAAATCTACCGGAGTTGAACATGTAGGCAATTGAATTAAATCACCGGCTGGAGTAAAAACATAAATTTCTCCGTCAAATAAATCAATTTTAAGTAAATCCATGAACTCTTTTGGATCACTAGATTCATCTTTTAAAATCTCAATTAATTCTCTGAGCCATTTAATATCAGTCCCAATATCATTTGTTCTTTTTTTTCCCTCTTTATAAACCCAATGAGAAGCTATACCGATTTCAGCGGTTTTATCCATTCCTTTAGTTCTGATTTGAATTTCTACCATTTTTCCATCATTACCTATTATAGTTGTGTGGATGGATTGGTATCCATTTGATTTTGGTGTCGCAATAAAGTCTTTAAACCGCTCTTGAACCGGAGTATGGATGCTATGAACAACACCTAGCGCAGAATAACATTCTTCTAATTTATCTACAACGATTCTTATCGCATAGATATCGTAAATATCCTCAAAATCTTTATTCCTATGAATCATTTTCCCATAAATAGAATAATACGATTTTGATCTTCCATATATTTCGGATTTAATTTTATAATTATTTAAACCTGATTCAATTGGTCCAATATAACTGTTTATTAGTTTTTTCCTTTGGCGGCCAGTTGTTTTTAGTTTAGACTCAATAGCATCATAATCTTCTCTATGCAATGTTCTAAAAACAAGATCATCTAAATTAGACTTTACCGATGACATTCCTAATCTATGTGCTAATGGTGAATAAACATCCCTCGTTTCTATGGCTATACGACGTTGTTTAATCCTTGGCAAAAACTCTATCGTTTTCATATTATGCATTCTATCTGCAAATTTAATAATTATAACTCTAATGTCCTTCGCTACCGATAGAAGCATTTTCATAAAATTTCCTACTTGCTTTTCTTTACGTGTAGAAAACTCAATACCGCTAATCTTTGTTAGTCCATCTACTAAATTAGCTAAATCCTTATCAAATTCATTTTCAAGGTCCTGAATAGTGATACTAGTGTCCTCAACGATGTCATGCAATAATCCAGCCATAATAGTCGTATAGTCCATATTCCATATTGCCAAAGTTTTTGCCACCTCAACACAGTGGTTAAAATATGGTTCTCCAGATAATCTTTTCTGGCCTTCATGATACCTGTTTCCAAACTCATAAGCTTTCCAAAGGTTCTCTTTTAAAGATTTTTTATCTGTGTCTGGTATTTTATATATTTGATCGTATAAACTCAAGAAAGACTTGGGGTATTCACCAAATAATTGTGGAGCAAGTCGTGTAAGTGGGTTATCCATTAAAACGGTGAATTGACTTCAGGATTATGAGCAAGGTTTTCAAATCGAGTATAACGATTAATAAATGTTGCATCCACAATTCCTGTTGGGCCATTTCGCTGTTTAGCAACAATAATTTCTGCCTTACCATCATCCTCGTCATCTTGAGAATAAACCCACGGCCTATAAAGAAAAATTACCACATCGGCGTCTTGCTCAATGGCTCCACTCTCTCTTAAATCTGAAAGTTGTGGCCTCTTGTGTTTTCCGGTACGTTGCTCAACCGCTCTAGATAATTGTGAGAGAGCCACAATAGGTATATCTAGCTCCTTAGCTAATGCTTTCATCGACCTTGAAATCGTTGCAATCTCTTGCTGTCGACTCTCTACACCTTTTGGCCCCTGCATTAGCTGAAGATAGTCAACGATGATCATATCAATATTTTCACTATTTTTTAACATTCTAGCCTTTGCCCGTAGTTCTAGAATACCGAGAGCAGGGGTATCATCAAGGTAGATATCTGCATCAGACAATGGGCCGACGGCTAAACTCAAATTTTTATATTGGGATTTTGGTAGAGTGCCTGATCTAACAAGGTTGCTATCCACACGCGCTTCAGCGCAGAGTAAACGCATTGCAAGTTGGGTGTCTCCCATTTCAAGACTAAAGAATCCAACCTTTTTCTTAGAATCAATAGCTGCGTTTCTCATCATATTAAGAGCGAGAGAGGTTTTACCCATTCCAGGCCTGCCAGCGATAATTATCAGGTCACCATCTTGAAATCCAGTTGTTTTGTGATCAAGGTCATGCAAACCAGAGGGAACCCCTATTACAGTTCCTTTGTGGGAAGCTATCGAATCAATTTTTTCGAAGGTTCTAATAAGAACAGGGTCTATTTTTTCAACGCCCTTTTGAAGCTTATCCTGCGTAACCTCAAATATAGATTTTTGAACGGACTCTAATATATCATCAACCTCTTTACTATCATCGTATGCCTCTTTTGAAATGTCATTTGCTAAATAGATCAAGCTACGTAATACGGATTTTTCAAGCACGATTTTTATATAACGACCAACATGTGCTGTCGTAGGGACAACCTCTATTAAGCCACTGATATAGTATGCACCTCCAACTTTATCTAAATCTTTACTTTTTGTCAAAAGGTCAACAACTGAGACTGTGTCAATAGGTTGATTGTCCTTTTCTAGCTTAGCCATCGCCGAAAAAATTAAAGAGTGTCCATTTTTATAGAAATGATCAGATCTCAGTTTTTTTTCAAATGCCTTATTTACTGCTTCTTTACTAGACAACATAGACCCAAGAACCGCCTGCTCTGCTTCTTCTGAGTGAGGCTGAACATTTAATATTTTATTTTTTTCTTGGGCCATAGATCTTAAGATGCTAGAAAGTCACGTATATATTGAAAATCTTTCCAACTCTCATTTTTCAAGGATGGGTTTCTTAATAATGCAGCAGGATGGTAAGTCACTCTTAATGGGATGCAGTTCAGGTAGTAGGTTTCATTTCTCATTTCTTTTAGTAAAATATCTTTTTTTAACAAAGTTTTTCCAGCTACCTTCCCAAGAGCAACAATAATTTTAGGGTTGATTAAATCAATCTGTTTCTCCAGAAATGGAAAGCATTCTTCTACTTCAGATGGTAAGGGGTCCCTATTATCAGGCGGTCTACACTTTACAATATTGGTTATAAAAACTTTTTTTTCTCTGGAATATCCAATAGCCTTTAATATTTTATCGAGAAGCTTACCAGCTCTACCCACAAATGGCTCACCTTGAAGATCTTCTTTTTCACCAGGTCCTTCACCCACTAATAATAAATCGGCATTAGGATCTCCAACTCCAAAAACAAATTTGGTTCTAGTATTCCCAAGATTACATCTATTACAATTTTCTATTGATAATTTAAAATCAGAAATTGATTCATTAGTTGGCTTCTGATCCTTTAAGATTAAACCATATTTTTTGTGAGAATTTAAATAAAATTCTTTCCCAAATATATCTATATGCTGCTTGATAAAAGATTTAGTATCGCTAATATCCATATAATTAAGATATTTTTTCTTTTTTCCTCCACTTAACATCACCATCAATAAACTGCTCGATAGCAACACTTGTAGCCTTATCTAATTCAACATAATCTTCCGGTAAAATTTCTGGGACTTCATCAAACACCCCATAGTCTTCCTCCTCCGCATCTTTTATTGATGCTTCCACGATACGATCATCTAGTATACGTTTAGCCTGGCCAAACATTATGCAGACTGCTTCATACATGTTTTCTACTTTCTCCTCAATACTTCTAAGCGGAACGGTTTTTATCGCCATTAGTTTACTCCTGTTGTTATTTCATTAATTGTTGTAATAAAATCATTTATTGCAACCTTAATATTATCATTAATTAAGAGAGTATCAAACTTGTCTTTATACTCTATTTCTTTATTAAATCTTTTTAGCCTTTTTTCAATTATTTTATTTGTCTCACTCCCTCTAGTCTTTAAACGTTTTCTAAGATGTTCAATGCTCTGCGGGACAATGAATATAGAATGAGCATTATTTGGATATAACCTACAAATAGACATAGCTCCATTAACGTCTAAATCTAATAAAACTATTTTATTTTTTTTTATACCATCCTCTAATTTGTATTTGATGGTACCATAATATTGACCATGAACATTTTCATATTCTGCAAATTTTTCATTATCTATTAACGAAATGAACTCTTCCTTTGAAATGAAATTATAATCTTCCCCATTGATTTCATTATGCCTAGGACGACGAGTTGTATAAGAGACAGACCATATTAACTCTGGCTTAGCTTCTCTAATTGCTTTACATAAGGTAGTTTTTCCTGAGCCCGATGGGGCAGACATACAAATTAAATTTTTCATTACAGTATATTTTGAACTTGCTCTCTAATTTTTTCAATCTCATTTTTTATTTCTACAACCTTACTAGTAACATCATGTATGGGGCTCTTTGATCCGACCGTATTCACTTCTCGATTGATTTCTTGAATTAGAAAATTTAGCCTCTTACCAACTGGCTCATCATATTTTAAATATTTTATAAAGTTATCTAAGTGGATGCCGGATCTTACTATTTCTTCTGTAATATCTGATCGCTCTATCAAATAGGCTATCTCTTGCATCAGCCTATTTTGGTCTATTCTATCTTGATCGATCACAAATCTGATTCTTTCGCTTAATTCTTTCTTCTTTTTTTTTGGAAACTTGTCTGATAATCTTTTTATGCTTTGCAACTCTTTCTTTATTACCCTTATCCGACTCATTAGATCTTTATAAATTTGTTTTCCTTCATTCGATCTCATATTATTCAATTGTTTAATGGCAGCATCAATAGCTACTTGCAATATTTCATCATCTTCAATATCCACATCAACAAAAGATAAGATATCATGCGTGTTTATAATTTCGCTCAGATTTAATTTTTGACCATATTCAATATGTATCTCATTAAGAGTGCTTTGGATTTTATCAAATCGATCTTTGTTGAATGTTAATACTTGACCACTGTTAATTTCATCAATATCAATATGGACTATTATGTTACCCCTGTTTAAGAAATTTGAAATATGACGCTTGGATTTTTCTTCTGTTCTGGGATTAATTTTTATACCAAGAAATTTTATATCAAAATACCTCGAATTTAATGATTTGATCTCTACATTTATCTTCCCGCCTTCTCTTGAAGTAGTTCCACGACCAAATCCTGTCATACTTTTTATCATAAATTTTCCTTAAAAATTGGGAGTAATATTACAAAATGTAAGATATCATTTAATGAACTTATATTTTATTTAAAATTCTATCTTTTATCCATTTTGATGACACACTAATTGTAATTAAATGGTTATCATTTAATCCTAAAGTAAAATTATCAGCAATAACTGCGTAATCAATTGATATATTGTCCCAGAACATTCCTAATCCAGCTGTTGAAGCACCAGACTGGAAAATCCCTACTCTAAAAAATATTTTCTCTCTATAAATAGTTTCTAGACCTCCAGCTAAATCAACTGGGAAAGTGTTAAATAGTAATTTGGAATCAATTGCTCTTTCACTCATAACAAAATTAGCCCTGCAAACTGGATTTATCTTCAGACCATATTTATTAATTAACAATAGATGATGAAGACCAATCGAAAAGGAACCCGGGGTTAGTTCTGTGGTGCCATTATCCCATATCACGCCTGATGATGGTATATTATGTAAAACTATTCCCAAACTTGTACCATTGAATGATCTGTAGAGCCCAATATTAATTCCTGTACCTAAAGCATAATGGTCATCAAGAGTCTGAAATAATAATTTTATTCCTAAGCCTATTTTCCATTTATTATACGGTTTACTCATCGCAGCGTAAACGCCTAATTGGTTCTGATTAAAATATCCGATTTTATTTATATCAAGCCTCTCACCTTCGTCAAGGATGCCATTCCCTTCCCCAGCATCGAATGTGCCAAAAACCCCATCATTACCCCAGTCTAGTAAAATATTACGAGTATCTGGGATATTATTTATCCCCTCATATAGTAATGAAAAACTAATCCATGAACTGTCACCCATGTTTTTATTGAATCCAATAAATTCACTATTGACCATCCCAGCGATCCTAGATTGGTGAGTCATTCCTATTTTATCATTGTAAATATGGGATAAAGCTGGATTAACCAAAGAAGTAGCCGATGAAGTAATAGGATAAGCAATACTAGCTTGAGCTAGGGAAGTGATTCTAGCATCAGAAATTCTATCAAATAACTCCCACCCAAAGTTAACCCAATCAACTTCAGCGTAAAGTTTTGACAAATTAAGGTATAATAATATGCTAAATACTATATTTTTTTTTAATGTCATTCAAAATTCTCAGTGCCTCAATAGGCGTAATTTCATCAACAATTACGGAACTTATTTCATCAGCTAAAAAATTTAGATTATTATTTTGAGACTCGTCTTTTAAAAGGTTTTTATCTATTAATGTTTCAATTATTTCATTATTATTTTCAAACTTATGCATCAATATTTCTTTTGCTCGTTGAATAATTGAGTTTGGTAATCCGGCCATTTTTGCGACTTGAATTCCATAACTTTTATCTCCTGATCCTTTAACTATTTTTCTTAAAAATATAATTTGATCAGCATGCTCTCTCACTTTAACGTGAAAGTTCTCTAAACAACTCAGCTGATCTTCAAGGACAGCGAGTTCATGATAATGAGTTGCAAACAATGTGCGAGCTGAAATATTTTTATTATTATGAAGATATTCAACAATCGCCCAAGCGATAGACAAACCATCAAATGTTGCCGTACCTCGGCCTATCTCATCAAAGAGTATCAGACTATGACAAGAAGCATTATTTAATATATTTGCAGCTTCATTCATCTCCACTAAAAAAGTACTCTCACCTCCCGCTAGGTTGTCGCTAGCGCCAACTCTCGTAAATAACCTGTCTACTATTCCTATTTTTGCCGAATCTGCAGGAACAAAAGAACCAATTTGTGCAAGAAGAATTATAATCCCAGTTTGTCGCAAAAATGTAGACTTCCCGGCCATATTTGGCCCAGTAATTAAATGTATCTGACTCTTTTCAATATCCATAGATAAATCATTGGGTATAAACTTCTCTGTAGCTGGCAATAGGGTTTCAATTACAGCGTGCCGGCCATTTATTATTTCCAATTTTGGACTATTTAATAAAGAAGGTCTTACATATTTTTTAGATATTGCTAGATACGAAAAACTTGATAGCAAATCGACTTTATTAATTATTGTCGCATTATTTTGGATTTTGAAAGTTTGTTTAATAACACTTTCAATAAGATCTTGAAAAATCATGTTTTCTATATCATAGATATGACTTTCCGCATTTAACACTTTCTCTTCATATACTTTTAGTGGTTCTGTTATATATCGTTCAGAATTAACTAGAGTCTGTTTTCTTATATAATTATCTGGAACTTTATCTTGATGAGTATTAGTTATTTCAATGTAATAACCAAAAACCTTGTTAAACCCGACCTTTAAACTTGGTATTTTTAAATTTTCTTTTTCCTGTTCCTGAAATTTATTTATCCACTCTTTTCCATTAAATAATATGTCTCGCAACTCATCTAGCTCTTTATTTATACCAGCTTTTATTACGTTGCCTTTTTTTATTGTTGTTGGACCATCATCATTGAGAATACTATTTATGTAATCCGCTGAATCTTTAAGATTAATATAATCATTAGCTAATTTATTTAATGATCTGATTGATTTAATATCATTTATACATTTATCATATATGTAAAATGTTTGTGATAGCCCAATGAGCTCTCTAGGAGATGCTGCCTTTTTATTTATTTTTGCAATTAATCGCTCAGCATCAACTGTTTGCTTAAGATCTTTACGCAAATTATTCATAAGCGATTTTTCTTCTAAAATCCCCTCTACGATATCTAAACGATTTTTCAGTTTACTCTGATTAGCTAATGGCCTGTGCAGCCACTTTTTTAACAGTCTACCACCTCCGGCTGTAATTGTATAATCTATAGTTTCAATTAAAGTGCCATGTGTGCCTTGCGTTGAAAGAGAATTGAAGATCTCAAGATTTTTTATAGTAAAACCATCTAAACCCATAATTCCCTCATTCTGAATTGGGCTTATTTTCGTAAAATGCTTTACGCTTGAGTTCAGATTATTTTTTAGATGATACATTAATGCTCCTGCAGAGACAATCCCAGCAGTCATATCATCACAACCAAAACCTTTCAATGATTTGACATTAAAATGTTCAACTAGTAATCGGTATGATTGAATATAATTAAATATCCAGTCCTCTATGTTCGTGATAAAAGGGTGTAATTTTTGGTACCATCGTTCAGCATTGTACACAATGGACTTCGATATAACAATCTCGCTGGGTAAGTACTTAATTAAATATTCAGTTATATCTTTATATTCACATTCACCAACAAAAAACTCTCCTGTTGAACTATCAAGAACAGCTATTCCTGCTATTTTCTTTTCTTTATAGATTGATGCAATATAATTATTTTTCTTTTGACTTAGCACTTGATCAGATGTGATGGTTCCTGGACTTATAACCTCGATCACCTCACGCTTTACTATACCCTTAACTAACTTAGGGTCTTCTACCTGCTCACAAATTGCTACTTTATATCCCCCAGATACCAACTTTGGCAAATAATTATCTAAAGCATGGTATGGGAAACCTGCCAGGTCAACATCAGAAGCTTTCCCGTTGGCTCTTTTTGTTAGGACGATTCCCAATAATTTTGAAGTAACTACTGCGTCTTTGCCAAAGGTTTCATAAAAATCACCCATACGGAAAAGTAATATAGAATCTGGGTAACCAGATTTTATCTGATTATACTGAATCATCAATGGCGTGATATTCTTATTATCCAATGAGGGCCTCTCCAATCTTTCTATTCCCACCTAGTCTTTTAGTGTATTTTTTACTATCGAGAAATTCAAGAATTGGAATAGCATTCTTTCTTGTAAGGTTAGATATTTTTTTAAAGTCCAAAACTGATAAAGTCGATAGTTTTTTAAAATGCTCTCGGACACAAGCCAATAACTTTTCAAATGATTTAGCGTGCATTACTAAATTTTCGTTCAACTGGATGATTCTATTTTGATTATTTAATAGAAATATCATTTCCTTAATCTTTTGCGGGTTGAACTTGGATATTTCTATCAATTCCTTAACCGTAATAAGATGAGAATCAGCATTTTCTATTAACTCAATAATGTTTTTTAAATCTATTTCAATCTTCTGATTAAACTTTAGAGATTGATTGAAGAGCGATATCCG
>TARA_B110001454_G_scaffold19201_1_pt1 | contig 31630 bp, 28 predicted proteins | sample TARA_B110001454 | Tara Oceans TARA_B110001454 (sample SAMEA4397004) | marine metagenome | biome: Polar Biome; feature: [MES] marine water layer (ENVO:01000295) within the mesopelagic zone...; material: water (ENVO:00002006), including particulate matter (ENVO:01000060) such as...... | reverse complement strand
AGTTCCATAACTCCTCCGTCGGATGAAAAACGCGCGAATTCTACCCTAGTGAACTCTCAGTTAATAGACTGAGTTGGTAAAAAAATGCATAAATTAAACTTTAGCCCAGGCGGGCTAAAAACAATACATAAATAGTAGCAAAAAACTGATAAATATGAGTTTGATTTAATCTGTTTTTATTCGCTCAAATTAGAGTGTTATTTGGCCAATTCTAGGCGATTAGGCTTTAAATTGGCTTGTGATATGTGAATTTGAGCTTTTTCTTATAAAATCATATCTAAGCGATTCATTTTGGGTTAAGACTTACGTTTTGGTGTCCATGCCCAAATCATTGTAGCTTTTACCGTTTCAACACCTTTTTCATCGGTAATGACGACAGGAACATTGATATCGGCTTTTTCATTATTTTTAATGAACTCTACTTGCTCATCACTAAAAGTAGCAACGGCTGTCATATCGCCTTTGGCTTGCTTTAAATATTCTAAGTGCATCGACTTGATAACGATAATGCGATTATCTGGAACGGTAAGCCCTGTCATAAATCCCGTGGCGGTTTCTGCCAATAAACCCATTGCGGCGGCATGCACACTGCCAATATGGTTTTGAACCTTTTTACGATTAGGGATGACGACAATGCATTCATTCGGCGTTAATTTTTCAAAGCGTAGACCTGACGTCCCAACGTATTTAATGACCTTTCCCATCGCCTTTGAGAGCGCAAAGGTGCGAATCGGAGAGGGCATTTTCTGAAAAGTATTCACAACGGTCGTTAATCGGTTTGGTTTAGACATAATATAAGCCTTATTTTTATTAAGATGTTAGGCCCTACTTATCGAACAGGTGCAATGTTGGTTGATAATATTAGGGTGGATCAATGTAAGGATTCACTAAAGAATCAAAGATAGCGCATCTTACCCGACTACAGAATTAATCACCATGACTCTAGTGCCATCATTACCTTGCCTAAATCGTCTATAGAGCGTTAATAATGGCTGAGGTATTTCTGCTTTGGCCACGGTCACAAAACCCAAACGCTGGTACAGAGAAATGGCCAGTGGGGTAGGAAGAGTATAGATAGTAGAAGGGTGTTGCTGAAGGGCGTAGCGAATAAGATTATTGGCTACGCCTTGGCCTCGATGTTTTTCTGTCGTTAATACGCTGCGCAAAAATAAAAACGTATCATATTCTAATAGTCTTAAAGCAGCACAGGTTTCGCCGTTACTATTAATTGCGACGTACATTGAATCTTGTGGTTTCGCTCTGGCCTTATCTTTATTAAGCTTATAAAACTGATTCAGCTGTTGGCAACTTGCCGCTATGTACTGCATAAGACCACTCAAAACTCTCATGATAACAATCTTGTAATAACTCACAATAAATCTGCAATAAATAATGTGAGTTATTCAACAAGTTTGTTGATGGCGAGTCAGCACTTGTGCTTTAGGTATGCAGTTTTCCTAACTGTTGATCCAGAGAATCGACTTGCTTAATCAAATGCTGATTACTTTCTTCAGACTGCTGGGATAATTCGGCTAATGTATCGGCGGCATCTCCGATAATCGTTAGGTTTTTATTAATCTCTTCTGCAACTTGGCTTTGTTCCTCTGCGGCGGCGGCAACCTGATCAGCATTGTCGTTAATAGAATCGGTGGTTGCGACCACTTCATTCAGTGAAGTAAAGGCTAAATTCGTCTGTTCAACACTTTCTGCGGCTTTGCTGCTGCTATTATCAATGATTCCAACAGCCTTAGTGACTTCTTGCTGTAAGCTTTGAATCATAGAGTTAATTTCATCGGTTGAATTTTGCGTTTTTGAGGCAAGCGTACGCACCTCATCTGCAACGACGGCAAACCCTCGGCCTTGTTCACCGGCTCTAGCCGCTTCGATCGCGGCGTTCAACGCGAGTAAGTTGGTTTGCTCGGCAATGGCTTTAATAACATCGATAATCCGTGTGATTTCCTCGCTGCGAGCGGCAACTTGAGTAATCGACTCACTAGCATTGCCCATATCTGTCGATAAGTTTTTGACCCCCTGTACCGCTATGGATAATGCGGATTGTGATCTTTGAATGATCTCTTGGGATTTTTTAGCGTCGTCGGCGGTGGATTGAGCGAGGCGTGCTACTTCGTGTGAGGTTGCAGACATCTCATTCGTGGCGGTAACAACACTGGATATCTCCATTTGTTGCTGGCTAGTTTGGTGATTGGTATTGCGGCTAATTTTGTCGCTGGTGGCCGATGATTCGCGTACTTCATTACTGACATTCTTCAGTTCGTTAATCATATCTCGCAGTTTCTGCAAGAACAGGTTAAAACCAGCGCCTAGGGCAATCAGTTCCGCGTGAGTATTGAGTTTTAGCTGCTGCGTTAAATCACCATCAGCACTTGCAAGATTATCGATTCTATTACGCAGCTCATAAAGAGGTTGAACGATGGATTTTATAATCCAAGCCATGATTAGACTCGCTAATACAGTTACTACCAGAGCCAATAATACTTGTTGAGTATTAATACTGGCGAAGCTGTCTTCGAGTTCGCTGACAAGGGCTTTAGCTCGTGCTAAAGCAATATCTTTTGGCAATTCAATAATGAATTTCCAATGATTATTGGATGCACTTATATCGATACTTTTGCTGATGACAAAATCACTGTCTGTTTCTAATAAGTTATTATCATCGGATAGCGCTAAGTAGGAACTGGCACGCTCAGGCAGTATTTCTTTGAGTGGTCTTGATGTTTTGGCGCTGTAATGACTGCTGCCTACAATTAGGCCTTTTTCGCTTAATAGCGTTACTTTTGCGGCACCTGAAAAAAGTGATTGGCTTAATTTTTCTGTTAATTTTTGGAAATTGGGCAAATTCACATCGACCCCAACCACACCTCTAAATTGATTATTAACCAATACTGGCACGATTAGACTGGTCATTAACTCTTGATAGCCTTCTTCAATTTCGTCTAAATATGGTTCCATTGCGCAAGGCTTTTTAGTCTCTTTCGAGCATAAAAACCATTCTGCTTCACGGATGCCAAATTCATTAAGGTTATCTAAGTATTTCTCTTGAGCGTTTTCGACACGATATTGGACCAGATTTTTATCTCGGTCTCGCACCCAATAAATTTCTAATGAACCTGATTTCATCGCATTATAAGCTGCATCACTGTCTTGATAGGCAATGTCATTATTATCGTATCCGTTGGCTTCAAACTGAGTATATATCGAGCTTATGCGTGGGTTAGCCGCCAGTTGCGCCTTGAGTAACATGTTTATTTGGCCTCGACTAAGAGATACCTGCTCTGAATTGATGCTGTATTCAAGACTAGAGGCTACTCCTAAAGGGGTTTGGTAGGCCGAATTAATATAGGCTGCGACTTTGGCGCCATAGCCTGCAGATTCTGCTTTTAGTTGCTCATAGACAGCGTCTTTCAAATCAGATTTTGTACGTTGGCTAAGTGCTTCACCAGAATTGCTTAATGCTCGATTAACATTAATGCTCAAAACCAGCGCCATTGCTAAAAGCATGATTAGGCTTGCGACCATTAATTTAATGCGAAGAGAAGAAGATTTCATGTGGGTCCTACTAAGACTAAATGTGTATTTAATCAAGTATAGTCGCATCTAATGAATCCGCTATTTAACCAGCTGATGAATTACCTTGGCGATATCGACATGCGAATAATGAGCAATCTCTCGTAGTCTGTCTTTTTGCTGGTTGCTTAAACTTGATGAATCTAAATTAGTGAGAATGGCATAATTTACTAAATCGGAGGGTTCATTGGATAAATGCAGCAGCAGGTCATCATTGTAATCAGGGTTTCTAGCCAGAATGCTGGCCGCGGCGTAACGCTCTTTATTATTGCTTGAGCTAAGTTTCGCTGCAATTTGTGCATTTAAGTCACTCAGCTTCGCATTACCCGCGGCGAGAATCGCGGAAGAAGCATTATCTCCCGCGATGGCTTTACTGAGTGACGATACTAATTGATTTTGAAGCCTGGCTGAATCTTGCCCTTGGTTTTTTAATTGCTGTAATGTTGAGCCTAAGTTAATGAGAGCATTATTTCGCACATTATTGCTTTCATTAGCATCTTCCGCCAAGTTAGCCAGCATTTGAAAACCTTGTTCAGAGACTTTGCCATTACCTGATAGCGCGACCATTAAACGAACTTTTTGTAAATCACTATCGATATCGTTATGGTTACTTTTTGATAAATTTAATAATGTTTCTATAAGGTAATCTTCGACATTGTCATGGGCACTTAAGCTTAATGAAAATGCTAGCGCTCGTTTGCTTGTATCGCCGATTTCATCACTGAGAATTTTTTCTGCTAAGTCGTTTGAATCGATGTGGTCAATTAAATAGTCAGCCGCTTTGATTAACTTTGCACTGTTTTTACTTTCGGAAAAATCTGCCAAAATTGACCAAAGCTCAGCCTCATTTTTAATGACTTTTTCGAATGCCGAAGAAGAAACCGATTTAATATTCCAAGTATTGTGTGTATTTGAAAACGGATGTATGTCGACGTGAGTCAAATCGACATACGGCGCTATTTTCTCAGCGGTAATTGTGAAATTGATTGATCCACGATAACCGGCAGCGGAAATACCTTTGTATTCTTTTGAATACAGAGAGCTTGGCATGCAATCATTATCAAGTACCACATGCCAGCTATTACTGCCGTTATAGTTATTGCTGCTATGGTGCAGGCTGGAAGCCAGCTGATTGATATTAGCCGTCGTAATGCTCGCCTTACGGTTAACAATATTATTTGCATGGTGATAGGTATATGTCCTTTGCAGAGAGTCATACGCAAAGTGATATTTGTTGCCTTGATTTCCTATTGAAAGGGCTTTTAAGAGTTGCGCAAGAATTTTCATAGGGTGCTTTTCGGTAAGTCCTAAGTCATTAAATGCGGTAAATACGGCAAAAGGTTGTGATTCAACGCGACTCAGGTAATAAACATTTTTGATGTCGATATTGCCTTGCCCTTCGTTAATCAAAATGTCGCTAGCGATGCCTTTAATAATGGCATCGTTAGCTTGAGTAAGCTGGGTATTGAAATTCAATGTTGATTGATAAACCGTTTTATCATTTAAAATGGATTCAATATTCACTTCAACCCGGTAAGCATAATTAAAGGCGGCTTGGTTCGTGCAACTAAAAGTTTTTGCAGGTTTATTATTGAGGTCCGCGTGATTGACAAAATCTGGTGGTGCCGTAGGCAGCGATTGAATGTATAAATATAAAATTCCTGCGCTTATTAATATCAGCAAAAGAAAAAACAGGGATAAGCGTTTAATAATTTTCATGAATTTTATTATAAGAACCGTTGAGATCACTAAAACATGTTTAGCCGTAGCTGACCGTATTTTAGTGATCGTATTTTAGTAATGTATTGATTGATATTATTGAATGCTTAGATATCACTCCATGCTAATGGGGGTCGATTCAGTTGTGGAGAAATTTATTGAGTGATGGCGAGTGCCTTGCCAATGTATATCTGCTTCGTCACCAAACGCATTCACATCAAAACCAAGCACTTTGAGAAATGTATTTACAAAGCCTCGACCGGCTTCGATATTGGTTTGTAATGATTCGTTTTTGTAAACTTCACTCACTCCAGCTACGGTATGAATGCCTTCCTCTAAAGAATAAGGCATTATCAGTTCCATCACCCATAATTTAAACTCTGCCCCAACTTGCAGTAAATCAGGAATGAAACTTAAAAAACTGGTGATGCGAATATAGGCTTGCGATGACAACCAAAAATCCATTGATGGCGTCACCTTTAGATGGGTTGCATTCGCATGCTGGCGACCATTGATAATCACCGGTGGCTGAGTGCGATCAACGATTGAGCTAAGGGTTGTATCGGTGCCTAATGTTGTACCAACGGTGCCATAAATACGAAAAGGAATAAGCTCGTATAAAGATACCTGCATAATGCCAACATCTACGCCACTCAAACTGTGCAGTGCCGTATCAAACATGCGTGTACTCGCTTGAACGGTGATGCTGGGCTTAAAGTTAAGCGAAGCTTTGGCAATAGTGCCATCATCTTCACAGTGAGTCGCCGCTGAAAAATCGAATAATACGGTTTGTGATAATGACGGAATAAACCAAGCACTATTAGTCTCCTGTGCGATGCTATCGGAGACAGCGCCAACAATGCCATCGCCTGCTGCATTCACAATACTGCCTCCGATGTTGATAGGATCAGGAATGGGTAAGCCGAATGCTCCGTCAATGGCATCTAACCCACAAATAATTGGGGTAAAAGACATATCCGTTTTTAATTTGGGTACTTGATGGTCACCAATAATGATTCCGCCTTGGCTGGACGTGGCCATCGCTGCAGCTTGTTGAGACTGCGCTTGATCAAGAATTTGGTGTTGGTCGGCCACTCCACCAAATTGACCAAAACACAGTGGCCCAACTCCCGTAAAGGTTTCAGCACAAGGCTGATAGCATAAGCCTGCTTCATTTTGCATATCGGCTTCACAGCGCATGCCAACCCTTGGCTGAACCCAAGACTGTTTGGTTATGGTTTGAGGTAACCAGCCCCACTGAGTACAAAATGCCCCACCATTTAAATAGCCTTCGGGGCATTGTTGCCAGCAAACCCCAGCGACCGAGTCAAATCCAGCGGGGCAGTCTTGTGCACACATACCAGCGCTTGCACTATAGCCTGTGCTGCAACTGCTGGGTAAATGACCGATCCCTCGGCTATAACTCCATTCTTCAAAAGGCGCTGTGACATCGGTAATGGTTGTGCTTATTGTGTTTTCGATGGTATCAAGAATATTGGCAGTTAAGGATAAGAATTTATTACCTTCTGACTCACCGCTGATGGCTTGAACAGTGATGGGATTGATGGCACCTGAAGCGACATCTCCAGGCAATGAAGCACGGCCTGTATTGGCCCAAGTGGCATGACTCGCCATGATTATCAAAAAGATAAATCCTACTTTAATACGGTTGAACATCATGTAATTATCCTTTGCGTATTTCATTGAAACATCGCTGTTTTATTGGACGACTCTTCAAAAGCGTTGCTCTTTGGCAACTACTTTTGCTGACGGTAGGTCGCTCTTATTAATGTGAATGTTCAATATGACCGTCCGTACAGAATGGCGGGATTAATTGGAACAAACGTATCACTAAGATAGTTACACTTTATTACAAAATGGCATAAATGCTACGACACTCTGAGCCAAGCTTTGCTTTATGCATGATTTAGAGGGCTTATATCGGTGCAGTACTTTTTTAGTATCGAGGCTAGCTCATGTAAAAAGGGCAATTAATGGCGATTGAACATGAAATTGATTCATATCAAATATTAAAAGCTTGAAAAATAATAATTCATCTCCATTTCTAATGCAGAACAAAGAATTTATTTCTATTCTTCTTGTAATCGTTATTTAGGAGTCACCTTGATGAGAATGGATCGATTAACTACCAGTCTACAAAATGCCTTAAGTGAAGCGCAAAGCATTGCTTTGGGTAATGACCACAATCAAATTGATAGCGTGCATTTATTGCTTGCGCTATTACAGCAAACGAACAGTTCAGTGCGTACTTTGTTGCGTAAAGCGGGTATTCAAGTGCCAGGCTTTGAACAAGAACTGAATACCATATTATCCGACCAACCTAAGGTCGCGAGTCCAGATGGCAATATACAAATAGCGCCAGAGCTAGGGCGTTTATTGAACCTTATTGATAAAGAAGCGCAAAAACGCGGAGATCAGTTTGTTTCCAGTGAATTGTTTATCGTTGTTGCATTAGAAGAACGCGGTGCGGTTGGTAAATTATTAAAGCAGCAAGGTCTTGATAAAAAGACGTTAGATAAAGCCATTGATGAGATCCGTGGAGGAGAGCAAGTGAACGACGCTAATGCAGAAGATAATCGCCAGTCATTAGATAAATACTGTATTGATTTAACCGAGCGGGCTGAGCAAAACAAGCTTGATCCGGTGATTGGACGTGACGATGAAATTCGCCGTACCATTCAGGTATTACAGCGTCGCACAAAAAATAATCCGGTATTAATCGGCGCACCTGGTGTGGGTAAAACTGCGGTTGTTGAGGGGTTAGCGCAGCGTATTATTAATGGCGAAGTGCCAGAAGGTTTGAAGAATAAACGCATTCTTTCTTTGGACATGGGCGCGTTGATTGCGGGGGCAAAATTTCGCGGTGAATTTGAAGAGCGTTTGAAGTCTGTATTAAAAGATGTAGCCAAAGATGAAGGTCAAATCATTCTTTTCATCGATGAACTTCATACCATGGTAGGTGCAGGTAAAGGTGATGGTGCCATGGACGCAGGGAATATGTTAAAGCCTGCGTTAGCCCGTGGTGAACTTCATTGTGTTGGCGCGACGACGTTAGATGAATATCGTGAATTTATTGAAAAAGATGCTGCGTTAGAGCGTCGTTTCCAAAAAATCATAGTGGATGAGCCTAACGAGGAAGATACCGTTGCGATATTGCGTGGTTTAAAAGAACGCTACGAAGTGCATCACGGCGTGCAAATTACAGACAGTGCAATTATCGCGGCCGCTAAGCTGTCGACACGTTATATTCCAGATCGCCAGTTGCCGGATAAAGCGATTGATTTAATCGATGAAGCGGCGTCTGTTATTCGTATGGAAATTGATTCTAAACCGCAAGAGATGGATAAGCTTGAGCGGCGTTTGATTCAATTAAAAATGGAGCGTGAAGCGCTGCGCAAAGAAACAGATGATGCTTCGCAAAAGCGCTTGAGTGATCTAAACGAAGAAATTAATAAGGCGGGTCGTGCTTATTTAGAGTTGGAAGAGGTCTGGAAGCATGAAAAAGCTTTATTAGAAGGGGCTTCTGAAATTAAAGAAGCGCTAGAGACAGAGAAAGCCAATTTAGAAGCGGCTCGTCGTGCAGGTGATTTACAAAGAATGTCTGAATTGCAGTATGGCATTATCCCAGAGTTAGAGAAAAAGCTAAGCTCGGCGGATGAAGCGGAAGCGCAAGGTGGCCATGAATTTAAATTGCTGCGTAATAAAGTAACCGAAGAAGAAATTGCAGAAGTTGTTTCGAGGTGGACAGGGGTTCCTGTTACTAAGATGCTGGAAGGCGAGCGTGAAAAATTATTGCGCATGGAAGAAGAGTTACACCATCAAGTCGTCGGTCAAGAGCAGGCGATTGCTGCAGTCTCTAATGCCGTACGTCGTTCTCGTGCAGGGTTAAGTGATCCGAATCGCCCTAATGGTTCGTTCCTATTTTTAGGCCCAACGGGGGTCGGTAAAACAGAGCTGTGTAAAGCGTTAGCTAACTTTTTATTCGACAGTGACGATGCCATGATCCGCATTGATATGTCGGAGTACATGGAGAAACATTCGGTTGCACGTTTAATAGGTGCGCCTCCAGGCTATGTGGGTTATGAAGAAGGTGGTCATTTAACCGAGGCTGTACGTCGCAAACCGTATTCCGTTATTTTGTTAGATGAAGTCGAGAAAGCGCACCCTGATGTTTTCAATATTTTGTTACAAGTATTGGATGATGGGCAGCTAACCGATGGCCAAGGCCGCCGTGTTGATTTTAAAAATACAGTATTGGTAATGACTTCAAACCTTGGTTCGGATGTTATTCAAACCATGGCATTAGGCGCCGATAGCAGTGATCTCGATAAGAACTACGATGCGATGCGTGAGGCGGTAATGGAAATTGTAGGGTCGCATTTCCGACCTGAATTTATTAACCGTATTGATGAATCAGTGGTTTTTCATCCATTACTTAAAGATCAAATTGCGGGTATTGCCGATATTCAATTAGAGCAGCTGTCGAAACGTTTAGCGGAGCGGGAGCTATCTTTGGTCTTAACGGCTGAAGCGAAGACTAAGTTAGTTGAGCTAGGTTACGACCCCGTATTTGGTGCTCGTCCTCTGAAACGCGCCATTCAGCAGTGGATTGAAAACCCTCTTGCGCAAGCCATTTTGGCTGGAGAGTTTATTTCTGGGGATAAAATTGTTGCTGGCGTAAAAGACGATCAATTCTCATTTTATACTGAATAGCTTTTTCTGTAATGACGCCATTCTATTTAATAGAATGGCGTGCCATTAAAGGGCTTTATTATCAGTGGCCGTAATTACTTTATTGCGGCCTTTTTCTTTTGCTTTGTACAGCGCAATATCGGCTCGTTCTAAAATACTGTGGCTGCTATCTTCGTCGCCAAGCAATGCCAAGCCGCCACTATAAGTGAAAGGGATTGGCAAATCAGATTCGTTATCTTTAATGTATTTTTTTAACCGTTTGCAGGCGAGTTGCGCGGTATCGGATTCGGTACTTGGAAAAATCACTAAAAACTCTTCTCCGCCGTATCGACCTATAATATCGCTTTCGCGAAATACCTTTTGCATGCTGCGGGCAAAAAATTTAATTACCCAATCACCAATCGCATGCCCTTCACAATCGTTAATCTTTTTAAAGTGATCAAGGTCTAACATTGCTACCGTCAGTTGAGTTCCCGCGCGTCGGCTACGTGATATCTCCTCATCTAAACGCCGGATGCTCTCGCGTCGATTGAGTAAGCCGGAAAGGTGATCTTTGGTCACAAGATCATTAAGCGCGCGACCACGTTTAATCCGTGACTGAACGGTTAATAGTAAATCATCAGATGATACAGGTTTGGTTAAAAACGCATCGGCCCCGGTTGACATTGCACGTAACTGTAAATCCGTACTGGCCTCGGCCGATAGGAAAATGATGGGCACACTTAACAAGTTATCCATTTGACGAATAATGCCCGCAAGATCTTGGCCGTTACAATACGGCATATAGAGATCTAATAAAATAAGGTCTGGAACGAAGTCAGTGAGTGCGGGCATTAATTCTTGCTGAGGGTCATTAACCGTCATTACCTGAAAGCCTGCATCTTCTAAAATACTGGCATAATAATCTGATAGTGATTTTTGATCATCGATGATTAATACACGAAACTTTTCTACCAATTGACGTTCAGTCAGTGTATCAATTGCTTGCAATAGCAATGTGTAGTCGATCGGTCTGACGATGAAAGATTGCCCTCCCGCTTGAACCGCTTTTAAGCGTGCATCAATACTGTTGTCCTTAGAGATAAAAATGAGCGATAAAGCCGAGCGTACCTCTTCAATATTTTCTAATAATGCGAGTTCTTTATGATCTAAATTATCCAGGTTAGCAATGATGCAGCAGGTATTTGCTTTTAAGCTAGGGACAAGTTCAGCAATGCTGCTAATCACACTAATTTCAAAGTTGGTGCTGGTGAGCTTTTGTGCAATATTTTGTGCTAAGCGAGTATCTTCTTCGATCAGTAATATATGCATTAATGCATTATCAAATACTTTGGGTTTGAATAACACTTCGCGAATCTGTGTATTCTGCCCTCCATTAGGCTGCATCATCATACTGATCAGTTGCTTGGTGATGCCTGCAATATTGTTATTGGCTTCAGCACTGGGTAGTTCATGCGATTTAAAAAACTGAGACATAGCGGTCTGAAGAGATTTTGCCACAGCACCAATAGCAACTTGGCCAAACATATCAGCACTACCACTGATGTTTAGAACCTTGGTAAATAGTAGGTCAAAGGTCTCGCGGCTGGGGGCGCTTTTCCAATGCTCCGCTGCCTTTTCCAGCTCTGATAATAAGTCAGGAATTTGCTGTAGATATTGCTTCTGTAATTCTTGGTTCTGCACTCGTACACTCCGTATGAGCCGTTATAAATATTGCAGATGTCGTTCATGATCATCCTATTCATTGTGACCATGATGAAAGTTTAGACCAATGCTATTGATGTGGCTGATTTTATTAAATTTTTATCGATGTGGCTGATTTCCCTCAAAGTCGGTTGCAAAATCTTCAACTTAATGCTTGAATGATAATTATTCTCATTTAAAAGGGGTTATTATTATGCTTAAATTTTTCATGGGTAAAAAAGTAAAATCTGAAAAATACTTACAGGGTGTATTAGCTGATTGGGAATTGGCCACGTGTTCGGGCAGTGAATTCTTTAATCAAGGGGACTATAAAAATGCAATATTGCAATTTGAGAAAGCATTAGATCTTGCCACGACGGGCTTAGCTATTAATAAATATCGATCAACCTTTATGAAATATTATACGCTGGCGAGTATGAATCTTGCGCATGCTCTTAATACCTATCAGAAGCAGCCACAGTGGGAGCGTGTTTTATCGGATGCGCATTTTAATATGTTATCAATGATGGTTGATGCATCGGAACCGCTAAACTTTCGTCAAGAGGCAAAAATACAAGCAGAGGTATTATTGAAAAGCTTAATGGGATATTTAGCTCATGTGGGGCGTCAGCAGGTCGGTGATAGTTTGGAGGAGGAGTTTGCTCGACTAAAAATCAGTCATTAGTGATTGCTCTATTAATACCTATGTTTATGCGTAAGCGTTATGTGAAAGGCCAATGACGGTTTAGAATAGGCCAATCTACTTACGTTAAGACATACTATATGGCGATTATTTTAGGCATAGACCCGGGTTCACGCATTACTGGTTATGGTGTAATCAATGCTGTTGGTCAAAAAATAGAATACATTGCGAGTGGTTGTATTCGTATTACCGAAAAAGAGTTGCCACTACGTTTGGGGCAGGTGTTCGCAGGTATTAACGAAATTATTGAAACGTATTGCCCACAGCAGTTCGCCATCGAACAGGTCTTCATGGGAAAAAATGCAGACTCTGCTTTAAAACTAGGCCAAGCGAGAGGCGTCGCAATCGTTGCTGCCGTTCAGCATAATCTTCCGGTTTCTGAATACGCTGCCCGTTCTGTGAAGCAAGCGGTCGCTGGCAAAGGCAGTGCTGAAAAAGAACAAGTCCAACACATGGTTCAGCTATTGTTGAAACTGCCAGGAAAGCCTCAAGAAGATGCCGCCGATGCCTTGGCAATTGCCATTACTCATGCACATACCTCAGCCAGTTTATTAGCCAATGTGGGGGCTCGAAAATTCAGTCGTGGTCGCATGCGTTAGCGATAGCTGTTAGTCTAACGTCTTTCATATTAGTACGAGAAATTAGCGCATGATCGGACGTTTAAGCGGTGTTTTGCTTGAGAAACAAGCCCCAGATTTACTCATTGATGTCAATGGTGTGGGCTATGAGGTTCAAGCACCTTTATCGAGCTTTTTAGACATTGGTCAGGTTGGCAGTAATATCACGTTATTGACTCACTTTGTTGTCAGAGAAGATGCTCAATTATTGTACGGTTTTAGCGACAAGATGCAGCGTACGATGTTTCGTACCTTGATCAAAGTCAGTGGTGTTGGTCCTAAGTTAGCACTGGGTATTCTTTCGAGTATGGATGCTGATACATTTGCTCGCTGCATCCAAAATCACGAAGTCACTGCGTTAACAAAACTGCCTGGGGTGGGTAAGAAAACCGCTGAGCGTCTCATTGTTGAAATGCAAGATAGGTTGAAAGAATGGCAGACTCAGGCACCATTATGGGCGGCGGTTGAACAAACTGAAACGGATAGCCGTAATTACTTATTGGCTGACGCTGAATCTGCGTTAATTTCATTAGGCTACAAACCACAAGAAGCCGCGAAAATGCTCAGTAAAATGCCGGCAGAAATAAACAGTTCAGAAGAAATGATTCGTCGTGCTTTAAAAGGCATGATGTAACCCTATATTTAAAAACATTATTTAATAATAAATCGACATAGCAAACAAAAGAGTAAACGGAAATTGTATGATCGAAAGTGATCGTTTTGTAAGCGCCACCCCGATGGGGCATGATTTATCACCAAAGCGCGAAGATAAACAAGACCGAGCGATTCGTCCTGATACACTCGCAGATTACGAAGGTCAGCCAGCGGTCAGGGAACAGATGGAGATTTTCATCGGTGCCGCTCGTGCTCGTGAAGAAGCTTTAGATCATACCTTGGTCTTTGGCCCTCCTGGTTTGGGGAAAACCACGTTAGCGAATATTATCGCTCATGAAATGAACTCCGATATTAAAAGTACATCCGGACCGGTATTAGAAAAAGCGGGTGATTTGGCCGCGATGCTGACCAATCTGGAAGAGGGTGATGTATTATTTATTGATGAAATTCATCGCTTAAGTCCGGCGGTAGAAGAGGTGCTTTATCCGGCGATGGAAGATTATCAGCTGGATATCATGGTGGGCGAAGGCCCCGCCGCACGTTCCATAAAACTCGACCTACCTGCTTTTACATTGGTAGGGGCGACAACAAGAGCAGGGCTATTAACCTCGCCATTACGTGATCGATTCGGCATCGTTCAACGCTTAGAGTTTTATAATGTGGCCGATTTATCTCACATCGTTTCTCGCTCTGCTCGTTTAATGGGGCTTGAGTCTGATTTGGAAGGCGCAGCAGAGATTGCTCTTCGCTCTCGAGGTACGCCACGAATTGCTAACCGCTTATTGCGACGCGTGCGAGATTATGCGCAAGTGAAAGGCGATGGCAAAATTACCAAAGCCAGTGCCGACGCCGCCTTAAATATGTTGAATGTTGATAGCCAAGGTTTTGACCATATGGATAGACGTTTACTGTTGGCCTTATTAGAAAAGTTTGATGGTGGTCCTGTTGGTGTTGACAGTTTAGCGGCGGCGATTAGTGAGGAACGAGATACCATTGAAGATGTCTTAGAACCGTATTTGATTCAGCAAGGGTTTATGATGCGAACATCCAGAGGGCGCATCGCTACTAAGTCGGCTTATCGCCACTTTGGTTTGCCAGAACCGACAACGGATCAGTAAAAAAATCAGTAAGTATCATTATTTAGAATACCCGCGTATGAATTGAATTTTAAAATCGCGGGTGTATAAAAATAGAAAATTTAACAACTTTTTAGAGTTTTGAAACTCACATAGAAATAAAGGTTTAGGGGAATATTGTGGAACAAGCATCTATTGAACAATCCATGTCGATTATTTCGTTAATTGCCAACGCCAGTTTTGTTGTACAGCTGGTAATGTTGCTGTTAGTACTTGCATCCATTGCTTCTTGGGTTGTTATAGTACAGCGCTGGCGTTTATTAGCGGCAACGCGAGATCAGCTCAATGAATTTGAAGAGCGTTTCTGGTCGGGCATCGATTTCAATCAGCTCTATAAAGAGTGCCAGCAAAACCCAGAGCCAAGAGGGGTAGAAAATGTTTTTACCAGTGGTTTAAAAGAATTTGGAAAAATTCGTCAGCAAGCTCCCGACGAACCAGAAACCATCATGGAAGGTACGCACAGAGCAATGCGCATCGCGATTAGCCGTGAAACAGAAATATTAGAAAATCATCTTTCGTTTTTGGCGACCGTGGGTTCAACCAGTCCTTATATCGGTTTGTTTGGTACGGTTTGGGGGATTATGCACTCATTTCAAGGCTTAGCCGTTATGAAGTCCGCTACGATTGCATCTGTTGCCCCAGGTATTTCAGAGGCTTTGATTGCAACAGCCATGGGGCTACTCGCAGCCATTCCTGCGGTGATTTTTTATAACCGTTTTGCGACTAGGGTGGATCAGTTAGTCACCGGTATGCAAACGTTTGGTGAAGAATTTTCTTCGATTTTATATCGTCAAACTCACCGTATGAAAAAACAAAATAAAGGTAGCGAATAATGCCAGGAGCATCACCTCTCGCTTCTCCAGGAGGCGCTAAACGTAAGCCAATGGCTGAAATTAATGTCGTACCTTATATCGATGTAATGTTGGTATTGCTGATTATTTTTATGGTGACTGCACCAATGCTTAATCAGGGGGTTGATGTTGATTTGCCTAATGTTGATGCTAGTCCTGTAACGGTTGAAGACGATGAAAATCAATTGATCGTTTCGGTGGCGGCGAGTGGATTGTATTATTTAGAGCGTGGCAGCGATGACCCTAAAGCCATGGCGCTGGTGGATATAAAGCAATATGTTGCGACCTTATTAAAAAGTCAGCCTAAAACCGATGTATTGGTGCGTGGCGATGAAAGTGTTCCTTATGGTGTTGTCGTTGCCCTAATGGGGGCATTACAAAATGCAGGCGCGGCATCCGTTGGTTTAATTACGGAAGCGCCCGATCCTAAGGCGAGCTTATAAGCATGAAGGATAAGCAGAATCAGGTAATGGATAATTTATTGCCTGAAAAGAACACTTTTCTGAAAACATTACTCGATCCTCAAGGGTATGGTTTAGCCGTTATTATTGCGCTGGTTTTACATGCTGTTGTTATTGCTTTGTTTGCAATAAAGTGGCCTGAAGAAAAGCGTCAAGTTGCTGAGCCTACGCCAAAGAATATTCAAGCAAAAGTGATTCAAGTTGAAAATAAAGCGGTTAAAAAGCGTAAAGAAACAGCGCAAAAACGTTTAGCGAAACAGCAGCGTGATGCCAAGCGCCGCCAAGAAGCTCAACGTAAAAAGAAAATCGCAGCCGCTAAGGCAAAAAAAGATAAGGCGGCGCGTGATAAAGCGAACAAGGCCAAACTTGCCAAAGAGAAAGCAAAGCAAGAAAAAGCTCGCCAAGATAAGACGAAAAAAGATAAATTGGCGGCTAAGAATGCGGAGGAATTAGAGCGTCAAAAGCAGCAAGAGCGTGAGGATGCTTTGTTTGAAAAACAGCAAGAGCAGGAACTATTAAATGCCCTTGCGGTCGAAGAGCAGCAGCGCTCGATGGAAAAAGCATTAGCGGAAGAGCAGCGAGCTCAGAAAAATGCGGTAATAACGAACAGTATTGTTTCGCAAATACAGGCCAAGATTTATGAGGCGTGGCGTTACCCACCGAGCGCGCGGCCAGAGATGGAAGTGATTGTTAGGATTGCTCTTGTACCTACGGGGGAAGTAATTCAAGTTGTTCTAGAGAAAAGTAGTGGTAATCAGGCGTTAGATCGCTCTGTGCTAGCGGCGGTAAAGCGTGCCGAGCCATTGCCTGTACCTAGTGATAATCGATTGTTTGAACAACAGTTTAGAAATTTTGTCATGTCATTTAAACCAGAGGATGCAGTGTGGTAATGAAGTTTATCGTTAAGTTTATATTTTTGTCTGTGTTAGCAATGCAAGCACGTGCTGAGCTAGTTATTGAAATCACACAAGGCAAGCAGTCGGCCATTCCGTTGGCGGTCGTTCCTTTTGAATGGAAAGGTCTGAAGGCATTGCCTGAAAATGTTGCGCAAATCGTTGCTAGTGATTTAGGTCGCAGCGGCTACTTTAATAGCTTGCCTACTTCGCAAATGTTGAGTTTGCCAAATGCCGAAGAAGAGATTTTTTATCGTGATTGGCAGTTGCTTAAGCAAGATTATTTAGTCATTGGTAGTATTAAAGAGGATGGCAGTAACGGTTATGTTATCAACTTTAAGCTTGTTGATGTGAATACTAAAACAGTATTAATGAATCAAAAATTAACGGGAGGCGCCTCGGCACTGCGAGATATTGCTCACTTTATGAGTGACCGTATTTTTGCCGCTTTAACAGGCATCCCAGGTGCTTTCTCTACCAAGCTGGTTTATGTTACGACCAATCGTGAGCGCACTCGCTTTAATTTAAGTTATGCTGATGCTGATGGTGCGCGCGAGCAGAATATATTCTCTTCCAAGCAGCCAATAATTTCACCATCATGGTCTTCTGATGGCAAGAAAATCGCTTATACCAGTTTTGAAAAAGGGCGTAGTGAAATATACATCCAAGAGATTGCTACCGGTAAACGCGAGAAAATCGCTTCTTTTAAGGGTTCTAATAGTGCCCCAGCATTTTCCCCTGATGACAAAAGAATGGCGATGGTGCTATCGAACAACGGAAATCCAGATATTTACGTGATGGATCTCGCAACCCGTAAACTTCAACGTATCACAAAGCATTATGGTATTGACACTGAGCCACAATGGATGCCTGATGGTAAGAGTCTTATTTTTACTTCCAGTAGAGTAGGTAAACCTCAAATTTACCAAGTCTCTTTAAGTAATTTAAAACCTAAGCGCATTACCTTTGAAGGTAATTATAATGCGCGTGCCAGGGTGACACCTGATGGCCGAAAAATGGTCATGGTGCATAGAAATGATGACAATTTCCACATAGCGGTGCAAAATCTTAAAACGGGCGTTTTACAAGTTTTAACAACAGAAACGCAGTTGGATGAATCTCCTAGTGTTGCACCGAATGGAAGTATGGTAGTTTATGCAGCAAGTGAGGGAGATCGTAGTATCTTGGCCGCGGTATCGTTAGATGGGGAGGTGAAGTTTCGCTTACCCTCTAAATACGGTGACGTTCGAGAGCCTGCTTGGTCGCCGCTACTAAAATAGCCGTCTATTCGTTATAGTAGTGTATTAATTTAAAATTTAAAAAATCAAAAGGAAAAAATTATGCAAAAGCGTGCATTAGTTAAAACATTAGGTCTTACCCTTGGTGCAGTATTAATGACTGCATGTGCTAGCAATGGCGATTTGGAAGAAGGTTCTGAAAACCAGCCGCTTGAAGCCGCTCAAGAAACTCAAGAAACCGTAGAAACTCAAGCGGTTGAAGCTGAAAAGATTGCTATGGAGCAAGCTGATGCAGCAGAAAAAGCCGCTCAAGCAGCTTTGATGGAAGCGACAGTATTTTACTTCGATTTCGATAACACAACGATTAAAGCCGATAGCAAAAACGCTTTGATTGCACATTCTCAATACCTAGCGGCTAATTCTTCAGCTCGCGTAGTATTGGAAGGTCACGCTGATGAACGCGGTACTGTTGAATACAACCTAGCTTTGGGCGAGCGTCGTGCTTTGTCTGTAAGTCGTTTCTTACAAGCTAACGGTACTTCAGCTTCTCAAATCGAAACAGTAAGCTTCGGTGAAGAGCGTCCAGCTTTGATGGGTCATAGCGATGCCTCTTGGTCTAAGAATCGTCGTGTTGAGATCAAATACCAGAGCAAGTAATTGCAAATGAAATATACCTTCTTATCTCTAGCGCTGACTGTTTCTATGGTCAGTGCAGCGGAAGACGGTTGGGTAGCAGTAGGCCAAGCGCCTGCTGCTAAGCCAGCAGTTCAAAACAACGTTTCTGCTCAGGCTAGCCCATCTGTTCAGCCTAATGTGTCTGTCCAATCTAGCGCTTCCAGCAGGCCTAGTCCTTCTTTTTCTAATACATCCTTTCCGGTCGCTCAAGAATCAGCGTCGCTACAAGTTGAATTGCTCACTATGGTTGAAACCATGCAGCAAGAAATTGCAGAGTTGCGAGGAACGGTTGAAGAACAAAATCACAAAATTGATATTTTGCAGAAGCAGCAACAGCAGCGTTATTTAGATTTAGATAAACGCTTGTCTGAATTGACCCAGAAACCATCCTTCAAGCCAGTTGTAAATGCTGTTAAAGGTGTTTTACCCGCGGATGATTTGTATGCTGATGCGATGTCGTTAATTAAGAAAAAAGACTTCTCGAGCGCTTTGGCGCAGCTTGATGTGTTTGCTAAGACTTATCCTAATCATACATTAGCCGCGAATGCTTTATATTGGTCGGGTGAGGTTCAGCTTGCTGAAGGAAATTATGCACTGGCGATTAATCAATTTACACAAGTGGTTGAGCATCATAGTGAACATAATAAAGCAGCAGATTCACATTATAAGCTTGCGGTCGCTCATGATCGTAATGGCGATGCCGAAAAAGCAAAGCAGATCCTAAAGACCGTAATTAAGCAGTATGCGGGTAAATCGGACTCTGTTGTACGGTTAGCAGAGCGCTACCTAAAGCGCTTACAGGCCGCGGGTTAATACTTAATTCGATGACTCTGGTACTGTGTTTTTTTGCAAGTGCTTGTCTTTTATAGATTATTTTTAAAAAAGTGCTTGCCAAAATAAAATAAAACAGTATTATATGCGTCCTCACTTAAGGGGTCGTTAGCTCAGTTGGTAGAGCAGTTGGCTTTTAACCAATTGGCCGTGCGTTCGAGTCGCACACGACCCACCATTTTAAAGTGAAGCGTAGAAATAAAAAATTGAATGTAAGTTGTTGAAAACGTTGACATTTATTTTTAACTCAGTATACTACGCAGCATAGAGATCGGGTAAGGAAACTTACTGCCAAGTTCTTCAAGAATTTGGGCCGTTAGCTCAGTTGGTAGAGCAGTTGGCTTTTAACCAATTGGCCGTGCGTTCGAGTCGCACACGGCCCACCATTATATAGAAAGGGGTAAGCGTAGAGCTTACCCCTTTTTTATTGCCTGTCAAAAAGTCAAAGCCATCTAGGTGCTCTTGACGATATTCATTGTGATATACTTTGCACCTCGAAAATTTCGTTATTTTAAATTAGCTCAGCAGGAAAGTTTGTTTTTATGACTACCTCCGTTATCAATGAAGAATCACAATTTGTTCGTGATCATCTGAATTCTAAGATTGAGGCCGTGCAATACAGCAGCGATGAAGATAAAGCTGCTCTTATCATTGAAATCAAGCAATTGCTTGAACAAGAAAATGCGGTCATGGTTGCTCATTATTATACTGAGCCTGAATTACAAGCTTTAGCAGAAGAGACGGGCGGGTGTGTGGCCGACTCTTTGGAGATGGCGCGTTTTGGGCGTGATCATCCAGCAACAACCCTTGTGGTTGTAGGTGTGAAGTTTATGGGCGAAACAGCAAAGATTCTTAGCCCGGAAAAGCGCGTTTTAATGCCGACTCTTGAAGCGACGTGTTCGCTAGATATTGGCTGTCCTGTTGATGAATTCTCACAATTCTGTGATCAGCATCCTGAGCGTACGGTTGTGGTGTATGCGAATACGTCTGCCGCGGTAAAGGCGCGTGCTGATTGGGTGGTTACGTCGAGTATTGCTTTACAGGTTGTTGAGCACCTGAAAGAGCAGGGTGAGCAGATTATTTGGGCACCGGATAAGCACCTAGGCAACTATGTGGCTAAAGAAACCGGCGCCGATATGTTGCTATGGGACAGTGCCTGTATTGTTCATGATGAGTTTAAGGCGAAAGCTTTGCTTGATCTTAAGGCTGTTTATCCTGATGCGGCTATTCTGGTACACCCGGAGTCGCCTCAGAACGTTGTTGATCTAGCCGATGAGGTAGGTTCAACGTCTCAGCTGATTGCGGCTGCAAAGAACTTACCGAATAAGCAGTTGATTGTGGCGACGGACAAAGCTATTTTTTATAAAATGCAGCAAGCCGCTCCTAATAAGCTTCTTATTGAAGCCCCTACCGGTGGCAATGGCGCAACGTGTAAAAGTTGTGCTCATTGTCCTTGGATGGCGATGAATGAGTTGGGCAATTTGCGTGATGTATTAAAGCAGGGTCATCAAGAAATCGTTGTTGATGAGGCGGTTCGTTTAGACGCTGTTAAATCATTAAATCGCATGCTGACGTTTACGCCGAATAAATAACGTTTTTATTCGATAGCGGCGCAAGTCACTCGGCTGATTTACAAGCTGAGTGACTCTTTAGATTCTGACATCTGTTTTAGGCGCTGTTGCAGTCCTGACATTTGTTGGAAGTCATTTTGTTTTTCCGCTAAATCGACCGCTTTTTGCAACTGACGCAGTGCGTTATTCTTCTGTCCATAAAGAAAAAAGTATTCACTTCTTGCTCGATAGGCCAGAATCAAATTGTCGGCTTTATGGGCTGTATCAGAAAGCTGTTTCCATATTACGGGATCCGTTCCTCTGCGTTCTGACCAGCGTTTAATATCAGTAATCGCTTGTTTTGCACGGCCATTATCCGTTTTGATTTGCGCCAAACTAATAGCAATAGGATAGTGATCTGGACGAAGTGCATAGGCATCTTCTAATAAGTTGATCGCTTCATTTTCTTGTCCTAAAAGACTCAAAATTTCTGCTTTTAAAATACTGACCGCGGGTTGATCTTCATTTAACGCGGATATTTTATTAATCACCTTTAAACTTTGTTCATACTTTGTATGCTGCTTATGAATCCAAGCTTGAGTATAGAGGAGGCTATCGCGCTCTTTTTGATCGCTGGTCTTATTGTAGAGATTGCTGAAGTAGGGAATTTGCTCGGCATCAGGCAGACGATAAAAAATACGCGCGCGATGCTGCAGAATTAAAAAGTTAAAACTGCGTGTGCGCGGTTTTCTAGGGTAGGCTTCAGCTCTGTTGGCGGCATCTGAAATACGGCTATCGGTGACGGGGTGTGTTAATAAGAACTCCGGTGGACGTTCGTTATAGCGGTTTGTTGCTAGCATTTGTTGAAACATGGAAGGCATGGCAAAAGGATCTAGGCCAGATGCGGCCAGTGTTTTTATACCGCTGCGATCGGCTTCTCTTTCCCAGTCTCGGCTATAGGCAAGCTGACTTTGGGCTGATGCCGCCTGACTTCCAATTATTCCAGCAAAACCTGCATCGGCATTATTGGTTGCGATGAGTAGTATGCTGGCCAGTATGCTGGCAATTGCAACAGGGGATTGGCGCTCGGCATTTTCTATTTGGCGGGCAAAGTGACGTTGGCTTAGGTGGGCGAGCTCGTGAGCGAGTACGCCAGAGATTTCATCTTCATCGTCTGAATACAAAAATATTCCAGCATTAATACCAATGATTCCACCAGGAACGGCAAAGGCATTGAGCTCGCCTTGGTCGATCACAACAAATTCAAAACGGCTATCTGTGACTTCGCTATGTGGCGCTAGGCGATAGATTAGCTCTTCAATAAATAACGTGGTGAGAGGATCGCTAATAATTTTGGCTTGGGCGCGTAATTGTCGCAGCCACGTTCGGCCAAGCAGATATTCTTGCGATTTTGAAACCAGTCCAGAGCTTGAATCACCTAATACTGGCAGCTCATTATGGGCTGCATGGCTACTTTGCAAGGCAAGTAAGCTATAAATGATTACACACTGTAAATAACGGGTTAAAGTACGGCAGGGCGTTGATAGTAAACGCCATGGCGAAAAAGTAGCCATGTATGATTTAATTCCTTTATTTGCATACGAATTTATCAATTGATCTGTTAATGATAACTCATTCTTGGACGTTAGCTTTGCTATAATGTTCCCTTACTATTGCCATGGGTACCAATGTGTCTGATTTAACTACACCACAATTTTCACAGCAGCTTGATCTTAAGGGGCTCGCTTGTCCTTTGCCGTTATTAAAAATGAAGCTAGCATTAAAGCAATTGGAACCTGGGCAGGTTATTTATGTCGAAACCAGTGACTCAGGATCGTGGCAAGATTTTCATAAATTCACCGAAATAACCGATAACCAACTGATAAGTGCACAGCAATGTGATTCTCATTATCAGTTTGTTATTAAGAAGGGATCTTAAGACTTATGTTAAGTGTATTCAAGGGATGGATAGAGCGTTTCTTTTCTGACGAAGAGGCGTTGATCTTTTTACTCATACTGATTTCAAGTTTTGCCATTATTATTGGCTTTGGTCAGGTATTGGCCCCTGTTTTTATTGCACTCATTATGGCGTATTTGCTGAAGGGGGGGATGCAATTCTTTAAAAGCAAAGGCCTTGGGCACTTATTTTCGACCATTATTATGTTCACTTTGTTTGTGGGCTTGTTTTTGGCGCTGTTATTAGTGGTGATACCGGCAACAATTTCCCAGGCTGGGCAGTTATTTTATGAATTGCCTAAGATGTTGAGTCAAGGGCAGAATTTGTTAATGCTATTGCCAGAGAAATACCCTGAATTAATCACCGAGCAGCAGGTGCAGGATTGGATGAAACAAGCCGGAACGGAATTGGCTTCGTTTGGGCAGTGGTTATTGTCTTTTTCGATTCACAGTATTCCGGGTGCAATTACAATATTAATTTATGTGGTGTTAGTGCCTATTTTGGTTTTCTTTTTTCTTAAAGATGATCAAAAAATCACAGGCTTCTTTTTGTCATTTTTGCCTCGTGATCGCAAACTAATGAATACTATCTGGGCCGAAATGGAACAGCAGATTGCCAACTATATTCGGGGTAAAGCGTTAGAGATATTTATTGTTGGTGGGGTAACCTATATCGGCTTTATTTGCTTTGGTTTGGATTACGCCGAGCTGCTCGCCATATTGGTCGGATTGTCGGTGCTTATTCCCTATATCGGTGCCGCGGTTGTCACTGTACCTGTCGCGGTCATCGCGTATTTCCAGTTTGGTTACACTGAAACGTTATTTTATTGCTTGCTTGTGTATGGGATTATTCAGGCTTTAGATGGCAATGTATTGGTTCCTTTGTTGTTCTCTGAGGTTGTGAACCTGCACCCTGTCGCGATTATCGTGGCTGTTTTAGGTTTTGGGGGGATTTGGGGATTTTGGGGGGTGTTTTTCGCTATCCCTTTGGCGACCCTATTTAAGGCGGTAATAACCGCTTGGCCACAGGCGATAAAAATGGCGGCCCCGCAGCAATCCGCGGATGACGTATGATTGGCGCTTGTCAGCAAGAGCGCTGATGAGTAATATGCGCCCTTAGTTTTATTGAAAGTTTAATGAATATATTTTGGAGTCTCGCAAGATGATTACGGGCAGTATTGTTGCGCTGGCAACACCTATGCACGATAACGGTGATGTTGATTGGGAAAACTTGGATCGTTTGATCGAGTTTCACATAAAAGAAGGCACCGATTCTATCGTAGCGGTAGGCACTACAGGTGAATCTGCGACTCTGAATACGAAAGAGCACTGCGCAGTCATGGATCGCGTGATCAAAACGGTTGCGGGTCGTATTCCTGTCATTGCTGGCACAGGTGCTAATTCAACCTCTGAAGCGATTGAATTGACTCAAGAAGCCAAGAATTTAGGCGCTGACGCCTGCTTGTTGGTTACTCCTTATTATAATAAGCCAACTCAAGAAGGCTTGTATCTTCATCATGAAGCAATTGCTAAAGCCGTTGATTTGGGTCAGATTCTTTATAATGTACCAGGTCGTACTGCGGTTGATATGCTGCCTGATACCATTGCGCGCATTGCTGAAATTGACCAAGTCGTTGGTATTAAAGAAGCGACCGGTGACCTTGTTCGTGCACAGCAAGTGATTGATTTAGTAGGCAATAAAATTGCCGTGTATTCTGGTGATGATGCAACCGCCTATCAGTTAATGTTGATGGGTGGGCACGGCAATATATCGGTGACTGCGAATGTATTGCCGAAGAAAATGGCTGAATTATGCCGTTTGTCTCTCGCGGGTAAAGCTGAAGAAGCTGAAGCATTAAATGCTGAGCTGATGGCGATGCACAATGTGATGTTCTCGGAATCAAACCCAATTCCTGTTAAGTGGGCTTTGCATCAGATGGGGCGCATGAGTGCCGGTATCCGGTTACCGTTGACGCCACTTGCTGAGCAATATCGTGATGGCTTACAAGAAGTATTAACCTCATTTGGTTTGGTGAAATAATTGATGTTACGCGCTGTATTTTTGTTATTGGTAACGAGCTTAACCGCTTGCAGTACTATTTTTGGTGATACCTTTAGTGATAAAGCTAAAGGCTATCAAAAGGCTAAAGTCAGTGCTCAAATGCAGCAGCTTGATGGACAGCCAGAGCTTCCTATTCAGGATTTATTGGTGATTCCTGAATTGAATGTTCAGCCGCAAGTCCATTCAGGAGTTGATGCGCAACGCGATAGTGATGATGAAGATGAAACGGATAAAGATTTTACGACACCTGCACCGCAGCAGTTATTAGCGCTTGAGGATGAGCAAGAAGTTGCTTCTTTATTGCAGAGTCAAAGTCAGGATCTTAATCCACGCTTGGAAAGAGACGGTGCGGGTACGCAGATATTGCGCTTAGATGGTCGTTTTGATTTTGCTTGGGCTGCGATTGCCGACGCTGTCGCTAAAACAGATTATACGCTTACAGATTTAAATCGCTCGATAGGAACGTATTATATTTCTATCTTTGATCCAATGGCGGAAAAAGAAGAGAAAAGCTTTTGGGCTTGGCTTACTAATTCTAAAGAGCTTGGTGAAAATGTTGATTATTTATTAAAGCTGAATCGCTCTCGTATCGGTGTTTATCTATCTCTTCAAAGTGATACTGAAACCTTGGCCGATGATGAGTTGGCGGTGAAGGTATTGGCTGATATTGAAAAAAATCTTGCGCAGTGAGATTTGCTTCATTAGGCAGTGGCAGTAAAGGTAATGCCACGGTTATCGACAGTAATAATACGCGTATATTGATTGATTGCGGATTTAACCGCAAGCATACGCGCTTGCGCCTGCAAGAGCTTAGCTTAGAGTTGAGCGATATTGATGCTATTTTGGTTAGTCATGAGCACAGTGATCATGCCAAAGGTGTGGTATTGGTTTGTGAGTCTATTAATAAGCCTTTTTATGCGACTTATGGCACGGCACGTTCTGCTGGCTGGTTAGATCATCCTCTATGGCACTGCATTGATGGCAACCAATCTTTTAAGATAAATGATTTATCGATTCACGTTGTTGTTGTTCCCCACGATTCTCAAGAACCTGTTCAGTTTGTCGTTTCTGATGCTCAATATAAAGTTGGAGTCTTGTCAGACTTAGGTTCGTTAACGTCTCATGTTATTGATGCCTATCAGAATTGCCATGGTTTACTTTTAGAAGCTAATCATGATTTGCAATTGCTTCAGCAGGGCCCTTATCCGCCCGCGCTAAAGCGTCGAGTTGCGGGTGATCATGGCCATTTAAATAACCAGCAGGCTGCCGAATTATTATCACGGCTATTATGGCCAGGCATTCAACATGTATTAGCCAGCCATATTAGCGATAAAAATAACAATCTTGAGTTGGTGCAAAAAGAATTTGCTCACGTTTTGGGTTGTGACTGGCAGGAGGTGGATGCCGCGATACAGGGAGAGAGCACAGGGTGGCGGCAGCTGACAAGTGCTGCCTGATAATTAATACGCAATCTAATGATAACTTCTTATTTTTAGCCTTCTTGCCGGTCCTTATTAGTAAATTATTTAATTCTGTAAAAAGTTCTGCTAAAAAGTGATTTATTTCCAAAAAATGGTGGATGCTTGTTGAGTTTTGCCTGTAAAACGGGGCAAACTAGGGCTAGTGCTACAGTGCATCCTTTAAGTTTGATGATATTAATAAGAATTATCCAAGGAAATACCATGAAAAAACTATTAGCCAGCGCGATTATTGCCGCTACTCCAGTGATGGCTCAAGCCGATTTGCTGTTTACTGTTGATGCGGGTGCTAGTGTTTGGAATGCAGAAATATCAGGTGAAGTGGATGATGATATTGACGTCGGTAATGATGGTTTAAACTTGGACTCTGAAAAAAATAATGTATTTTTTGTCTCGTTTGAACATTCAGTCCCTGTTCTACCAAACTTTAAAATCAAAAAAACAGACTTGGATTTTACGGGCACGGGTACGGCTAACTATGTTTTCTTAGATCAACCTTTTGTTGGTCAAACAGATACGCAGGTTGATTTATCGCATACGGATTTAACCTTATATTGGGGTGTGCCACTGCCGATCCCATTCTTCGATATTAATTTTGGTTTAACGGCTCGTCAATTTGACGGTGTTATATTAGTTACTGATAAAACATCTGGAACCACTGAAAAAGAAGATCTTAATTTCACCATGCCAATGGGGTATTTGAACGTCGATTTTGATTCTCATTTTGGTGTGTATGCGCGCGCTGAACTGAATGCGATGTCTTATGATGGTAATGGCGTGACAGATACTGAGTTTGCAATTGGTTATACGTTACCTGTTCCTGTGGTGGATATTAATCTTGAAGTGGGCCATCGTGCATTTAATGTTACAACCGATGAAGATTCTATTGATATTGAAACGGATGTTGAAATGTCGGGTGTATTTGCGGGTTTGAGTCTTTCGGTTGGTTTGTGATCCATAGCCTAGTTTGAGTACTGTTTTAGAAAGTGCTTCATAAATAAGTGATGCTAAAACCGCCAAGGCTTATCCTTGGCGGTTTTTTTTATGGCTATTCTTCCTCTCTTACAAACTTGGCTAGAATCTTTCCTGTTTCACGATTTCCTACATAGATGCTGATCACTTCGGCGCGTACCGCGTGAGTTTGATGGCCCTGATAATTTATTGTGCTGTAACAGCGATCAGCAAGAGTGCAAAAACGCAGTCCTAATTGCACTTCTAAGGCCCGATTTTCGGTTTGGGCATGCGTAGTTTCGGGTGCTGCTTGCCATTTTATATCTTCAAATACTCCTGGTATCCACTGCCAGTCGCGATTCATCGACTTAAGTGCTGGATAGTTTTTGAAGTTTAAAACAGTTGCTACCCAACGATGGCCATTTTTCATAAGTACTTCTTGGCCTAGGCGGTTTTTTTCTGAGTCTTGGTGCAGTGTAAATTCAACAACCGATTTTGCCGAGTGTCCTGGCGCGTAATCAGCCGCTTCATCTGGAAACAAATCGCTATAGGGGCCGCTATTAGGCAGGCTGCGAATTCCTACAATATTAAAGGGGTGAAATCCTTTTTTATATTGATAGCGTGCAGCTTGTAGAGGGTAGTTTATATAATAGGTATTTTGTTGCTTGAGGTCGTCACGGGTTGCCAAACCTGCAAAGCGTTTGTCTTGCGAGCTAAATAAATTTTGTACATTCTGTTCGGTTAAATAGGCTTTTGTCTGCCAATGTTTATCGGCATTCATTAATCGTGAATTCATTCTTTTTTTGCGTTCGTACGCTGCTTTTTGGGCTTGTTCGGCGGCGATGCGGGCTTGTTCTTGGGAAAGCAATTCAAGTCTCGCTAAATCTTCTTTTGAAGGGCCGCAGGCTGCTAAAAAAACAGTGCTTATGATGATTGCCGCTTTGATTAGGGGGTTCATAAATTTCCTATGTTCTTGTAATTATTGTCTGCATCTATTATTACTGAAAATTAAAAGTTTTTCGATGCCCGTTATTCGATGCGGGTTGTTCTATTACCCAATGGTATGAGTAGGTTGTCGTCTTGTTTTGTCTAGACAATGTTATTGTGGTGTGACAATCTAATAAAAAATATAAGAGTTTAAAAATGTGAAGTATCTCTTTATCTGTGTCGCCTCGCTTTTGGTGTTGGTGTCTCTTTCTGCTTGTGAAAGCTCATTCTCCGACATGAAGGGTGGTGAGCTGAGGGAGCGCGCTTATCTTTGCTTGATTGCGACCGATCAGAGCACCGCTGAAATTCAAGTATGTAAAAACATTCAACGTGAATGCAAACGCCGTCAAAAAGCAGGACAGTTTGACTGTTAGAGTGACTGTTATATTGTTAGTCTTATCTGCAATGGCTTTGTAATCTGCATAAAACGTATTAATTATCTTATTAGCACTTGAAATTGTGACCTATGATGCCATATCCAATGTGGATGCTGTTCCATGATGGGATTTGTTAATTATATGGTGTAGTGTTACTGCGTTTAAAAATAACAAATTAAATATTACCACTGGGGAATTAAAATGAATTTATTCAAACAAGTGCCTGTATTAGCAATGGGTGCTCTATTATTGGTTGGCTGTGGCCAGGAGAAAGAAGTGAAGTTAGAAACTCATGTTGATCAAGCAAGTTATGGTGTTGGTCTAAATATCGGTGAAAGCCTAGCCCGTGATGCGGTTGAATTGAACGTTGATGCGATTGCTGCTGGTATCTCTGACGCATTGTCTGGTGCAGAGAAGCGTATCGATCAAGAAACTCTACAAGCGGCTTTCGAAAAAATTCGTGAAGAGCAAACGCGTAAGCAAGCTGCATTGAATGATGCTGCTGCTCAAGCAGGTATCGATTTCCTAGCTGAAAATGCTAAGAAAGAAGGTATTACTACTTTAGAGTCTGGTTTACAATATGAAGTAATTACGGCTGCTGCAGAAGCTGGCGCTAAGCCATCTGCAACAGATACAGTATCTGTTCATTACCATGGTACGTTAACTGACGGTTCTGTTTTTGACAGCTCTGTTGAACGTGGTACTCCAGCTGAATTCCCAGTTAACCGCGTTATCGCTGGTTGGACTGAAGCACTTCAGTTGATGTCTGTTGGTGATAAGTGGAAACTTTATATCCCAGCTGATTTGGCTTACGGCGCACAAAGCCCAAGTCCTAAAATTCCAGCTAACTCTGCTTTAGTATTTGAAGTAGAATTATTGGAAGTTAAACAAGAAGGCTAAGCCTGCTGTTTATTTGATCGATTGAAGCATACCTTATGTGTCAATCGATTAAGTCCTAAGCGGGCTTCCCTCATATATGATGGATCCGCTTAGGAATACTGATGTCACAATCTCTCTCGTCTTTACCAGATTTTAACCAAGATCTGTTGGGTTTTTTACAAGCCAGTCCTACCCCTTTTCATGCAACGCAGTCCATGGCAGATACATTATTGTCAGCGGGTTATCGCGAATTATTTCAAGATCAAGCATGGTCGTTAGAAGAGCAAGCGGGATATTTTATTCGCCGCAATGATTCTTCGATTATCGCTTTTTGGTTAGCCGATAAATCTCAGCCATTGCGTTTGTTAGGGGCTCATACCGACAGCCCTTGTTTAAAAGTAAAACCGAATGCCAATATGACCGGCCAAGGCTATTTTCAGCTGGGTGTTGAGGTATATGGTGGCGTTTTGCTAGCACCTTGGTTTGATCGTGATTTATCGTTAGCAGGGCGTGTGCATGCGCGTATTGATGGCAAAATTAAATCGGTCATGATTAACTTTGAGCGCGCGATTGCGACAGTTCCAAGTTTAGCGATTCACCTTGATCGTGAAGCGAATAGCTCCCGCACGATTAATAAGCAAACCGACTTGCCGCCAGTATTGGCTATTGTGGGTGAGAATAAACAAGATTTAAATACGATCCTGATGGCAGAGGTGCGCAAGCAGTTTGAGTCGGTTGAATCAATTTTAGATTACGAATTATTCTTTTATGATACTCAGCCGCCAGCGCTGATTGGTTTAGAAAATGAATTTATTGCCAGTGCGCGTTTGGATAACTTGTTGAGTTGTCATGTTGGTTTGCAGGCTTTATTAAGCTCAGGGTCTGGTCAGAATAAATTATTCATCTGTACCGATCATGAAGAGGTAGGTTCAGTAAGTGCCTGTGGTGCTCAGGGGCCTTTCTTAGAGCAAGCTATTGAGCGCATCTGGCCAAGTATTGAAGAGCGTAATCGTCTTATGGCGAACTCTTTGATGATCTCGGTAGATAACGCACACGCGATTCACCCTAATTATTTTGATAAGCATGATGAAAATCATGGGCCGATCATCAATCAGGGCCCTGTTATTAAGGTGAATGCTAATCAGCGCTATGCTACCAATAGTTTTACTGCAGCGGTCTTTAAGCAGGTCTGTAACGACGTTGGTATTAAGTATCAATCGTTCGTCACGCGTACCGATTTAGGCTGCGGTAGCACGATTGGCCCAGCAATCGCTTCAAACCTGGGTGTGGATACGATTGATATCGGTGTGCCAACCTTTGGTATGCACTCGATTCGTGAACTTGCAGGCAGCGAGGACGCGCATGCTTTGGCTCAGGCATTGAAACACTTTTATGAGAAGTCGTCTTTGACGGAGTAATTCGTTAGCTGAAGATTTATTAAGGCATAATAAACAAGCAGTTTACATCAGTCAGTAAGCTGCTTTTTTTATTTGAATTGCGATGGATAAATTCTAGACGCAAAAAAATATAGCATTGATAGTAGTGCTAAATAAAAAATTATAAGGGGTATTTTAATATTTGAAATAGAGTATTTCGAAAGAAGACCATCTTAGATAAAAGATGGTCGGGATAGAGAGATTCGAACTCCCGACATCCTGCTCCCAAAGCAG